>Ga0247809_1000946_pt1 | contig 13006 bp, 16 predicted proteins | sample UWRJL104311B1_FD_180951 | JGI IMG/M metagenome (GOLD analysis project Ga0247809, IMG submission 180951) | Plant litter microbial communities from Arlington Agricultural Research Station in Wisconsin, United States - UWRJ-L104-311B-1 | ecosystem: Environmental > Terrestrial > Plant litter >...
CGCGGTCGGGGTCGAGGACGCGATGCGGATCGCGCAGCGCCGCGACCGGTTGCTGGCGGCGCTAACGCTTACGGCCGGGGTAGGGCTTATCCTCGCCATCCCGTTCGCGCTGAAATCGGGCGCCGAGTTCTTTCTGCCACTCACGATTGCGCTCGTGATTTCGGTCGCGCTCGTGCCGGTGCTCGAATGGCTCGAGCGGCGCCACGTGCCGTCGCCGCTTGCCGCGATCCTGTGCATTCTCGTGTTCCTGATCGCCGCGAACATCGCGATCGCCGCGATCCTCGTGCCTGCGACCGATTTCTTCCGCCTGCTGCCGACGCGGTTGGACCGGATCCAGAGCAATCTAGCACCGCTGCTCGACCTCTATTCGAGCCTCGAGAAATATGTGAACAAGACTCTGCGGCAGGTCGCGTCGACGCCGATCAAGCAGCCGGCGACCGCAGGTGTCGCCGCGCCGGGCTCGATTCTCGAGCTCGCTGCGACCTCTGCGCCGGCGGTCATCGTCCAGTTTCTGTTCGGCGTGCTGATCGTGTTCTTCTTCCTGTCGGGGTGGACGCGGATGCGGCGGCAGACGATCACCGGGCGGACTAGCTTCGACGGGGCGATGGCGACCGCGCGCGTGATCCAGGACATCGTCGACGACGTGTCCGCCTATCTGGGTACGATCACGCTCATCAACATCGTGCTGGGGATTATCACGGGGACCGCCTTGTGGTTCATCGGCATGCCGTATCCGGCGATGTGGGGCGGGATCGTCGCGCTGCTCAACTACATTCCGTATTTCGGGCCGGTCATTGGCGCGTTCCTGCTCGCGCTGGGCGGTCTGATGACGTTCTCCGACATCTGGATGGCGATGCTGCCGCCGGCGCTGATGTACGGGCTTCACCTGGTCGAGGCGAACGCGATCACGCCGTTTGTGGTCGGGCATCGGCTGACGATCAGCCCGCTGCTCATCCTGATCTCGCTGAGCTTCTGGGGATGGGTCTGGGGCACGTCGGGTGCCTTGCTGGCGGTACCGCTGCTGATCATCATCCAGACGGTCGTGAAGGCGGCAGGCAAGCCCGATATCGCCGGTTTCCTGTTCGAGCACGGGACGCTGGTGCAGCCGAAGACCGGACGGAATCGCCGCCGCGGCGACCCGCCCGAGCTCCAGCGCGAAACTGGCGAATAATTGGGGTTGACGGTATCCGAACCCTCGCCTAGTTGCCGCCTCCACGCTGTTTCAGCGGGTGTAGCTCAGTTGGTTAGAGCGCCGGCCTGTCACGCCGGAGGTCGCGGGTTCGAGTCCCGTCACTCGCGCCATCGTTTGCCCTGACCGGGTAGATGGTTCGAGATAGTGTTGAGGTTTTGACGAGCCTTCCCGCGTGTCCCTTGGGGCGCTAGGGTTCGTCATGGGAATGCGGGTGTAGCTCAGTTGGTTAGAGCGCCGGCCTGTCACGCCGGAGGTCGCGGGTTCGAGTCCCGTCACTCGCGCCACCCTGATGGGGTGGCCGAGACCCTTTGAGATTTAGAAGTGCTGCGAGCATTCCGTTCCGTAGATTATCCGGAACTACCAACCCTTTTCCGTTCGTGCTGAGTAGAGACCGAGTAGCTCCGTCAGTAGCGTATCGAGGGCTCGTATCGAAGCATGGGTTCCCCGCGCCAACCTGTCCTTCGATACGCCCTCTCGATACGCCGCTGCGCGGCTACTCGATGGCTACTCAGGACGAACGGTAGGGGGGGGCGGAGCGCGGCGGCTCAGGGAGGCGGTAGTGGGGGCGGAACGCATCCGCTCAGGGAGCCGACAGGCGGGGCTGGGTCACCGCCCGAGCTCCATCCAGCGCAGGACCGGCTTCAGCGGTGCGATCCAGATCAGGCCGGTGAACAGGTAAAACACCAACTGCCCCAGCCAGTGCCAGCTACCGACGATGTTCGACAGGCTGACGATGGCTACGCACCATACCAGGATCAGTAGCAAGATGCCGAGCATGCCGACGGGTTTGCGCCAGGTTGGCGTCATGGCGTGATCCAGTCTGATTCGGTGGCGATGGCGTGGAGCGGGACGTCCCACGGGTCCGGGGTCAGGCTATCGACCTGCTGCACCGATAGCGCAATGCCGACACGCCACGCGTTCGGGTGCGCGAGGAAGGCGCGGTCGTAATAGCCGGCGCCCTGGCCGATCCGGTTGCCGCTGCGATCGAAGCCGACGAGCGGGGTCAGGATGATGTCGGGTTCGAGTTCGGCCGCGTCCTCTGCAGGCTGGTGCAGCCCGAACGGTCCGGCGATCAGCGCCGCCTCGGTCGCCCAGGACAGGAAACGCATCGGCAGCGAGCGGCGGATGACATGGGGCAGGGCGATGACGCATCCGGCTTCGACGGCGGCACGCGCAAAGGGCGAGGGGTCCGCTTCGCCCCCGAACGGGACGTAGGACGCGACCGTAAGTCCGGGTTTCAGCCGTGCAAGGAACGCCGACGGCACAGGAAGCTCGACCGGCGGGCGCGCTTCTCGCGCGGCGCGGAGCGAGGCTCTCAGCGCGCTCTTGTCGGTCATGCGCTTGCGACCCTGAAATATCGGGGGAGATATGGTGGTGTGGCGGGCCCACCATGGCCGTGTGCCGGGTTATCCACTGACGCACGGTACGTCAGGTGGGGACCATGTGCTTCGGACCAGGATCCTAACAGGGACAGCCCCCTATGGATGATGAATAGCCTCAGGGATAATAAAGGCTCGTACCGGGCAGAACCCGCCACAACCAATCTAGGCGTTGGGCGGGCTAAGCTCAAGGGCTTGCGCAAGGCCTTCGAGACGATCGGCGATCCGGGTGAGTGCGATCTCGCTAACCGCCGATCCTTCGGGTGGGCGGTGCGCGGCTTCGTCGAGGTCGTCGGCGAGCATCAGCGCGACGAACAGCATCGCGCGCTCCGCGCTGAGACCGCCTGCTGCACGGTCTGCGGTCGCCCAGCGCTCGGCGACCATCGCACCCAGCAGGCGCACGCGCGACTCTTCGCCGTCGCGACAGGCAACCGCGTGGGGACGACCGCCGATATCGAGCATGACCTGGGCCATCAGTTGGGGCTCCCGCGCGTGATGACGTCGTCGAGCGCGGCGACGGCTTCGGCCATCCGCGCCTTGAGGGCGGCGTGGCGCTTGGCGAGCGCGTCGCCGGCTTCGGTGCGGGCTGCAATGGCGGATTCGATCCGTGCGATCGCGGCGTCGATCCGTTCGACGGCAGTTGGTCCGTCGGGAAGTGTTTCTGACATGCCATGCGAGATAGCATGGACGGGGGGTGCGACAAGTCGGTTTAGGCGAAACCCATCACCATCCACGGTGTTGACAGGGCGCCCCACCGCCCCGCAAAGGCTGCGCGCCCGGAACGGACTCGCGGGCGTAGCGGAGAGACAGCAATGACGGTCAAGGTTGCGATCAACGGTTTCGGGCGCATCGGCCGTCTCGTCGCCCGTGCGGTACTCGAACAGTCGAACGGCGCACTCGAACTCGTCGCGATCAACGATCTCGGCGATGCGAAGTCGAACGCCTGGCTGTTCAAGCGCGACAGCGTCCACGGCAAGTATCCGGGTGAGGTTTCGGCCGAGGGCAACGAGCTGGTCGTCGACGGCAAGCGCATCCGCGTCACCGCCGAGCGTGACCCTGCCAACCTGCCGCATGCCGAGCTGGGCGTCGACATCGTCCTCGAATGCACCGGCTTCTTCACCGACAAGGCGAGCTGCCAGAAGCATCTCGATGCGGGTGCTAAGAAGGTGCTGATCTCGGCACCGGGCAAGAACGTCGACCTGACCGTCGTCTACGGCGTGAACCACGACAAGCTGACCGCCGAGCACACGATCGTCTCGAACGCATCGTGCACCACCAACTGCCTCGCGCCCGTCGCCAAGGTGCTGAACGATGCGATCGGCATCGAGCGCGGCCTGATGACGACCGTGCATGCGTACACCAACGACCAGAAGATCCTCGACCAGATCCACCCGGACCTGCGTCGCGCACGTGCTGCGGCGATGTCGATGATCCCTACGACTACGGGTGCCGCACGTGCGGTTGCCGAAGTGCTGCCGGAGCTGAAGGGCAAGCTCGACGGCTCGGCGATCCGCGTGCCGGTACCGGACGTTTCGCTGATCGACCTGACCTTCACCCCGTCGCGCGATACGACGCGTGAAGAGGTGAATGCGGTGCTGAAGGCGGCCTCCGAGAGCGGCCCGCTGGTCGGCGTGCTCGACTGGTCGGACGAGCCCCTGGTGTCGATCGATCTCCAGCATACCCCGGCGTCGTCGACGATCGACAGCCTGGAGACCGCGGTGATCGACGGCAAGCTGGTCCGCGTCGTCAGCTGGTACGATAACGAATGGGGCTTCTCGAACCGGATGGTCGATACCGCCACCGCGATGGCGAAGTTCATCTAAGCCTGCGATCCATGCACCCCCTCTTCCGTTCGCTTCGAGCGCAGTCGAGAAGTCGTCTCCCGTGACAGATGGTGTCTCGACTGCGCTCGACACGAACGGGGAGGGGGCGGTGGTTCAGGCCTTCGGGATGGTGGGCACCATCGCCGGCATCGCTCGCCACCCCCGCGCGAAAGCCCCGATGGAGGTCATCGACCATGTCGAGATCACCATCGAGGCCGGGCTGCACGGAGACTTCCGCGGCTATGTGAAGCCCGGCGGCAAGGGCCGGCGCCAGGTCACGTTACTGGAACGCAGCGACTGGGCCACGGCAATGGCCGAGGTCGGCCACGATATCCCATGGTATGAACGCCGCGCGAACCTGCTCGTCGATGGCTTCGACCTCCCCCAGATACCCGGCACCCGGCTCCGCATCGGCGCGGACGTCGTGCTGGAGGTGACGCGCCACACCGATCCGTGCGACCGCATGGATGCACTGGCGCCAGGATTGTTCGCTGCGCTGACGCCGGATTGGCGGGGCGGGGCCTGTACCCGAGTTTTGATGGGCGGCAGAATCGCCGTCGGTGATGAGATCAGGATCGAAGAACCATGACCAAGCCATTCAAGACGCTCGACGATATGGGCGATGTCCAGGGCAAGCGCGTGCTCGTCCGCGAAGACCTGAACGTGCCGATGGCCGAGGGTCGCGTCACCGACGATACCCGCCTGCGCGCGACCGTCGCCACCGTTGGGGAACTCGCCGACAAGGGTGCGATCGTCCTTGTCCTAGCACATTTCGGCCGTCCCAAGGGTGTGCCGAGCCCGGAGTTCTCGCTGTCGCAGGTCGTGAAGCCGTACAGCGAAGTGCTCGGTCGCGAAGTCCGCTATATCGATTGGGAAGGCGCCGACGCCGCGGTTGCGACGCTGGAACCCGGCGACATCGCGGTGCTGGAGAACACGCGCTTCTTCGGCGGTGAAGAGGCTAACGACGCAGCGGTGGTCCAGCGGTTCGCCAGCCTCGGCGATCTCTACGTCAACGATGCCTTCTCCGCTGCACATCGCGCGCACGCCTCGACCGAAGGCCTTGCACACGTATTGCCCGCCTTTGCCGGCCGCGCGATGGAAGCCGAACTCGACGCGCTCCAGAAGGCGCTCGGTGCGCCCGAGCATCCGGTCGCGGCGGTCGTCGGTGGCGCCAAGGTATCTTCGAAGCTCGACGTGCTACGCCATCTCGTCACCAAGGTAGATCATCTGATCATCGGCGGCGGCATGGCCAACACCTTCCTCGCGGCGCGCGGCGTCGATGTCGGCAAAAGCCTGTGCGAGCATGAGCTTGCGAGCGTTTGCGAACAGATCATGGAAGCCGCGGACAAGGCGAACTGCACGGTTCACCTGCCGTACGACGTCGTGGTCGCCAAGGAGTTCAGGCCGAACCCCGCCACCCGCACTGTCAACGTCCACGAGGTCGCCGCCGACGAGATGATCCTCGATGTCGGCCCGGCGGCCGTCGAATCGCTCGGCGACGTGCTGAAGAACTGCCGCACGCTGGTCTGGAACGGTCCGCTCGGCGCGTTCGAGACGCCGCCGTTCGACAAGGCGACCGTCGCGCTGGCGAAGACCGCCGCGGCGCTCACCGAAGGCGGTTCGCTCGTCTCCGTCGCCGGCGGCGGCGATACGGTCGCGGCGCTCAATCACGCCGGCGTTGCGGACGCGTTCACGTTCGTCTCGACGGCGGGCGGCGCGTTTCTCGAGTGGATGGAAGGCAAGGACCTCCCCGGCGTCGCGGCGCTGACGCGTTAAGGCGCCGGTTCCCGCAGCAACGGGACCAGCAAGGTATTGAGTTCATTCAGGTCGAACGCGCCGGCTTTCGCATAGCGAACCGCGCCGGCGCGATCGATGATGTAGTTGGTGGGGAGGGCGCCCATCACCGCGAACGGCCCCTTGATACGCCGCGCCGACGGGATCGTCATCGCAGCGAACAGGGGTTCCAGCTTGAACGCAGGCAGCGAATCCTCCGTCGCCACCGCGAACACGCGCAGGCCGTTGTCCTTGCGAATACGGTAATAGCTGTCGAGCAGCGGAAGCTCCGCCTTGCACGGCCCGCACCATGTCGCCCAAAAGTTCAAGACGACGACCTGTCCGTGCAGATCGGCACTGCGCACCTTGGTCCCGTCGATCAACGTCAGTTCGCATGGCGGCGCTTTCTCGCCGATCTTCACCGCGGCCGGTGCCGCGGATGCCGCCATGAGCAACGCGCATGCGATGACGCCCTGCAAAACCCTCATTGCCTGCCCCCCTGTTTTTGCCAGTCTCGGCGTCGCGCGCGTTCACGTCAATTGCGACGTCTGCGGTCGGGGCGGGGGTTGATCGATGACCCGGGCCGTTCTATGTTTAACATGTTAAACGGAGACTCGGATGCTCGGCGTCAGGCTCGATAGCGAACTCGAAGAGCGACTCGCGGCGGTTGCGCGTACCCAAGGGCGCAGCAAGAGCGATATCGCACGCGAAGCCGTGCGACGCTATGTTGAGCGCCACGACGAGGCTTTCCTTGCCGAAGCTAAGCGGCAGTCGCTCGCGGCGGCGGCACTTGGCTGGACCGAAGAAGACGATGCATGGGAGCGGTTGGGTGTTGCCTGGGATGATCCGGAGCCTGCCAGCAATCGCCGTGATGCCGCCGAATGAAACGCGGTGATATTGTCACTATTGCCGACGCCAGCGCGGGGGACTTTGCCAGCAAGCCGCGCCCGGCACTCGTCGTTCAGACCGACGCGTTCCTGCGGGACCACGACAGCGTTACGGTGTGTTTGATCACCAGCCAGCTTGCCGGCCTCGGCATGTTCCGCATTCCGATCGCTGCAAACCCCGACACGGGGCTCTTTAAGCCGAGCGAGGTCAGTATCGACAAGGTGCAGTCAGTCTGGCGGCATCGGATCGGTCGACGGGTCGGCGCTGCTTCCAACGAAACCATGTTTGCGGTCGATCAGGCACTGCGCCGATGGCTGGAACTCTAAAATACTGAAAGAGGATTTACCCATGACATCCACGATCACTCCCCAAGTCAAAACCATTCTCGACAAGTATGAAGCCACCAGCTCGGCGGTAAAGGCGAACCTCGCGCGCATCCTGATGCAGGGCAAGCTTGGCGGCACCGGTAAGCTCGTGATCCTGCCGGTCGACCAGGGCTTCGAGCATGGCCCGGCGCGCAGCTTCTCGGTCAATCCGGCGGCGTATGACCCGCACTACCACTATCAGCTCGCGATCGACGCGGGGCTCAGTGCCTATGCCGCGCCGCTCGGGATGCTCGAAGCGGGAGCGGATACGTTTGCCGGGCAGATTCCGACGATCCTGAAGTGCAACAGCTCGAACAGCTGGGCGACGACGATCGACCAGGCTGTGACGGCGACGGTGTCGGACGCGGTGCGGCTCGGGTCGGCGGCGATCGGCTTCACGATCTATCCGGGCGCGGACCAGTTCTTCGACCTCGTCGAGGAAATCCGCGAGCTGAGCGAAGAGGCGAAGTCGGTCGGCATTGCTACGGTGATCTGGTCGTATCCGCGCGGTGGCGAGCTGACCAAGGACGGCGAACTCGCCTTGGACGTCGGCGCCTATGCCGCGCACATCGCGGCGCTGCTCGGCGCGCACATCATCAAAACCAAGCTGCCGACCGCGCATATCGAGCAGAAGGAAGCCAAGCCGCTGTACGCGAACACCGATTGGTCGAAGCAGTCCGATCGCGTGAAGCACGTCGTCCAGTCGAGCTTTGCCGGGCGTCGCATCAACGTCTTCTCGGGCGGCGCGTCGAAGGGCGAGGACGCGATCTTCCAGGACGCGCGCGACATTCGCGACGGCGGCGGCAACGGCTCGATCATCGGCCGCAACACCTTCCAGCGTCCGCGCGACGAAGCGCTGGCGATGCTCGACCGGATCATCCGGATTTACAAGAACGAGGAATAAACCAGTCTGTCCTCGCGTCATCCCGGTCCTGCGCCGGGGTGACGTGGCGGGCATGAGCGGCTAGGGGGCGGACATGACCGAATTCGAAGATCCGCTGGGCCCGCTCGATCCCAATTTTGCCGAGAATTTCCGTCGCGACATGCGCCGGCCGGCTTGCCAGTTGTATCTGGTGTCCCCGCTCGAGTGCGGTGGCGACTTTCCGGAGCGTCTTGCTCGGGCGCTTGATGCTGGCCCCGTGGCTGCGTTCCAGTTCCGCGTGAAGGATATCGACCAGCATGCGGCTGCCGCGCTGGGCGAGCCTTTACGGGCGATCTGTGCCGAGCGCGATGTCGCGTTCATCGTCAACGACGATATCGGGCTTGCCAAGCGGCTCGATGCGGACGGCGTGCATCTCGGGCAGGACGATGGCGATCCGCGTGAGGCGCGGGCGCAGCTTGGACCCAATGCGCAGATCGGCGTGAGCTGTCACGGCAGCCGCCATCTGGCGATGGAAGCGGGCGAGGCCGGGGCCGATTACGTCGCGTTCGGGGCGTTCTATCCGACGACGACGAAGACGGTCGAGCATATGGCCGAGCCGGTGATCCTGTCGTGGTGGTCGACGCTGTTCGAGATGCCGTGTGTCGCAATCGGCGGGATCACGCCGGAGAATGCCGCACCGCTGGTTGCCGCCGGTGCCGACTTCATTGCGGTGTCGAGCGCCGTTTGGGGTGGCGACGAGGTCGCTGCGATCAAGGCGTTCGGCGAGGTTCTCGCGAAGCGCTGAGCCGTTGGAAACAACCGTCGTCCCGACCGTTTGATGCAGCAGCGTAACGGTTTGGGATGATGGGCATGACGGCATTTGCGATGAAGGCTTCGGTTCTTGCGGCCTGCTTTCTGGGTGCCGCTTCGCCCGCATTGGCGCAGACAGCGTCAGCCAAGCCCGTGCCGATCGATCGCAACATCCTGCATGTGCAGGTGATCCTCGACCATCTCGGCTTTGGGCCGGGCGTGCTCGACGGGCGGGGCGGGCAGTCGCTGGTCGCCGCACTGAAGGGGTTCCAAGAGGCGAAGGGGCTGCCGATCACGGGCAAGCCGGACGCGCGGACCTTGCAGGCGCTGTATCCGTACCGCGCTGCGCGGCCGACCGTGACGGTCGCGCTGACGCCGGAGATGCTGGCGGGGCCATATGTCAATCCATTCCCGAAGGATCCTGCCAAGCAGGCCGAACTCCCGTCGCTCGGGTACAAGAACGTCATGGAGAAGCTCGGCGAGATGTTCCACACGACGCCGGCGGTGATCGTCGCGCTGAACTCGCCGACGACGAAGCTGGCGCCCGGTACCAAGGTCGTGTTCCCGAACGCGCTGCCGACGTCGCGCGCGTATGATTCGAAGTTGAAGCCGGACTGGATCGCGACGCTCACGATGCTGAACGTCGATGCGAAGCAGCCGCAGGCGGATCATGTCGTGGTCGACAAGTCGGATGGCGTGCTGCGCGTGCTCGATGCGAACGACAAGCTGATCGCGCAATTCTCCGCGACGATGGGGTCGAGCCATGACCCGCTGCCGCTCGGCACGTGGACGATCAAGGGCTCCGATTACAACCCAAAGTTCCATTTTAACCCAGCGTTGTTCTGGGATGCGAAGAAGGGGCAGCAGAAGGAGATGCTGCCGCCGGGGCCGAACGGTCCGGTCGGCGTCGTCTGGATGGACCTGTCGAAGGAGCATTACGGCATTCACGGTACGCCCAACCCTGAGACGATCGGGCGCGCGGAGAGCCACGGCTGTATCCGCCTGACCAACTGGGATGCGGCGCGCTTGTCGATGATGATCAAGCCGGGGACCAAGGCCGTGTTCCAGGCCTGAGGTGATGACGCGGACGTTCTGGATCATTCTCGGGCTGATCGTGGTGGCGGTCGGCGCGTTCGCCTCGATGGTGTCGTTTGGCAGCAGCGGTAGCGGCATTGAGCGGCGAGTGCCTTGGCGCAAGCCGGTGCCTCCCGCCGATGTCGCTGCTGTTACCGTGACGCCGGGAGCGCTGGCCGTTCCTGTGGCTGGCGTGTCGCGGAAAGCGATTGCCGACAGCTGGAACGATGCGCGGGGCGGCGGTCTGCGCGGCCATCACGGGACGGACATCATGGCACCGGGCGGCACGCCCGTCGTTGCGGCTGCGCCCGGGCGGGTCGAGAAGCTGTTTCAGAGCGGGCTTGGCGGGATCACGCTGTACGTGCGTTCGCCCGACCGGCGCTGGACCTATTATTACGCGCATCTTGCTGGGTACGCGGCCGGCATCCGTGAGGGGATGGCGGTCAAGGCAGGCGATACGCTCGGCTATGTCGGCGATACGGGCGATGCCGGGGCGGGCAATTATCATCTGCATTTCGGGCTGACCAAGATGCAGCCGGGTGAGCGCTGGTGGCAGGGTGAGAACGTGAACCCGTACCCGCTGCTTGCCGGAACCGGGTCGTCCCGCTAAAGCCCGCCGCTTCGGGTTTCCGCAGAGTCATGCTTCAGGGTTATGCTTCGCGGACGGCCCCTAGCTCTTTCCAGCAGGAATCGGTCATGAAGATCAACGCGGTCGAGATTCGTCCCGGCAACATTCTTGAATATGAGGGCGGCATCTGGCGCGCCGTAAAGATTCAGCACACCCAGCCCGGCAAGGGCGGTGCCTATATGCAGGTCGAGATGAAGAATCTCATCGACGGCCGCAAGAACAACACCCGCTTCCGCTCCGCCGAGAGCGTCGAGAAGGTGCGGCTCGAGACCGTCGACTTCCAGTTCCTGTTCCGCGAAGGCGACATGCTCACCTTCATGGACAAGATCAATTACGAGCAAATCTCGCTCGATGCCGACATCCTGGGTGACGCCGCGGCGTTCCTGCAGGACGGCATGGACGTGGTGATGGAGCTCTGGGAAGAGCGGCCGATCTCGGTCCAATTGCCGGATACGATCGAGGCTCTGATCGTCGAGGCGGATGCCGTCGTGAAGGGGCAGACCGCCTCGTCGAGCTACAAGCCGGCGGTTCTTGAGAACGGCGTACGCGTGATGGTGCCGCCACACATCGGTGCCGGCACGCGTATCGTCGTCGACGTCTACGAGCAGACCTACGTAAGGCGCGCGGACTAAGTTCTGCTCCCCCTCCCGCAAGCGGGAGGGGGCCGGGGGGTGGGCACCCGCCCTCCATGTTACGCGACGATCTTGGCGCGAACAATTTCGATGCCGCGCGACGCTGATAGCGCGAGCCCACCCCCGGCCCCTCCCGCTTGCGGGAGGGGGGAGATAGAATACCATGCCCAGCCATTCCGGCATCATGACCGTCATCGAGCGCGCCGCCCGCAAGGCTGCGCCGCGCCTGCGCCGCGACTTCAACGAGGTCCAGCAGCTCCAGGTGAGCCGCAAGGGTCCAGCCGACTTCGTCAGCCAGGCCGACCAGCGCGCCGAGCAGACGATCTTCGAAGAACTTTCGCACGCGCGTCCCGATTGGGGCATGCTCATGGAGGAGCGCGGCCAGGTCGAGGGTGACCCCAACAAGCCGCGGTTCATCGTCGATCCGCTGGATGGCACGTCGAACTTCCTCCACGGCATCCCCCATTTCTGCATCTCGATCGCGGTCGAGGAGCCGATGCCGAACGGTAAGCGCGAGGTCACGACCGCGCTCGTGTATCAGCCGCTGACCGACGAGAGCTTCTGGGCGGAGAAGGGTCGGGGTGCTTGGCTCACCGACCAGCGTCTCCGCGTGTCGTCGCGCCGCGATCTGTCCGAATCGCTGATCGCTACGGGGATTCCGTTCCTCGGGCATGGCGACTTTGCGCAGTGGAGCCGGATTTTCGGCGCGGTTGCACCTGAGGTTGCGGGGATCCGTCGTTTGGGCGCTGCGGCTTTGGATCTGGCGTGGCTTGCAGCTGGCCGGTTCGATGGGTTCTGGGAGTCGAACCTGAAGCCTTGGGACGTTGCGGCTGGCATGCTGCTGGTTAAGGAAGCCGGTGGCTTCGTCACCGACTTCCGTGGCGGCGATCGTGCAATGGAGCGTAACGAGTTCCTCGCTGCGAACGACGCTCTCCACTCGCGGCTGCACAAGCTGGTGGCCGGCGCGCTGCGCTAAGGCGGATGAACGATCCCCCCCCGCAAGGGGGAGGTGGCTGGCATTTGCCAGTCGGAGGGGGAGGCAAGGGCAACCTCTGTTCCGTGTCCTCCCCCTCCGTCACCTTCGGTGCCACCTCCCCCTGGCTGGGGAGGATCGTGAGGTTGACCGCGTCAGCACGCAGTCCTTCATGCCGGGCTTGTTCCGGCATCCATTCGCGCAAAACATCTTCTGTCGTTTGTTTGCCGTGCCGGGGTGCCTCGGAACTACTCGGTGTACCCCCTAAGAGCCAAAGTCAGCTTGTTTCCCCGCGAAGGCGGGGATCCAGACTGGGCTCCCGCCTTCGCGGGAGAACAAGGAGGCGGGGGCTGTCTTTCGAACGCGACGTCGTCCTTGCTTTTTAGGGAGGCGCCGAACACGTCCGAGGTGACGGATCGGTATCGGCGACGTCATCGAGCGCCAACGCCCGTGCACGCCAAGTAACGCATGTTTCCCACCGCCCCCGTCCCTCCACTTGCGAGTGATTCTCACACCCTCCACGCCTTGCCCATCACCCCCCATCGGCCTAAAGCGGCCCCGTTCCGTTCGCACTTGCGAGAAGCAATTTGGTCGACCTGTCGCACTA
>Ga0247809_1000949_pt1 | contig 13001 bp, 16 predicted proteins | sample UWRJL104311B1_FD_180951 | JGI IMG/M metagenome (GOLD analysis project Ga0247809, IMG submission 180951) | Plant litter microbial communities from Arlington Agricultural Research Station in Wisconsin, United States - UWRJ-L104-311B-1 | ecosystem: Environmental > Terrestrial > Plant litter >...
CAAACCAGCAACATACTATCCCACCGAGCCCAACTCTCTTGTCAGACTGATCAGATCAATACCGATGCTGAAAGATATTATTCCAAAAGATACAGGCATAGCGTTCAACGACATGGCGCCATATCTTGTCATAAACGAAACTTCGGTGTCAGACGTTACAGCTAGACTCGACAGACCAATGGACGCTACTAAGTTCCGTCCTAACATCATCATCAGCGGCTCGTCCACTGTCTACGAAGAAGATTTCTGGGCAGAACTTGTTTTCAATCCCTCTCTTCCCACCAAATCTTGCAAGATGCAACTCACAGCGAATTGCACGCGCTGCGCGAGTTTGAATGTGGATTACAATGAGGGCAAGTTTGCCGAAGGGGTAGAAGGGGAGGTCCTGAAGAAGTTGATGAAGGACAGGAGGGTCGATAAGGGTATGAAGTGGAATCCTGTTTTCGGCAGATATGGGTTCCTGGAGAAGGCCGGGGAGGGGAAGATTTTGAGGGTCGGTGATGAGGTTATTGTTAGCAAGCGGAATGAGGAGAGGACAACTTTTGGTAAGTGTGTGAGTCGATTGAGGGAGATGGTATACTAATCGAGTCTCAGCATGGAAAGGTTATTCTTGATGAGTTCCTTAGGCGTTTGAGAGTGGAGATCACTAATGGAAACGCCCTGATGAAGATTGTTCGTATTTTTCGAGTTGCGTGGTGAATATAATCTGGGACTATGCAAGCATCATTTATAGCTGCTCAGCTTCACTCATAGTCTCTTGTCGCCACTTAGAGTCAACCTGCTGCTTTTCTTCAACGCATTCACTAGATCTAGCTCCATCATCGCTGCATCATTTCTACCCTTATGGTCCACCATCAACTCAAGCTCCCCTATTTAAAAGTAGCATGTAGGAGTGTAAGATTGAAGCTTGTCATAGTACGTATAGATAGGTCCCTTAATAGTGCAGAGTCTGTCCACAGGTCAACATCCGTCCTCACTTAACACGAACAATGAGCAAAGTACTTACGTTCCGTAATTACTGGTTCCCTTGCCGACTTTGATGGTATCAACAGCAATCACATTTCCCTGCCATCTATTCGAGTCTCCTAGCCCCGCACTCTGCTCAACGACAAAGTAGACATTACACGCCTGAGCTGCATTCACCAGTTGTACGCTTGCACCCGCAGCACTGCTCAGCGTTCCCTTGATCAAGAACACCCACTGGCCATTGGGATTGCTAGCACCGTTGAGTGTCAAGACCGTATTCAAGACAACATTTGCGGCAGGGAAGGTGTAGACTCCTGGTGGGAGAACAAGGCCGGAGAGATTCGGGGATGGAAGAGTCGTAGTAGGGGATAATGCAAGCGCTTTCTTGAAGGCGGTTGTGCAGTATTTCTGGGCATCTCCGGCGAGGGATACACCGGGATAGATGCCGCCACTGAGAGTTCCTGGTGGATAGCCTGCGATGGTGGCCCCGGGGTATGTGCCAACATTGCCGCCGACGAAAGTGGTTCCTGTGTTTTGAATGGCGCTGTGAAGGGTTAGTAGCTCCATCGGTGGTAGGAGCGGAAGAATGGGTAGAAGATGACTTACGAACCGGCAATTGTGCCGAAGGATTTTGCGACGCCGAAATTAAGTTGGGCGTTTGTGAGTTGTATTGCTGCTAATGCAAGCACGAGAAGGTTGGACCAACTCGACATGATTATTGTGGATGCTGTTTGGAAGATACTGATATTTGCTTTGTGCTTCGACCAGCTTTTGATCCTGGGAACTTCCAGGTTGGGCCTACCACGGTCCTATATAAAGTTCTGTTTTGATCTCGGATAAATCTTGTGCGAGCTGCTTTCCATGTAGAGCAAAATACTTGTGTCTTACTGCTGCACAAACCGTCATGCAATGTCCCCAACAACTCATCCTTCATAACTTATTTTCACTGTATGGCTTTCCCTTGTAAATTTCAGAAATCTTGGTCAATATATTCGCCAACGCTGAGAAGTGTTGTTGAGAATTTCGTCATGTTGTGCAAAGCCAATGCAGTTATTGTGGCTTGTTGATTTTATCCACGCTCTCCATAATTGGCAAGACCTTGCACCCATTACTTCCACATAGAGATATTCTCAATGCATGAGCTGTCTATGCATTGATTGTATGTTTAAAAAACAGATCGAAATGTGTGCAGTCATCGAATGGTCACTTTCTTGTGGTCAAGCATCGCCATAGAAAGTAGAAATTATGAGCGGAGACAAAAGATCAATCTATAGCTGCAAAGACGTTATTGAGGCTTTCCCTTCCAGCACCTGCGATAGACTCCTATGAAATGCGAACCCAAAATCGAAAGGCTCTCTTATCGACCGTCGTCATCTGGCCGTTTTCAGTGGCATGATTTAGAGCTGATGTATGCATCGATTTTGCAGTCGTTGGTGTGACGCTTGCTTGGCTGGGCAGGTCATATCTTTGAATAACGACCTAAGTCCCGATCGCGTGCTTCTTGCATACCAGAAAGGGTAGTCTTGAACGCGGGTGCGGTTGTCGATGTGTTGAATGAATGGATTGGCTAATGTGATGTTTGCATATTCATATGAATTGTCCGTCTCGTCTGATGCCATCTATCACGTAAGAGCAATGTTCAATATGTCTGCCACGGTCCGATAAGGAGGATTGTTTTTCTGAAGACAGTCAACAGATCTACGCTACTGTTATTCTGTGTATGCAAACATTGGTATGATCACCTGCGAATCCATCGGTGTAGTAATTTGTGATCGCTGGGTCCATTGTGGTTCCTGAAGACACGTATGAATCGCAAGTGCGCACTTCAGAGATACATTTGAGACGATTTCACCTGCTTCATGATTCAATGAAAGTCCCTGCTTTATTTGATATCACTCATAAAGATTCTACCTTGCAAGATCTAGATCAGAACTGGTCGAGTAGTAAGTATCCCTTGTTCAGAATAGTCTACGAGAACCTCTCGCCAGTTTTCGTTACCACCATGCATTCCATATCCAGCATCGGGGGTCTGCATCGAATCCTCACCATAGCACAGCACTTATTGACCACGGCGCTCTTCGTTCCTTGTCCCTTTCCTTTTCACTGCCATAGCTCACACATCCGATCTCTTTCAATTATCTCATACAATTGCGGGAAATGGCTAGCAAACTTCTCATCTACAGTCCAATGTTTCAAGCTCGTCAGATGCTGCTCAAACATAGGGCTAAGACTTTGGTCTCCACCAATCACTCTGCCACCATCAGTCATACTTCCAGATACAGTGATTTGCTCGTTCGGGTGAGTCCAAGAAATATCAAACGATGACGAGTAAATCGACGCAAACGTGTCGTAATTGAGCATGGGATGCTCGATAAGATACGTCCGCGCATTTGGCCATGGGACACGATCTATCCAGGATGGATGAGCAGTTTTCAGTTGTTCAGAGCCAGGCCTGAGCCACGTTGGGAGTAAATTGAAAGTTTGTATATCCTGGTTGATCAACCACTATTGACATGATCAGACTCTGCGACTGTGGTTATCGAGAAGAATATCAACTTACATTAGTCATCTTGTACATTATGTAGAAAGCAGCCATTCGCCTAGGTGGCGTATCAATCTCCTTGTATCTGAGAAGAATGTCGGAAACTAAAAGTGAAGTTGTGTCGAAAGCTGTTGACCATATCTTCGACTGAATAAGAGAAACAGCATGGAAATTAGTCGGCTGTGGGAGACTCTGTCGTCCTTGGTTGTCCATCATATGTCTTCGCTCCGCGATGTGACTCTGTAGCATCTTGTCTGTTTGACACGCATACTCCATTGTATTACAAGGTATGCTTGACTCTTGGAAATCGTGAATTTCCGAGGCGTACCTGGGAATATCAATTGTAGGGACACTTGCGTAAGTCACTCCGCATGTCTTCGAGCTTTCGCTTGTGGCGTATGGCGACACAATAGCCATATGTTCTCTTATTCGTGTCCTGTTCAATTTGGAGTCGGTGATATATTGTTTGAGATCTATATTTTCTCTAACGAGCATCTCGAGTTCTCCTATGAGATACCGCTCTTGTTTCTGATATTCTGCGACCTGTGCTTCTAGGTCTAGGATCTGTTTTCTTGTGCGATCTCGCATAGCATTTTGTGCTTTACGATCTCGAACTCGTTTCTTTTCTAGGGACTCCACTTCAGATGGCGCTGATTTTTGCTTCGCATTCATCCTTATATCATGCGTAGGGTTTGAATTCTCATTCTTCGTTCTTGTTTGGATGTGGTGTTATCAGTATTCGGACATGATGTCTGACTTTCTGTGAGATGTTGTCTTCACTGTATCTTACGATAACTGTTGTTGAAACCAATATAACAGAGTCTAATGGGAAGCTTGCAAGTAAATCCAAGATGATGTTTGAACAGGGCTGAGCATGAATTGTTTGACGTCGAATTTACTCTTTCTTCAAGCTCTTTCCTCAAGTTGAGGGGTTTCGGGTAACCTTAGCCACATCCAACGGTATACCTAAACGGTGAAACGTATATTTGCAAAAGCTTCCATTTCCTGATGATTGTTGGAGAAAATCTATCTTTCATCGTACAACTACAAGCTCAACAGAACCACCCACCGTCAATACTCTGTGTAGTGCCAGATATATACGAGGCTTCATCGCTCAGCAAGAATGCCACCAAACACGCAACCTCTTCCGCCTTGCCAGATCTTCTCATGCTGACTTCCTTAATATACTCACTCTGATCCTGGATCCCTTCCAGTTGTCTTGCTCTGGCAACCATTGGCGTCTCAATTCTTCCTCTGTCCAAAATGTTAGCTGATGTGCATAATTATGCCAAAAAACACCACTCACGGCGCGATACAATTGACTCTTATATTCCTTACCCCGACTTCCTTCGCAGCACTCCTCGTCAGTCCGATGACACCATGCTTACTTGCACTATAAGCACCATTCATTGCTCTTCCCATGAGACCCGCAATGCTAGCTGCATTGACAATACTTCCTCCTTCACCAATAACACGCAGTTGACTTCTCAAACAGTGAAAAACACCCGTCAAATTGACACCGATCAAGAACTCCCATTCATCTTCATCAGTGTCTTGAATTCCTACTTGACCGATAGATTTTCCAATCACGCCAGCAAGGTTAGCGGCACCATCTAGTTTGCCGAAAGTGCTAATAATTGAAGCGGTCCAAGAATCGACTGATTCTCTTGATCGCACGTCTAGGACGTATGTATGAACTTCTGTGGAAAGTTTGGATCGAATAATTTCCGCTGCCTTGAGGAGTGCTTCTTCTTGAACGTCAGCAAGGGAGAGTTGTGCGCCACGACTGGCCAACAAGTTCGCTGTCGCTAGGCCGATTCCTGATGCTGCCCCTGTGATTGCAATTACTTTGCCTGAAAGTGATGCCATGATCAATGGAGAATTGATAAAATGACGCAGTCAAGTTTTGAGATTGAAACATCCATCTTCAGTTTTGGATTCCATCAGCCAGCTATATTTGGGTAGAGCATCGGTAACCATTATCCGCTGCCAAGACATCATGTCAACAACACTAAGACCTAAGGATATGCGATTCATATCTCATTCGAACCAACGCGCGAGGAGTATCATATGTGTAACATAACGATCAAAATCCACAAGCGCATCTAAACAAAGCTTACGCACACTATACTGACACGCCTGGATATCGGTGTTTGAACAAACTTTTTGGCCTCAGTATTTCGTCGAGAGTTGTCACATGATTGGATTCGAATACCTCAAATTGTCCTAGAAATACCACTTCTCTTTTTGAAAAGCATCATTCAGTCCTCCTTGTCTTAACAACTTGGCAAAGCTTTCAAGTCCGCCTGCGCGCCTCTAGAGTTCGCAGTAGAGTTGAACTTAGGGCTCCCTTTACCTCCAGTTTTCACGATAATTTTGGATTCCTAGCAAATAAATTTGATGCTCTGACCACTGTTTGACGAGATGAGAGAAATATCGTCGTAGTTAGAATTGATGCAATGCACCCCAGAACTTGTTGATGAACATCAATCCCGTCCCAGGCTTACCACACTTCATCAGACTCTCCTGGCTCTCAGTCACGAAAACTCTATCCCACACGGTCACCTTCGATCTTTACAGACACTCAGATTGCTCACAGAGTGAATTGGCAAACCGGATATCCGCGGACGAAGTGCTCTTGCATGGGCTGTCGAAGACGGTATGGCTGAAGGAGTTCGAACACTGTTGAGCTTTGGCGCCAACCCATGTCAGTACAGAATATCTTCTCAGAACTAATTCCCGCTGTCACATCTTTTTATTGATGAGCCGCCTCCTTCTAAATATTCAGGATTTATTGAGGTGGTAAGGATGTTACTGGCTACAGGTATCGACATCAATGCAAAGGATGATGAAGGATGGTCAGCCTAACATGTAGCGGTATCCTGGAGATCTTATGATATTTCGGTTTGGCGTCACCTTCGAATTATCTTTCCACGATTATCACAGCAGACGAGACTAGGATAGAGGACCAGACAATCTGGCAGCACAATGAATATTAGTACAGCTTCTAGTCTTCAGAAGAAACAGTTTTATAAATCTGCAAATGTATATACAAGAAAAGTGGCCTTCTGAGGCACATGTAAGCCTTTCACTCCTCGCCCCTCACTATTCCCGCTACATGTAATTCTTATATATCTCTTTACAATTCCTCACAGTCATCCTCTTCAGCAGCTGGAGCAGAAGTGGTAGCTGGAGGTGGAGCTTGCGTAGTGACAGGTGGTACAGCAGAAGAGGCGGGTCTAGTGGCAGTTTGCAATGTAGTAGGAACAGCAGTAGTCGCAGGTCTCGTGACAGAAGCAACTGGAGCAGGAGCAGAACCCGACCCAGCAACCGTGAAATCAACACAAGACTCATAGGTCTGGTCGATTGAAGCAGCATCCCAGTAATGCTGAATGACGCAAGCGCCAGCGATCGCACACTTGACTCCCAGATCGGAGGGGATAGTAACTGAAAACGAAAGCTGGTCTGCGGCAGTAGGACGAGCATTGTTGGCAAAGTCCGGGAAGCTGATGAGAGGAGAGCCGATGCGAGTGTTGGTAGCTGTGTCAACGATGGAGACGTTTGCTACACCAGCGTGTGGAGCGCGAATCTCAAATTTGAATGGAACGACTTGTCCTGCAGTGAATTTCTGGACATTGGCGGCTGGGTTGTCTGCGAATTGGTACCCCTTGCACAGCCAGACGTTGCACTTTGCGGCGTTGAAGTCGGATTGTCCGCGAGCGACCTGGTTGATGCCTTGGATATTGCCACCGTCATCGGCTTTTTGGTTGTAGAAGACTTGTTGACCGCATGCGGCTGCCTGAGATATTGATCAGTGGGAGTTCTAAGAGGAGTGTGAGGATGGCCGCCGAGACAACTTACATAGGCATCTCCTACGATACGTGGTGCAGGAGCGGCGAGGAAGCCATGAGCAGAAACGGTTGCCAAAAGGCTGGTACCTGCAAGAAGGATTGAGTTTGAGTAGTGCATGGTTGCTGGATGAAAAGGATGGATGAGTGCTTGAAAGAAGGTACTTTGATTGGAAAGACCGTCAAGGTAGTATTGAAATGAATGTAGGTGTGGAAAGAATGGATATTGCACAGCAATAGAATATACAAATGGCAGACAAAGACTGTTGATGGGCTGAGAAGAATAGAGAGAAAAGAAGAGAGCCCTCGAAAGAGTCTACCATCGAACCTTTATATCATAATTTGTCATGCATCTACAAGCGTTCAGTAAATAACCTCCGACGCCCTGTCCCACGTTCGAAAGAAATTAAACATTGTTTTGCCCTGCAGAAAGAGTGACTCTCTTGCATTTCAAAATTCTAGATGGGACTCTCCCAAATATCGATGGATGCCCTGTCGTTGAATCGTGCTTTAGCGAGAGAACAAGGGCAGCGTAACAACCAATATCGACGTCCAAAGCTCTGGGACCTCAAGCATGGATCTTCCATCTTAGCCTTTTTCGTTTCCATGAAACGTCGATAGCAAGCATTAAGCAGCGTCATTGATTCGTATTTGTTCATTTATTCGTTGCGGCGAACCGTTTGTTGGTAAGTGGTTGTAGCCCCATGTCGTTTCAAAGTTCGGTTTCATCCGAACATTGATCGAGCAAGGGAGATCAAGCGAAAATGTTTATCACCGACACAACGATTGCGCGAATTAGGATGACATGTGTTGCTGGGATGTGCGTCTTTCTGGCTGCTTTGGCACAAGACTGAGCGTTGCAGATTGATGCTTGATAGATTTTTCGTGTGCTTGAGGAGATCCAGCTGCCATGATCACGCAACGTGCCTAGACTTGAATTATGCACGATCAAGAAAAAGTTGTGTACAAGATAGATTTGTCGCCATTGATGAGCTTAATATATGGATGGGCAGATTCTCGTGAATGGCTGTGAGAAGAACATATTTTGAAATGTTGTCATGGAAAACATATATTCGCTAAATATCAAAAATTCCTCCGAAACAATTGGCCGTCAAGATAATCACCCAGGGGCAGCTTCAGTGTAACATGAAGTCTTTATGAGTCCACTTCTCGGTAGCCTTTCGCTTTGGTTTCTTCGCAAAGCTGATCGGTCTACGTGCTTCAACCTTTCCTCGGACAAGCATGCTGCGATATCTATCCTTCAACAGATTTCCTTCTGGCTTGAGCAATCGTAAGCTTTCCTGGAGCTCATCTGGTAAGACAAGCTCCAAATCCTTCTCGGGTAGTGCGATCTTGCCCAGCTTACGACGGCGGAGCTCAAGACCTTCATCATCAGTGCTTTCAGCATCGTCTTCATTAACCTCGACGAGAGACTGCGCGGCCTCCTTTGCTTTCAGAGCGGCCGCGATCTTTTTCACCTGCGATACTTGATCGTTGCGTTTCTTGATATCGGCGGCCATCTTTGCTTTCCGCTCCTCCTCCTTGCGGCGCTTGATCTTGTTTCTCTGCACCTGCGATTTCCGATCTGGCCGTTTGGCGTTCAGAGGTGCCTCTTCCACACCAGACTCGAGACCTTCCCAGTCAGTCTCGTCCTCTTCCCACTCCGACATGTCTGCCCTAGCTTCGGCAGCTTCTGCTTCAGCAGCCGACTTAGCTCGTGCTTCAGCTTTTACTCTCTCAGCCTCCTCTGCATCTAATCGCTTCTGCTCAGCCTCCACCTCCTTCTCTCCTGCAGCTGTAAGGCGCTCCTCATAATCAGTAAATACTGGATTGTAGCTGTGACCTCCTTCGGGCCTCTGGACTGCTCGAATCGACTTTCCTGAAGCAGCCAAAGACACAGGTTTCTGCTTGAGTGTTACTGGGGCAGTTTTCTTCTTCTTCTTTTCTAGAAATGAGAATCTTGGATCTTGTGCCGTTTCTGCGACTGTGATTTGCTCGTCCCAGGGATCAAATGTTGCCTCTGTAACCTCAATGACACCATTGTCATGTTTACCATCTGCAATATTTCGCAACCTTGTAAGTTCCTTATGTACAAGATAATTCGAAGTCTTTTGACGTTTCGCGGGAACGATGCCATCAGTCGTAGTCGCTCCGACCCTCTTCTTGACTGACACTGCAGGCAATGCGGATCTCTGTGCGAGAATCTGGTCGGCTCGAAGTGGTTTACTACTCTTGAGAACTTTTCGCTGAATGCCCACATCGCCCTTAGTATCGACAGTGAAGAGGGCGTCGGCAGTCTTTTCAGAGATTATTCCACTATAGGAGATCAGTGTTTGTCTAAATCATCCCTCAAACACTCTTACCCTTGAATGAGTTCCTCTCTCACTTCTTCCAACCCTTCTTGAACCTCTGTGACATCCACATTTTTTCTCCACGCTTTCTTGCCTTTTCTCGATGGCTGTTTGAACTGTTGTGGCGCGGCCGGAGCAACACTTGCTGGCTTGATGATCGGCATTTTCCTACGGTTTGTTGCGTGACAATAATGGTGTGTTGTTTGAATTGTTCGTGGATGTCGCAAAGGGCAGGTTTCTCCAGAAAATAAATGTTATCGATATTTTAGAAGGGTCTACCCAAGACATTTTAGTCTTTCATGCCAAGGAATACGTCTCCATGAATCTAGAAGTCCGTCTACATCTCCTATCCTCTCGGAATAAGAATAATTGGAATATCATCGTACGACCGACCTTTTGTATTGTCATTGTACAAATATATATTTGCTCTGTATTCTTCAATTGGCAATATCCCAAATACCACGCCGGAAAGTGCCAGTAAATAAACAGCATGGCTCAAGCGACTGGATCCTACAACAATCCCTTGAAGAAGTTCAAGTGAGTCTGAGGCATCTGCGAATACGCTGGCAATAGTAAATAGGGACTTTACTGATCGGTTGTAGGCTTGTCTTCTTGGGAGAGCAGAGTGGTGAGAAATCCTGGTGTGCGTCAAGCTTGTGGAAGTTATACTAAAGAAGGCAACAGTGGGCAAGACGTCACTCATCACACGATTTATGTACGACTCTTTCGATAACATGTACCAAGCGACGATTGGAATCGACTTTTTGTCAAAGGTCAGATTTGCGACGATCCGAAACATGCTGTTATGGACCTAACAAGATGGTAGACTATGTACTTGGAAGACCGTACAGTGCGATTACAACTATGGGATACAGCCGGACAGGAAAGATTTCGGAGTCTGATACCCTCATATATCCGCGACTCGAGTGTAGCAGTAGTAGTTTACGATATTTCGAGTCAGTAACCCTGCCGACTGCGCCGTGCATCTATTGACATTTCATCAGATGCGAAATCATTCCAGAATACAAGGAAATGGGTAGATGACGTGCGGGGGGAGCGCGGTAACGACGTTATCATCGTTCTGGTGGGGAACAAAACAGATTTGAATGACAAGCGCGAAGTAACTACAGCGCAAGGAGAAGAGGAGGCGAAGAAGAACAATCTCATGTTCATAGAGACCAGTGCGAAGGTCGGACACAACGTCAAGAACCTATTCAGGCGGATAGCACAGGCCTTGCCAGGCATGGAGGGGGCAGAGTCAAACGCGACGCAGGGAAACCAAAGTAAGCATCAACTGTTCAAAAATGAATTGGGCACTTTCTAATCGTTTTGATAGTGATTGATGTCAACATCAACCCCACACCTCAAAACCAAGACGGATGTGCCTGTTGATAAAGCTTGCAATCTTTCTCAATCTTCAGTATCCTATCCGTATATTTGGGTTAATCGACCCCTGAGCATAGCGTCTTAGGTTTTGGGCATCTGTATGATACTGTGTATGGCGTTTGAGGAGCGATTGTACTGATATTAGGAATAATACCATCGAAACTGTCTGGCTGCATGCATATCGTCATGAGATTACATGCATTGTTCACATGTTCACTTCTAGCGCACATTATATGTTTGAGCTCACCACTATATTCGCGCAGCACATATTGCTTATGTGAGAGTGATTGTTGTTCAATGAAGCGGCATGAACACATGATTGTGTACCAATGCTGCGCCGCACCTTTTCCATGTTCGCAACCGCTTTTGGGGTGACTCTGCTTCCACATGCTGTGGCCGGCGGGTGTGTGCAACTCTCATGGGAACACTAGACTGAATCTGCCGAAAGCCACAATATCGCACTCAGCCTAAATCACTTGGAAAGGTCCAACTTGGCCTGCTCTTACACTCGACTGCGTACAACGCTCTTCAAATCTGTGCACATCCTACCGCAGCCGCCGCCGCCGGTGCATATCGCCCTATTTGCAATTTACTCAGCAGCCGTAGTGCCAATCGGGTGGTGAAGCGGATCGCCAATGCTTACTTGTTCACGAACAGCTTAGCTGGTGCTTGAGCGAGCTTATATTAACCCTTTGTCTGCTTTTATATTGTTTTTAATGTAATCATCTAATGTTGGATCGCTATAGGATAGGTCGTATGATATTCTGCTTCTGCGGTAATCGCTGATAGAAGGAAGGGTTCCAGCTTCTCCAGATCCTGTAAGTACAACGATGGATATATAAGGAGGGCTGGCTACCATGAATTTCCACATATTTTCAACGTCATACCAATAGTCTTTACATCCTCCTGTCGATCATCATGAAATTCACACTTACTATTGCCCTCATGGGAAGCTTGGCACTTGTTGAAGGCGCATTAGTTCCATATGCTCAATGTAAGCTTCCTTATAGTTTTTGCAAGGTTTCGAATTGACAAGCATTAGGCGGCGGACCTGGATGGAAATACGACTGGGTATGCCCAGCGGATTATAGCTGTATAGATAGTAAGTACCTTAATGGATGACATGCATGACCTCAACCCCACCACTTAAGTGCAGCGATCAGAACGCAGTGCACGAACGTTCTGAGCATACTTACCTATACTCTTCCAACGACTAGCGCACGTCTTGAGAACTAGCAAACATGCTTTTCAATATACGCAAATGCTGATACTTCAGTAGTACCAAGCACATTACAAGGTTCACAGTATCGCTGCCAGCCAAACAGTGGTCCAGTATGGACAGGGTCTAGAGAATGGGGACAATGTGAGCTTAGAACCTTGCCTTGTTCGTTCCTTACTTGCTTGTTACTCACACGTCGTCCAGGTGGTGGCCAGGGCTGGACTGGACCAACGAAATGTCCTCCAGGATGGCAATGTAACAGGCAGAACGATTTTTTCTCAACATGTGGCGCCATCCCTGGGTATGAGTGGCCACCAAGCTCAACCCCAGGTCTCGCTGCGCCGGGCGACTATTGTAGGTTTTATGTTGTTTCTGGCTTCAAACTCCTCTGCTTACACGACACCAGGTGGTCCATTTGCCGGGGAGAATCAACCTTTTGACTGTGTACCTGGATATATCTGCACGGAACAAGGCAAGATCAACGGATACTGCTTACTGAATACGTCCGCAAGCACCACTTCGGCTGTACCGTCTCCTACGACGCTCGTGGTCGTGACTACGACCGTCATAAAGACCACGACTGTATCCGCAACTCCAACAAAGGAATATCCTCCAACCACGAAAAGTGTCAAGACCACTCCTCCACCGCCACCAGCAACTACCAAGAGTGTGAAGACATCAACATCCAT
>Ga0247809_1000951_pt1 | contig 12972 bp, 9 predicted proteins | sample UWRJL104311B1_FD_180951 | JGI IMG/M metagenome (GOLD analysis project Ga0247809, IMG submission 180951) | Plant litter microbial communities from Arlington Agricultural Research Station in Wisconsin, United States - UWRJ-L104-311B-1 | ecosystem: Environmental > Terrestrial > Plant litter >...
GTCCAGCGGCCATGAAATCCCCATAAGCAGAAGCTCTTCTATGCCTAACTAACTATTCTGCGATCACCAGGAACGGACATCATTGTAGGACGATGGGTCAGACAATAAAAGGTAAACTCTGATAACCACGAAATACCTGCCTTTGTCGCCTCTGCTATGTCTATAAGGCTGTTCTGTGACGATACTAGTGATAAGCTTCAACGTATGGCTTTACATCAAGTAATGAAGAGCATGGTCTGACAGCCTTGAAAGAGCCTGTCATTTTCACGTCGTCTATATAGTTGTTCTGTGACGATGCTGTCGACAGGCTTTAATATATGCTTAATTATCAGATAACAGAGCACAAGGCCTGACTGCTATGAAACATCTTGTCTTCACGCCCCTTCCACGCCTATCCAGCTATTATGCGACGATACTTGCGACAGATATTGATGCGCAAAGCCTGAAATCCCTGAAACACCTCGTTTTGACACTATTTCCAAGTCTATACAACTTTTCTGCGACATTACCTGCTCGTTGTCTAATAGTGGATCCGGAATTGAGGCGAATAGCCTAGTAACCCCGAACCACCTGTTTCCAGGTCTCTTTTCATGACTTTAATACTATTCTACGACAAGACTAGCGACAGGGCTCAATATACTACACTTCACCGTAGATATCCTAGACTACCCATGAAATCACATCTGCACATGTACACTACACTCCTCAGTTGACAAATATATTACTGAATTACTACAAGACTAGTTATTACCTTATATCACACTAAGGAATAAGTAACCACTTTTAAATTCTCAATTATGTCTTACAAGAAGGGTGAAAGTTTACGTGATACTCTGTTATACATAAACGCTTTTTTAAAGCGATTTCGCACGCTTTCTATAGTATATATATATTTATATATAGCTCAATCAAGATAAGTCTATTCCGTCGACGCTAAGTATACAAAGCCCATACAAGGATGAACGAACCATGAACAGACAAGAAGTCAACAGCTCTATAGCTCATAGCTCCCTGCTATATGCAAGAGACAGCAAGACCGAGGACCATGAGGGTACCACATCAATCACCACTGAATCTTTCATGAGATGCAAGACACAAATGGATGCTATTCGTCGCAGCGACAAATCTAACCATCACTGTACAACACAAGTTGAAATCATAGTAACAATTCAGGAATAAAGCAGAAAGGCGCTACAAATATGATTTCGTAACTCGTAAATGCAGCACAATCTAATGTTCTAGGATCTATTCTACAAGATATTACAAACGCCTAACAATGCATCATGTAAATTCTACAAGTTTCTCATAAAGTTCTTTCGCAATGTCCACATTCGTGCTCTCTTCCCGAAAATGTACATGGGTATCGTTGAAATCATAACAATAAGCTGGATCACACCAAGCCAGATAAAAACCATCTTCGAGCCTGAATGTTCGAGCCAGCGATTGACGAAAAGACTAAAAACTAGACCATGGAAGACGTTCTTGCTGAAGTTGAGTGTCACGAGCGCCTCACTTGCATATTGTCGATAGCTATCGACCACGAACGTGATGGCTGTCGTTGATCCTAGTGAGCAGCCGAATGAAATTATGCCAAAGAACATGGTCGGGACGATCCAGTGATCGTGCTGCTCGGCAGACCAACCAAAGCCCATTAGACCGATCACAGTTGTGAATAGGACTGGTATCGACAAGATTAGTCGAAATTCCGGTTCGAACAATCCACCATTCTTCTTTGCCATATACCTAACGACAAGATCACTAATCTTGCCGGCGAGTACGGAGCCAAGGACACCTCCGACAAATGGTGAGATGTAAATGAGGCCAGTCGCCAATGCTGAAAAGTTGTAGGTATTGGGATGTCGATAGATTTCAGCTACCGACTCGGACAATACGATCAGCCATCCTACTGAACAAGAATAGACAACAGCCGACCATAACACGGCAGGATAGGCGAAAAGAACAAATGGTCGCAGTAAGGCTTGAAGAAAGCCATCCGTCCTCAAACGTCCGTTATAAGGCTTCAGGCGCTGGAGAAAGCTTAATTGAGGTTTTAATCGAAGACTGTCTGTGTATGATCTCGTCTCGTCTTCGAGACCAGCGATTGAGCTTTTGCGTCCAGTGACAAATTCGGGCGAGGACTTATTGTCGGCGTCCTGAGTCGAAGAGGTGTCATCCGTGCGGTCGATCTCAGGCGCTACAGGCTCCAGGACGCCGTGATGCATCTTGGGATTGACAGATTTCACTGCGCCTATGTGGGAAGATGCTCTATCCCAATAGCTTTCCGGCGTGAACAGGAACATAAGGATGAAGCATACAATTGAGATGATAGCCAAAGTACTACATTGAATTAATAGGGTTATCGCAGGACATTGAATGCCACTTACCCAAAAACCCATCGCCAACCAAATCTTTGGATGATGACAGCGCTGACAAGAGGAACCAAGTTCTTGCCTCCAAGTAGCAGTAAAGTGTAGACTCCAATCTTGAAAGCTCTCTCGTGCAAGAAGAAGATCTCGGAGATGGACGCGGATGGCAAACATTCGATCGGCGCAAGAACCATGCCTTGTATTATTCGTGCCAACAGGAGAGAGATGTAGGTCGGCGAGAGAGCACACCACAGAGAGGCTGCTGCAAAAAGTATGGCGCTTGCGAGGTAGATTGGACGTTTGCCAAACATGATTGCAAGAGGAGAAGCAATGACAGAGCCGACGCCCATGCCCATCATGCAGAGACCGGTTGTCAATGCAACTTTTGGGGTGGTGACATTGTATGTTGCTGCGACATTGGTGAAGCCAGCAGCAAGAATAGGATTATTTCCTATGTGGAGTGATTAGAGAAAGTCCTATAAGTGCGGAATGTGTATTGCTTACCTCCGCCAACCATGCAATAAATACCAAGAGATAACAAGGAAATATCTCTTTGCCACAACGGCCAATTTAAAGGGTCGTTTTTAGAATCTTCGGGCTGTGGATTGAGAATAATCGAGCCATCTGATGTTGTCTTTGTGGTAGTAGACGGTGGAACAGAGCGAGAAGCCTTTTCGTCGTGCTCATCCTTATCCACGATGAGAAAGACGGATCCTAGTTACAGTTAGCCTGGGAACGTGTATCTTAAACACTTGGATCACAAAGAACCTACCAGGCACATCTGTGGCGTCTGGGACGTTAAGAATACCCATCCTCCATCTTGATTTGATGGTGGAGCTGGTATGAACAGGACTCGGAGTGGGTTCCTCAACGTCGACAGCAGTACGGGATTCAGACTCGACGGAGGAATTTCGTTGACTTGGGTCTGTTGGACCATTTGAGATGGGCCTTGTTGTAGAAGCGTCCGCCGCCATTATGTTGTTGTATTTGCGTGACCCGAGAAGCCTCTCAAATAGGTGAGGCTTTTGATAATGGGGTATTTGGATGCAGATTCCACGTGCTGATGGAGGCGTCTCGAGGTAGGTAGGAACACAACGCGGAATTTAATAATGGAAAGCGTTGATAACCTAGGACGAAGCGAAGGTAATAGGGAAGAATACAATAGGAAGTCTGTATATGATTGATCTAGGTGTTGAGCGATCGAGAGATGGCGGTCTGAAGAGAGTGTCAGATGAGTAAGTAGGTGCACCGTGTGACCTCTCTTCCCCAGACTTGGAAGGAACGCAAGAGGAAGTAACACTTGTGCATCATAACATCATACGGAGAAGTCTCTCACAAGACTGTTTGTATCCCCACGCGCTTTTCTTTCTTTTCCTTGTGTTGATGGGTAGGCAGCCAAAGGAATAGTGACAGTGACAGAGAAAGATGAGAGAAGAGCTGAGAAGTATCCACTTACAAAATAATAGTCATAGAGTTTATGAATGGGAAGAGGCGAGTCTGATCTGGTCTGCACAACAACAACTATATAACTTGGTGAATTCTTGCACAACTTCAATATTGTTGATGTTACACAAGATGCGACCATATGTAAATATCGTCGTTCTCAGATCCTGCACGAAGAATAATTTGTTACCACTCTATCTGTCTTCTAGACTTGATGCAAGCAATGCAAGTGTAGATGTATGTACCTCTCCATGTAGAATGGCACGTGAATGGCTTCGAGTCAAGATCTTGGATGACGTGTGCTTGGCAAGGGTCTTTCGTGTTGAAGTCTTGGAATGATACACGTTGGGTGGACGAGGACTTGTCTATTCATTGTAGACCATTTGTTCCATATCAGCAGACTAATCAAGCTTTTGGGATCGTGCTTTATTTCACACAAAGGAGATTCTTCGACATTGACCCCTAGCAATGGCTCTACCTTCTACGACACGCGTTGCTCTTCGTGCAGCTTCATTCAAATCTAAATATCAACCTATAACATTATTCTCCACGCACTTCTCAACAAGCAAACCTCGAAACGTCCAGAATAGGATCTATCCCCCGTACGTACCTTACGTTTTCTCTCTCTCTACAAATAACACACGAATACACATACTCACACAGCTAACCCACCTCCAGAGTCCGCCGCCCCGAAGAATTCCAAACCTACCTCTCCCTCTCAACATCCTCCCGTACACCCCTCCTCACATTCTGGACAGCCTCCTACTGTTCAACATGCCGGACCGTCTCACCACTCCTCCAGCAACTTCTTGCCGAACAAGGCGTCGGGGAGTCAGAAGGTGGAGTAGCATTCTGCGAGATTGAATATGATAGCATGGATATCATGAATAGTGATCTTGCAAGGACTTTTATGATTACGAGTATGCCTACCTTACTAGCATTTCATAAAGGGTTCGCAGAGCATGAGAGCAAGGTTGTGAGAAAGGAGATCTTGAGTGATAGAGAGAAGTTGGAGGAGTGGATTAGGAGTGAAGCTAGCAAGAGAGATACGGGACCTGATGGAACTGGTATCTTTGGAAGATGGTTTGGTGGAGGGAGATAGAAAAACGTATTTGTGTACGTGAGTTCTAAGTGCCTTGTATGTACTTAAGATTGCTTGTTCTAGGCTAAGATTTTGTGTATAGCAATTCTAGTTTCTCTGCGAAACATTTCCCCAAACGCCTACGAAATGTCGCCATACAAATCTATGCTTGGTAGAACACCTCTTCGATAGGTTTCCACCATCCAATCTCCTCATTAGCGCTATGCGTTGCTCCTGGTACAAGCGATTCCTGGTAGGAGTCTGTCATTTTCCACCACTCTTGCACTTTTGGATTCTCCCTCATCTTCACCATGTCTCCAGCAAAGTCATATCCTACATACTTGAACGAAGCGAAGAGCGTACCAGAATCTGCGTCGTGGAAGATGGAATCTGCGAGTCACAAAGTGTCAATATTTGTTCCAAGATATGCAGTCATGTCTGAGAGGCCGTTTGAAAGTGGAGGGCGGGAAAAACCTTACAATCTTCAATGTTGCAGTCCTTGATCTGCTTCAATACTTCTGGCCACACTCTGGCATGGACTTCCTTGTACTCTTTGACAAACTCAGGCTTGAGCTTGACGATCTGTGCGATCCGTCGTCCTTGATATTTCTGTCTGTAGGAAGGAGTCGAGGGGACTGTAGGTGAATTCGGGAGGATTGGAGAAGTAGGATCGTTGGTGAAGGAGTGAGTGCTCACAGTACTCTGTGTCCGGTGATGATTCCACATGTTGGATATTGGTTCGGGAAGAAGGTGAGTGTTGGCAAATGTAAATAGGATGTTTGGAGTGTTGTCGTGTAAATAAGTGCGACTTCAAGTGCTCGAGTGAATGTATGTATGTCGTATTACTATCCTTCGAATTGACAATCAATGCTTGTCCCAAAGGCACAACTTCGAACTACCAATCTGTTGTAAAATACCTTGAGATCCAACGTGGCCGTCAATTCGAATTGTTTGTCCTCGGAAATGCACCTTGTGGTAGCTCTCCCACTTGGTGACAGACGATAAGCCTCTTAATTTATGCGTGCTTGCTTGCTTATTCCCCCAAAATCTTCTACGATCGATCAAGGATTCTTTGTGCCTTGAAGAGTCCGAGTAGTAGACTTTCGTTCCAGGCGGCAAAACAAAAGTAGTAAATACACGAATTGGTGGTTTACTAATGAAGTGTTGCACAACGGAGTCCAGAACTTTTTTGACAGCTCACAAGATCAGATGGCTGGCTGGCTGGTGTGGAAACGCGGGGTCTTTTTGGCTGTGTGTTTGTGTCTGTGTCTGTGTTTGTGTCTGTCGGTGTAGATCCGAGTCGAGTCAAGTCGTGAATTTCTTGTCCTCCGCTTTTTTTCAATTCAATCTGGTAAGTATGACTGAATAGCTTGTAGAAGACTCGGAAAAACTCTGTGTGAATACAAAGAAGCTCTGAGGGAGAGAATTGTGAAGGAGAAGGGGAAGTGTAAGGTGGTACAATACAGACTGGGTAGATGGATAAATTGTATTACATATCAACACTAATCAATCTTCAAGCAATCCATCGACATAACCCCACCATGCAGCACCGAAGTCCGGAGTTACCAGTTACAGTACTTACCAGTGCGGTGCATTTCTTCTGTCCTTGTTCGAATCCCCGCCTTTCTACCTTTTTCTTCACCGACAATAATAAGAAGAAATGCTTTGGCGCAACTGACTTTGATGTAGTGGCTGTTATCAACTTGTAGAATAGGTAGGTAGGTACACAGATAATACGTCTCGCTGGCTAGGTAACATCAAGCAGAGAACCATACTATATATCGTCTTCAGAGACAAATGACACCTCTCGAATGAACATTACAGGAAACAGCTCGGGAGATGCGGATGTTTGTGTATATGCACGTCATTGCATCTCGTCCTTCCAATCGTGACTTTGAAGATGGGATGATTTCGTGAAGTGGCACTTAGGTATCTAAGGACTTGATTTAAGACAGATCTGGGAGAGTACATATATTTACTAAAGAGCTTGATGTTTTGGTAAAAGGATTGCGGCACTATACATGATAGAGTCATTGCAAAGTGAATGCATTCTAAAAGAACAAGACAACTGATGGTCAGGATTGCCGTGTCGTCGACAAAGGAGACACGGATTTTTCGGGGAGATAGTGTATATCGGGCACCGAAGCTGCTGATAGTAGTTTCGAGATTTTTGTGTGTCAGTCCAAGGCAAGATTGCGATCCTTTTGAGCTATGTTATCAATAATGATGGATGATTCACACGAGTACACCTTCCCATTAAATGTGACTAGCAAGACTGCCCGTCGCCTATAATAATGACTTGTGATATGGAAGTCAACGCGCATGGGCGGTGCTACCTCCCGGTTAATACAATCTTTTATCGTACATTTACTAACGCGATATACTGTGATTAACAGAGTCCGCGATTACACATCCCATCTAATCCCAACAATAACTTTACATGCTCAATATGTTGTACGGTATACCTTACACAGCCTTCTCCCTAACGCCCGTCAACCTCTCGAAACGATCAACAGCCATAACAAAGCTCCCTCTTCCACCCGTAATACTCCTCAAATGCTTCAGATAACCGACCATCTCCTTCAGTGGCACTCTCGCGGTGATAGTCCTCTGCACACCTGGTCCATCTCCCTTTTCGAGGCCTGCACCATACGGATCTTTAGGTGCATAAATCCTTTGTTGATCGACCGCGATTCCCCAATCCTGACTACCCTGTGCATTTGCGTTTGATGGATCATCGTCAAGGGATAACACTTGGCCACCGCGAGCAGATGACAAATCGTGAACGATGCTGCCCAGAGAAGACTCGTCGCATGAAATTATGACGTTCATTACTGGTTCCATAAGGCCGATATCTGCTTGTTTGAGCGCTGCTTGGACTGCGAGACGCGCGGCGGACGATATGGCTGCTGGGGAAGATTCGGTGCCGAAAAGGGATGTGGATGGATCAAATTTAAGATGCACGTGGGTGTCATGTAAGGGAAATGCGCGTCGCGGACCGCGTGCCAGTGCGGCTGTCGTGCCACTGACAAGTGCTGTTCGCAAGGTTGGCAGCGTCAAATATTCCGGTAGTGTGGGTGTGCCATCTTTAGTTGTGCCGAGACTTGGTGGGATCTCAATGGTTGTAGAATTTCCTGCTTGTGTAACGTTATACATAGACGACGAGGCCGTGTATGACGAAATTGGTAACACAGCTGCTTCACAGCTTGCTTTACCCTTCTTGCCCGCGATATCTTTGTCAAAGACAACTGATTGAAAAGACGTCTCAGAGAGCACGCACTCTCGATAGCTGATTTCAATTGCCCCCATGGTTGCCTTTGCTTTAAAGTCGTGGACCAATCGATCTCTTGCTATTTCCAAGTGCAGTTCACCCATACCACTCAACAACATCTGTCCACTCTCCTCATCTACGTTCACATGAAGACTTGGATCTTCTCGAAGTAGTAGAGTGAGTATGTCTTGAACATTCTTCTCCTCACTAAGACTGTGGGGTTCGATTGCAGCAAAGAATACTGGCGGAGGTATATCGATTGGTCGAAGTTGTAGATTGTTGAGAGGTGCCGGAGGACCGTTCTTTGGGTGAACACCAGAAAACGATAGAAGCGTATCTCCAGTTCTCGCATGTTTGAGTCCTGCGATCACGCCAATTTGACCTTCAGCAATTTCAGGTATCTCAATCGTATCATTCGCTTGCATCTGTAGAAGCCGCTGCGCCCTTTCTGCGACATTAAGACTGGTGTTCCAGAGTGTTGCATTTCGCTTGATTGCACCAGAGTATACGCGTAGATACACGAGTACACCTCGTTTTGGGTCATTTGTGACCTTGAATGCTAGAGCACATGCTTCCAACTGATTGATTAATGACAACGAGGGCGTCGATTTCTTTGCCACTTTCTTGTTCGACTCTGTTGTCAGAGAGACCTTTCCGGTCAGTAAGTCAGATAAGCCACAGTCTCGGTCTCCAAGACTGATTTCTGGGTCTGGTCGTTCCGTAGGGTCCGGTAGAAGGTCATTAATAGCATCAAGAAGTGGTTGAACTCCAATGTTGCGAAAACTGGCTCCAGCGTAGACTGGAATCAGCTTTCCGGATCCGTCGATGATGCACCTCCTCAGACTATCTCTAATAGCTTGCGTGGGAACAGCAAGACTATCATCACCATTATCCATCCAAGTTTCCAATAATTTCTCATCGAATTCGCAAAGTGTCTCGACAAGCGCAGTTCGTGCCTTTACAAGTTCAGCATGTAAAGCTGGCACGTCTTTCTCCAAGCGTTCAAAAGTAAAATTTTCGACTTGCTTCCCATCTCCACCTTCTTCATACTTGAGTCCTGTGAGCGTGACTGCATCCGCAATACCTGTGAATCGACCTTTGCCACCTTCCCACCATGGGATCTGACAAACAGCAGGCCAACCCCGTAGTCGTGATCCCACCTCTTTCACAGTCCTCTCGAAAGCAGCACCATCTCTGTCAAGCTTGTTGACAAAAACGATTCTAGGAATCTTATATTTGTGTGCCTGTACCCAGACTTTCTCGGTCTGAGCTTCTACACCTGCAACACCATCTAAGATGCACACTGCTCCATCAAGAATCCTTAGTGATCGGAGCACTTCGAAGGTGAAATCAGCGTGTCCTGGGGTATCGATGAGATTGATTGTGTGACATAGGCTTGATCGAGGCAAGTTTGATGATGGTTTATTTACAATGTTCTTGTCAGATAGTGGTGGCCAATGTAACGTGATGGCAGCGGATTGGATTGTGATACCACGAGCTCTCTCAGCGGGAAGGAAATCCGTCACTGTTGAACCATCATCTACATCTAATTATTGTTAGCGATGGTTCTCACTTTGCCTGAAAACCTATGATCTAAGATGGCATGAGAGTAACTACCTCCAATTCTGCGCGTGAGGCCACTGTAGTAGAGCATACGCTCCGTGGTAGTTGTCTTGCCCTGTAATGTACTCAGTATTAAGCAGGTATCAAGGCTCTATCACTGACATACCGCATCTATATGAGCGATGATGCCAATGTTGCGTGTTTTGTGAATGTTAGGTTCATGATGTAGGCTTGATGAGGAGCGAAGTTCATGCCTTGTTGATAATGGTATTCGAGTCTGATGGCAGAGGAAGCTGTACCGAAGGTGTCGATGCCATCTTTGACATACACCTTTCGAGTTCAATACATTCATTCCCTGCTATAAATTGTCAAGTTTCATGGTGATATGTTAGTGTGTTGACATGGGGGACTGGTGTTCGACAAGACATGAAAGGCCTGGAACTCCCTTTTTGGTTAGCGGACGTCAGTGATTGGTCCGCCATCATGCCAGGCAACGCAACTTGCTTCAACATGTAGACGTTCACTACTGAAATTACAAGAGCCATCACGAAGCTCACAGATAGTCAATCAACTCGCTCTACGTTGTGCAGGTATGATCAGATCACCATATCATTGCGACGTTTGTGAACAATACTGATCAAGCTGGCAGTTCGAGCTTCCGACGTCATCCCCACGGCTGCTGGCAGAGTGCCACAAGCTTGCTCGAAGACGAAGTCATTCGAGATCACCGAACGGCAACTCTCTTGAATTGATTCGTTGAAACCATAGTCGCGCAACAGACATGGACTACTCAGCGACTAGCGTAGAAGATCCAGGAGCTTCTGCTTGGGGTTCATCACCTGCCGCATCCCCGCAGCATGCGCGACAAAGCTCATTTGGACAATCCGATGTCCCGCCCTCCCCAACTCCTTACACCCCGACTCGAGATACAAGCTATTCACAAGATGAGACCATGGGAGGAAACAGCATATACAACAGGCCAGAAAGCAGGGCTGCGGAGTCTGCAACGGAGAGTGAGGATCTTCGTCCAGATACTGCTGAGTCTGTTGCAATTGATCCACAGTCTGCTTTTGCTGGCCATCAACAGCAACAGCAAGCTGCGCAACAACCTCAGAGGTATCATCAAACTGCACAACGCCAGCCGCAGCCACAGCAGCAGCAAAGTTCACAATACAAATTACAAGCGAAGATTACGGGCTTGGAAAGGACAGGAAGAAAAGACCCCATTTTGCGATTCGATGTGCACGTAAGTAGAGTTTTAAGCCTACTGCAGAGTTCTGGAAATCATGCTAAAGATCTGTAGACGAACCTACCAAAGTTTCGCACAACTCAATTTAGAGATGTTCGAAGAACACACTCCGAGTTTGTCAAGCTGGCCGATCACCTCATCTCCTCCAACCCTGAAGCACTTGTGCCGGCAGTCCCACCTGCCTTGACATCAGCTGGGGTGGGCACAGATGAAGATGAAGCAAGAGTGAAGGCGTCGCTACAACGATGGATGAACTACGTTTGTGCAAATGAAGTACTCATGCGAGACGATGAGATTGTGTTATTTGTAGAGAGCGACTTTGGTTACAGTCCTATGTTAAAGAGGAAGCAACCAGCCACAGGTGTTCGTCGGAGAGTTATCAAGCAATTTGCACCACCTCCAGATGACACGCCAGAACTGCAAGACGCTCGTCCGACCGTCAAACAATTCTATCTCGGTACAATGGATGCCGGACACAAAGTCGATAAATTGGTGAAAGCACGACGAGGTATGTTTCACAGTCACCGGAGGAAATTTTGTACTAAACAAGATAGGCCTCGGACTGGCAGAGTCAGACTTTGGTGTCAAACTTACTGCTATGAATGTTCAAGAGCCTCACCAAGGTCTTGCAAACGCATATCGAAAACTTGGAAAAACCATACAAACAACTGGTGACTATCATGCTGCACAAGGAACAGCAGAGGCAACCACAATTGGCGACCCGCTACAATATCATTCGCAGGATGCATTCATCGTCAAGGAGACACTAACGAATCGCCATATACTCCTTCGTGAATTGATTCAAGCTCAACAGCTTACTCGAACTAAACTCACGGCGGCTGACAGACTGAAGGCAAGTTCCTCAGTGAAGCGTGAGAAAGTCGACGAAGCGATCTCGGCACTGGACGAGGCTCGGAGCAACGAATTGTACCTTCAAGGGAAGACTCAACGCGTCACGGCGAATCTACTTCAGGAGCAAAGAAGGTGGTTTGCGCGAACCTCGGCTGATTTAAGACTAAGTATACGAGAGTATGCCCTACGTGAAATCGAAGCCGAGCGGAGGACGCTGGCAACTCTTGAAAGCATTCGACCAGATATTCGAGCCATCGACTCGTCTGGTGGCTTAAGTAGACTTGGAAGGGAAAGTCACCCAGTGATTAGAAGGACGAGTTTGGCTGCCAGTCAAGGCCCGAAGGGTGATGCATGGAGTGGTGTGCCACGACGACCCGACGGACTCAACAGGAGTATCTCGGGAAGTTTCATAGCCAATGGTCAGGGAGAAGCGACTGGAGATGATGACCAAGGAACGGGCCGCGCGAGGGCCGTAAGTGGTGCAAGCACTGGTGGGCTCAAAGGTGTCAAGGAAGAGGATGACGAGGACAGAGTTGACGCAAGAAATGCTGCCAGTCGCTTAGCTCAATCCAGCTTCTGAGTCATGGCTAAGGTGAGAAGTGAAGAGAAGAAAGACTGTATATTTCGATGCGTTATATGCCAACCTCAGCATTGTACAGCGGCAATTCTAGATCAGAACATGGCAAAAGCAGAACTCAACATTCTCAAATAGAGCCGGCGGAACTAATGTGCATTTTGCCGACCAAATATGTGTGTTCATCGTGTCGTACATGGACAATAAGAAGATGACATTCCCAGTAAAAGTCTTCACAGAGTTGGTGCTCCGACAACAACTACAGAAATTTTGTTCATGTTTCACAGATAATACGTTGCGACAAGGACACAGCAGAATGTGCCATTGGAAAAATCTCTCAGCAAGGGTAACAAATCCACTCCTGTGCGTCCACCTAAAACACTTTTGCGGTCGCGACAGTCACCATGCCCAAGCGACGAACAGATTGCAATGTTTCCTGCTCCTAAGGTCGACCGACGGTACATGACGATCGATACTGGAGTCCACCTTTCAGGGTGAATGTCAGCGTCGTGTAAACCCTTCCATCCTAGCTCGCTTCTTCACTTCACAAAGAGGCCACGTCAGACGAACGAC
>Ga0247809_1000952_pt1 | contig 12971 bp, 6 predicted proteins | sample UWRJL104311B1_FD_180951 | JGI IMG/M metagenome (GOLD analysis project Ga0247809, IMG submission 180951) | Plant litter microbial communities from Arlington Agricultural Research Station in Wisconsin, United States - UWRJ-L104-311B-1 | ecosystem: Environmental > Terrestrial > Plant litter >...
TCACCAGTTGGCAGTTTATCAGGATTAATTCCATCATTAAAAACATCAACAAAATAATCACCATCTAAATCGGCTAGATAAAAATCGCCTTCATTAAAGGTCCCGTTGCTGTTTCTGTACCGCTCCCCGGTTAATGGATTTTGTGGAATATTGCCGGTACGTGAGAATACGCCTCTGGTTTGGTAAAGATAAAATGCATTAATAGGGCTACCTACAGATAAAACATGTGTTTTATCAAATCGGTCACCTCTCAAGATAATGTCTCTCCCACCATTCGGTAAGCTCATGATCTGATTTTTATTATAGGATATGTTGAATGAGGTATTCCATTTAATCTTTTTACTGATTGGAGTTGCATTAAAGGTTAATTCCATCCCTGAATTGCGTACAGAAAATGCATTTGTAAAAGCATTATCGTACCCAGAGGTCGCTGGTAAGTCGACATTGAACAATTTAGACTTTACCTCTTTGTTGTACACATCAAACGAAAGTGCATACTTTCCATTTTGGAATTCAATATCGGTACCGATATTCCATTGGGTCGATTTTTCCCAGCTTAGATCTTTTTGTGCTACACCATCAACAAAATTTGGAGTAATCGCTGTAACGCCATTGTATGAAGTAGCACCAACGATTCCATATTGAACACCATTAATGGCACCATTACCTTCAAACCCACCATTATTAACAAGATATCTATTATACTGTACGTATGAATTCCTTAAATCTTCATTACCTGTAGCGCCATAACTACCCCTGATTTTCACCAGTGTAAATGGATTATTAGTGATGTTTTTCATGAAATTTTCTTCCGATAATATCCAGCCCACCGATACTGAAGGGAAGACACCGTATTTGTTGTTCTCACCAAAACCAGATGAACCATCAGTCCTGAGCGTCCCGGATAACAAATATTTACTATCATAATCATAGTTAAAACGGCCATAATAGGCAATTAAACCGTGTGCCCGGTACTGCGATAAAGCAAAAATATTGGCCTGCTGGAATCCGGTAATTACCTGTATGTTGTCGTTAGCACCGCCAAATCCGCCAGCCTGTGTATTTTGATCTTTTCTATATTCTATATCCTGACCTACCACAGCACTAAAAGAATGCTTTCCAAGCGTCCCATTATAGTTTAAGTAATTAGAGGTTCTTAAGCCAGTACCAGTGGAAGAAAAACTAGTAGCGCTGTTTCCGAAACCGTTATTTAGCAGGCTACTTTTACTGGCATCTCTACGTGCATTATCTGAAGTGTATGAGGACTGCGAGTTTAATGTAAAATGCTTATTAAACTCATAGGATAAATTCAAGTTGAGGCCAAACTGAGTACTGATGTTTTTGTCGAGGTTTTCACTATTCGGACTTACAAAAAAGTCCAATTTCTCTGGCGATAAGTTGAGTAAGGACGAGGGCAGATTGCCAGATCCTATTTTAGTTGGTTTGTTAGGATCGTTGGGGTCTTCATTTCCTCTTGCCCGATCGGCACTCGAGTAATAAAATTGTGGATTAATCATCAGCTTTTTATTTAAAGCTCTTGAAGTCAGATTAATCCTCGAACTATACCTTTTAAATCCTGTTCCTTTTACAATTCCCTGCTCATTGTAATAACCACCACTAAAACGGTAGGTCATTCCATTGTCTGAGCCACCAGTTATGCTCAAATTGTTATCATTAATTTTACCCACCTGATAAAATAAATCCTGCCAATCTGTATTTCCATTAAAAGCCGGATTTAAACTATCAGTAAGGATATATGGCAATTGTCTTCTTTGATCGTAAGTAAGCTGACGCTGCAAAACTTCCATTTTTTGGCGACGTTCTGTAGCACCAATCGTTGCTTCCCTCAATTCGGGTCTTTGTACAAAACCCACATAACTACTCAAGGCAACCCTGGTTTCTCCGCTAACCCCTTTTTTAGTCGTAATCAGGATTACACCGTTTGCGGCTCTTGAACCGTAAATAGCTGCAGCAGACGCATCTTTCAATACATCAATTGACTCAATGTCGTTTGGATTAATCCCCCCCAGGTAATTCGTACCTGTTCCTGTACCAGGCGGTACAAAGTCATCTGAAGATTGTGGCACACCATCGACTACGTATAAAGGCGATCTTATGGTGTTAATCTGGTCGTAGCTGGTGCCCGCTGTTGAATTACCACGTACCGAAACAGTTGGTGATACCCCAGGCTGTCCGGTAAAATTCTGAACATTTACTCCAGAAAGCCTGCCTTGCAGCAATTGGTCAAAACTTGCAGCAGGTAAATTCGCCAACTCTTTTCCCGAAATACTGGAAATGGAAGCGGTTGACTTCTTCCTTGTAATTTTCTGATAGCCGATCAGCACCACTTCATCAAGTGTCTTATTGTCTTCCTGTAAGGTGAAGTTTAATATACCATTTGCATTAGCTGGCTTTTCAACCGCTAAAAAACCAACAGTTCTGGCTACAATGATAGCCTTATCACTTTGTACGGACAAAGCGAATTTTCCGTCAGCATCAGTTGACGTACCATTCTTCGTTCCTTTTTCCAAGACAGATACGCCAGGGATTGGTTTAGCATTCTGATCTAAAACGGTTCCTTTTATTGTTTTCTGAGCGAAAGCGATCCAGGGGATTAGTAAATAAAATAATGTGGCCGCTAAGAATTTCACATAGCAATGTCTTGTAGAAATTTTTTCCATCGATTATTAGTTAGTTAGGTTTGATTTACCTATAAAAGTATCTGTAATTTTACAAGACCGTTAACTATTTTTTAACAATGTGGAATCATATTTTAACCTAAAAAAACAGTATAACGCTGCGTTAATTCATCAGTTAAGTTTACCTTAAACGAAAAATTATATCAAAAACACTTCTTTTAATTGTCTGGAAGCCTTGTTAGCCAATTTAAAACCATAAGTGACAGGAAATCAAATAACTCCCGGTGATTTACTAAAACATTATAGTATAGATCCGTAACTCTTCGTAAAGTTAAAATTTCACGGCTATCAGCTTCACTATTTAGAATAATTCAAAATAATTTGGATAATTAACTTTTCTGCCGTTATTTTGCAGCTGTTTAGAATTAATCCAAATAAATTTAGCATGCATAAAATCAGACTATTTAGTTTCCTCTTATTAATGTTTTTTCTTGGCTTCCGTGCTTCAGCACAGCAATTTGCCACGATAAAAGGTACCATCACAACTTCTGACGGTAAGCCTGCAGCTTATATATCTGTAGGCCTAAAAGGGCAGGGTAATGGAACACTTACTGACGACAATGGTCAATTTACCATCCACCGGGTTAAACCAGGTTCCTATACAGTTAAAGCTTCTGCGGTTGGTATACAAGTCTCAGAAAAATCAATAACAGTTACTGCAGGAGAAAACAAAACAGTTAATTTCATCCTGTCTGAAAACAACCAGGCTTTAGAAGAAGTTACGGTTGCCGGCAAAAACAATCGTTACAAGATCAGCCTTCCTTCAGCTTCATTGCGGTTAAATGAACCGCTTTTGGAAGCACCGCAAAATATCCAGACGGTTAGCGACCAGGTTATAAAAGACCAGCAAATCATCAGCATGAGCGATGGTTTAATTAGAAATGTTAGTGGTGCGGTAAGGGTAGAACACTGGGGCGATATGTATACGAATATAACCATGCGCGGTTCGCAAATTCAGGCAATGCGCAACGGATTTAATGTAGTTTCATCCTTTTGGGGGCCACTTACAGAAGACATGAGCTTTGTTGACCATATTGAATTTGTTAAAGGTCCGGCTGGATTTATGCTGGGTAACGGTGATCCAAGTGGTATGTACAATGTGGTAACAAAAAAACCAACAGGATTTAACAGGGGCGAAGTATCTTTCACACTCGGCAGCTATGATTTGTATAGAACTACAGTTGATTTTGACCACAAATTAACCAGCGACGGTAAATTATTATTCAGGTTAAACACCGCAGTTCAAAACAAAGGCTCCTTCCGACCATATGAACAAAACAACCGATACAGTTTTGCGCCTGTATTAAGCTACCAGCTTACAGATAAAACTAAAGTCACTGCCGAATATACTTTTCAAAATGCAAAAATGACAGAGGTTGGTTCTTACTACATTTTTTCTCCAACGGGCTATGCAACTTATCCACGTGAGGCAACAATGACCCAACCAAATTTACCTGGCACACGCATTAACGACCAAAGTTTATTCCTAAACCTTCAACATAATTTTGATGACAACTGGAAACTGACGGCACAGGCGGCTTATTTCAAATACAACCAGGTTGGTTACAGCTCATGGCCTTCGGCAGTAAATGCAGACGGAACAATTATTAGGAACGTAGCCATATGGGATTCAGAAAGCAGCATGAAACTTGCTCAGTTATTCATCAACGGACAAGTTAAAACCGGCGGCATTAACCACAGAATTTTAGCCGGTTTTGATGGTGGTAAGAAAAACTACCTGGCAGATTGGGGTCAATCGCATGATCTAGATTTAGCTTCAGCTCCTTTCGACTTGAATAATCCGAACTATGGCTTTCCTCAGAATGGATACCCTGATTTCGACCGTCTTACTTCATTAAAGCAGAGAGCAATTAACGCCGGTGGTTTAATGGATTCAAAATATTTGAGTGCTTACGCACAGGACGAATTGGGCTTTTTTGATAACAGGGTTCGTTTAACATTGGCTGGTCGTTATACTTTTGTAAGTCAATCGGCCTGGGGTGGTGCTCCTGATAAAGCCAAAAAAGTGACGCCACGTGTTGGTTTAAGTTTCTCAGTTGATAAAAGTACCGCGATTTATGCTGTTTATGATGAAGCTTTCACCCCTCAAAGCGGTTTAATCCGCAACGGCGGAAGTGTTGAACCAATTACGGGAACAAACAATGAAATCGGTATTAAAAAGGACTGGTTCGGCGGAAAATGGAATACAACTTTATCTGCATACAGAATACTTAAACAAAATGAACTAACAGCCGATCCAGCAAACACACCAGGACAAAACTTTAGTGTTGTTTTAGGTGAGAAGAGGTCGCAAGGCATTGAATTCGATTTAAGAGGAAAGATTACTGATGGTTTAACTTTAATTGCAAACTACGCTTACACAGATTCAAAAGTTACTGAAGTTACTCCTGGTGTTACAGGCATAAATGTTGGAGATGTAATTCCTGGTTTCGCCAAACATGTTTCCAATGCATGGCTAACTTACACGCTACAAAATGGAGTACTTAAAGGCTCAGGTATATCAGCAGGTTTTACTTACCTGGCAGGCCGTGCAACTGATACATGGAGCGTTGGACTTCAAAAATTACCAAATTACTTCAAATTAGATGGCGGTTTATTTTACGAACGTTCGAAATTTAAAATTACTGGTAACGCCTTTAACATCCTGAATAAATATTTATTTAGTGGCTCTTATTATTCATTTCTGAACTCATACTACTATCAGGCAGAAGCGCCAAGAAATTTTAGGGTAAGTGTAGCTTATAAATTTTAATCAGCTTTCATGTCTGAAAAGAAGAAAAATAAAACCTTTAAATATTGGATTGGAAGAATCCACTTATGGCTCGGATTAACATCCGGGCTGTTTGTATGCTTTTTGGGTATCACGGGCTGCATCCTGGCTTTTGAAAGAGAAATTGAAAATGTTACTCAACCCTACCGGAACCTTGAAATTCAAAACAAAGCCTTAATCCGACCAACGCAATTAAAAGAAATTGCAGATAAAGCTTTGCCAAACAAACACGCCCATAGCATTACCTACCAACCCGGAAAAAGTGCTCAGGTTGTTTATTACAATTTCGCCCCCGAATATTATTACATCGTTTTCGTAAATCAATACACTGGTGAAGTATTAAAGGTTAAAAACATGAATGATGATTTTTTCAGAATTGTCATCATGGGCCACTACTATTTGTGGCTACCACCAACCATTGGTCAGCCGATTTTAACCAGCGCTACACTAATTTTCGTTTTACTGTTGATATCGGGATTGATTCTTTGGTGGCCGAAAAATAAAGCCGCATCAAAACAACGTTTTACTATAAAGTGGAATGCAAAATGGCGAAGAGTAAATTACGATTTCCATAATGTACTTGGCTTCTACATCACCTGGATAATCATTTTTATCGCCTTATCCGGTATGATAATGGGATTCCAGTGGTTTTCAAAATCTGTTTATTTCGTAACCTCCGGAGGAAAATCACTAGTCGAATTCAGCGAAGCTTTTTCGGATACGACAGCCAATGCTAAGTTGAAATTAAACCCCTCGGCAGCCGATAAAATCTGGCAATCCTATTTAAAAGCTGATCCAAAATTTCAAGGCAGTCTTGATGTACATGTTCCTGAAAACGAAAAAGCATCGATAGAAATTGCTAAAAATCCAGACCCGGAAACCTATTGGAAGTCTGACTACAGGTATTTCGACCAGCATACTTTAAAAGAAATTGATGTTAAACACGCCTTCGGTAAATATGAAAACACAACGGTTGCCGATAAAATCTATAGAATGAATTATGATATCCATGTTGGTGCCATCGCAGGCTTGCCAGGCAAAATAATCGCATTTTTTGCCAGCCTGATTGCAGCAAGCATGCCAATTACAGGCGTTTTAATATGGATTGGCAGAAATAAGAAAAAGAAGAAAGTAACCACACAATCAGATAAATAGTAAACAGAATAATTATGAAAATTTTAAACCTAATCCTAGTGCTGACATGGCTTGCGACTTTGGGCGCCAATGCGCAAGACAAATTGGAGCAAGACAGAAAAGCAATTAAATCATTAGCCGGTTTTTACAAAGTGAACTTCAATTACGGTGAGGTAGCTTCTCCAAATCCTGATTACACATTCAGCAAACCCTACAGAAGCCACGGCAATGAATGGGCCGAGATTATTGTTGATGAGCCAAAAAGAATTGTTATCCAGCACATGCTGGCACTTGATGATACTACGGTAATTAAACACTGGCGTCAGGACTGGACTTATGAGGACACGAACATTATGCTTTACACACAGGATAATGCATGGAAAAAAGGCAACCTGACTGCTGCAGATGTTAAAGGCAAGTGGACTCAAAAAGTTTACCAGGTTGATGATAGTCCGCGCTACCAGGGTCACGGAACATGGAGCCACATTGGTGGCCACGATTCCTGGTCAAGCGAAACGGATTCGCCACTTCCAAGAAGAGAATCGACCGTTCGTAAAGACTATAATGTTTTAAACCGTGGCAGCAGAATTACCATTACCAAAGATGGATGGATGTTTGAGCAAGACAATAAAAAAGTACTTAGAACACCCGAGGGTGATAAAGTCCTGGCAGTAGAGAAAGGCTATGAAGAATTTACAAAAATAGACCCTAAAAAGTTTGCTTACGCTCAAAAATGGTGGAACAGCCAAAACGGTTACTGGACAGATGTTCGTAATGTGTGGGCTGATCTTATCGGCTCAAGCGATAACTTTAAAGTGAAAACCATGGCTAACGGAAAATTACTTTACGAAACTTTATTTACCCTTGGTGACCAATCTATCAAAGAAAAATGGTCAGCTGCACAGAACCAGGAAAAAGTTAAAACAGCATTACAACCCTATTTAGCAAAATAGTTAATACCCTCATCTTTTGTAAAGCCGGTTATTAAAATGAACCGGCTTTTCTATTTTAAGTTATTTTGGATGAGCAACAATGTTTAAATTGGCATTATGAAAATTCAGACCGCAAAACATACCATTCTCATACTGTTTACATTTTCTTTTTTTACAAGCTATGGTCAGGATTCTGTATATGTGCGCCACACGATTAATGAATTAACATCTAAAAAGTTTTGGGGCAGGGGTTACACAAAAGATGGGATGGTAAAGGCGTCGGATTTTTTATCTACTGAATATAAAAAATTAGGTTTGTTGCCAATTGGCGAAAATTACAAGCAGGGATTTAGCTACCCGGTGAATACCTTTCCTGGAAAAATGACGGTAGAAATAAATGGAAAAAGGCTAATTCCCGGGAAAGATTTTATTGTAAATAATGAAAGTCCATCCATAAATACGAACGTAAAGTTAACGAAAATTGATTCGGTAAAATTTCAAGGAGGCTCAAACCTTCAGGTTGTTTTAAAAGATAAGTTAACATGGTCGGTTGCTTCTGAGGTCTCAGATTTTACTAAAATCGAAATCAATAAAAAATCTTTTACAGAAATCCCCGAAACCATTAAGGTAGACATTGAAAACAAGCTTATTCCTGATTTTAAGGCTTCCAATATTATTGGATACGTAAAAGGAACAAAACATCCTGATTCCATGCTGATGATAACTGCCCATTACGACCATTTGGGTGGAATGGGTGCCAACACCTATTTTCCCGGTGCAAATGACAATGCCGCGGGCGTGGCTACCTTGCTGAGCCTTGCAAAATACTATGCCTCAAATCCACAGACCTATTCAATCGCTTTTATCTGCTTTGCCGGCGAAGAAGCAGGCTTATTGGGTTCGAGGTATTTTACAGAAAATCCTGCTATACCATTGAGTAAGATTAAATTTCTTATTAATCTCGATTTGGTAGGAACGGGCGAAAGTGGAATGACCGTGGTTAACGCAAGTGTTTATCCAAAGGCATATTCAATTTTAAATCAAATTAATGGGGAGCAAAAATTGATATCCAAAATTAACTCAAGAGGAAAGGCAGCAAACAGCGATCATTACTTTTTTACTGAAAAGGGTGTTCCTGCTTTCTTCTTTTACACACAAGGTGGAATTTCTGCTTATCATGATGTATTTGATAAACCCGAAACCTTACCTCTAACGGAATACAATGATTTGTTTAGGCTGATAATCAATTTCTATAAAAAAATGATGGAGTAACTTAGATCCTATTTAAAATTTATCTAATAATTTGTTTATGCTTCTTTTTGACTACACCATCGTTAAATATTTCGGGATAAGCTGCCTATCCCTGCAACATTTGCCTTGTTTCGCTCAAAAAATAATTTAAACAGGCTCTTAGCGGTTAAATAATTTTAAATAGTCACTTAAAGTAGAAAGCCCAACTTTTTTCCTTCTTGCATCCACATTTTCTGGATCGGCAATTGGAAATGGCTGACTCTTCTTTAGTTCGAGGTTATAACGAACCTGAGTTCCATAAATTTGTTTTTTTCCCTCACTTACCAAAACCCTGTCGCGTAACATTGCATTGTTGGAAGCAGAAGCATTTTTTCGTTTCACTTCTTTATCCATAAGTACTAAAACTTTTTTCTGGAAGGCTAAATCATCATCGCAATGCTGAATTATTGACCAAAAGTTATTACTTCCCTCTGGCCCAACCAAATTATAACCTGGAAATCCATATTTAAGAATAATCCCCTTTGCCGAAATTAAATTCAAACTATCTGTTTCTGACAATTTTCTATTTATAGTAATTTCATCATAATCAGATTTTTCACCAAAATTTATTTTATTGTATTCCCTTCGCCATTTTTGGTCTTCTTCAAACATTAAGGAAATGCTATTTTTAAGTGCATTATTGACTCCTGTCTGCGCTTTCAAAAATAACGTGCACAGCAATAAAATAAACGTGATTGAAACTTTCATCATAACTAAACTTTTAGGTAAAATAGCAATTTTATTTTAAACAATCCTATTTGGGATAAAATTCCAGACAGTTGGAATAATAAAATACGCAACGTTTTATCGTCAGTGCATCTTTGAATCAACAAATCAAAAACAAGATTCATTATGAAAGTGATAGAAAAACTAAGCCTTGCATTCCTGATGGTACTCTCGATTGCGTTTAAATCAAATGCTCAGAATCAAATCGAAATTGTAATTGTTGGCTCAAGCCACGACAACGCTAAATCGAACCAAAACTTCCAGGCCGTTATCGACAAACTCAAAAACTTTAAACCAGATATGGTTTTTGGCGAATATCTACCTGCAGCAGATTATGCAAAACTGGAGGATGACAATTGGGCAAAGAAAGGCTTTAGAACCAAAGTAAACTATATTGAAAAATTAAATCCAGTACCTGTAAAAAACTCTTCAGCACTTATTAAGAAAAGTCAAAAGGCACTTTTATCCTTCCCTTACTATCATAAAACAAGAATGAATTTAGCAGTTGAATATGCTAAAACCTGGGACAGAGGAAATTTTGATTATCAGGTGTACGTTCTGGAAAATTTTATGAAACCTAGTTTTGGTAAGGAAGAAAAAGCCTCATATGATAAAATGATCGGCAGTACCGATTCTTTGAAAAAACTTAACATAATCAGACCTGGTAGCGAATACAGCAAAATATATTTTCCTTTAATTTATCAACTTGGGCAAAACCAAATCTACAATATGGATTGCCAGGCTTACGATAAGCCCTGGAGTGAAGCATGGGGAAAAACAGATTCATTGTATAAAATCATGGCCAAAACTGCCAAAGCAGATTCTTCATCTCCTGAAGCTAAAACCATGAATGCGATTAATAAATACTGGGCATATAGTGAGGAGGAGGAAAAGAAGCTCTCAGCTGACGAGTATGCCGGCATGAACACAGCCAAATACGGCGAATTAATTGAAGCATGGAATTTTTATGGTGGTCGTAAGTTTTACGGTTGTGCGGGCTTCCCCTCTCAGGCTGTTAAAGAGATGGTTGCACAGTGGATGCTGAGAAATGAAGGTATGTGCAAAAACATCATGGAACAGGCTAAAGCAAAAAAAGCAAAACGGGTTGTGGTTGGTGTTGGTGCAGCGCACAGGGTTTGGATGGAAGAGATTTTAGCAAAAAACCCTGATGTTAAAATTATAAACTACAATAATTTATAATAAAGTCCTGGTTATTGAATTAAGGTCCGTCTTCAGTTTGTGGAAGATGGACCTTTTTTTTGGTATCCGATTGTAAATTTCTTGTGTGCATTTGTAAAATATCCGACTCAAAAACTATCTTTACCTAAGAACTTAGTTGTTTTTCTGTCCGATGCAACATTCTGATAAGAAAGATGTCTCAAATGTATTGGATAGTACAAAACTTAAATAACTAAAACGCACAAAAAAATCATCACATTCAACATGAAGAAACTTATACTCTCCGTATCCTTATTACTTGTTTCAATGCTCGTTTTCGCTCAAAAAAATGGGAGTATTACTGGTATTTTAGCAGATAGTGCCAATCATAAAACTACACTAAACTATTCAACTGTTTCGGTCTACAAAGTTGGTGACAGCACATTAACAACTTACAAATTATCTGATGAAAAGGGCGTTTTCAAAATCAATAATCTGCAAACAGGTGTAAAATACAGATTAATAATCACTGCCTGGCAATATGGAACATACCGGAAAGAAGTTGAGCTAACAACAGAAAATCCATCAGTTAATTTAGGTTCAATTTACCTTTCAACTAAGACGAATAATTTAAATGAAGTAAACATCGTGGCAGAACGACCTCCGATTATTGTTCGGAAAGACACTATTGAGTTTAATGCGGAATCTTTTAAAACACTTCCTTCGGCGGTGGTAGAAGATTTATTGAAAAAATTACCTGGGGTAGCCATTGCTGCAGATGGATCAATACAGGTTAATGGCAAAACGGTGAGCAAAATACTGGTCGATGGAAAAGAGTTTTTTGGTGGTGACCAGCAAATCGCAACAAAGAATTTACCAGCGAATATTATCGATAAGATACAGGTGATGGATGATAAAGAAGCAAAACGCGCAGATCCGGATTTACTTGCGGTGAATACGCCACAGGTCATAAATCTAAAACTCAAACGGGCAATTAAGCAAGGTGCTTTTGGAAAATTATACGGCGGCGGTGGAATTCCGAACGGCCGTTACGAAGCCGGAGGAATTATGAATTTTTTTAGAGACACCACTCAGGTTAGTATTTTAGGTTATGGTAATAACATAAATAAACCCGGTTTTTCGATTGGTGATGTGATGAGGATCGGGGGGATGCAGCGTAGTGGTGTTAATTCGATGATGGTAAACAGTGATGGTGGATACGCATTAAATGGTGTAGGTTTTGGCGGTGCGGCGAGTGGAATTCAAAAATCTGCCGGTGCTGGTGCAAATTTCAATACCTTAACTAAAAAGGGCGCAAAAATAAATTTAAAATACTTTTTCGGCTTAAGCGATCAGGAAAACATTACGCTTACAGATAGCAGGCAGAGTTTAGGTACCGGCGACTTACTATCCTCAACAAATCAAAACCAGTTGAATAAAACTTATAACCATAACATCAGCGGACGAGGAGAATTTAAAATCGATAGTTTAACACAATTTATAATTTCGCCATCTGTAACAATCAATAATATTAGAAACAATGGTGTTTTACTTACAGAAACCCGCGACATCAATAATACTCAGCTTAACAATGGATACAACCAATCCAGAACTGTAGGAGATAATACCGAATATCAGATTTCGACTAATTTATGGAAAGATTTCAAGAAAAATAAAGGGAGTTTGAATACCACTTTAAACCTGACCAGAAAAAATAATTTTGCTGATTATTACAACAATACGATTAGTAATTTCTACAATCCAAATACAACACAGATTTTAGATCAGCTGAGGGATAATAACATCAAAAATCAAGGGGTGTATTTAAGTTTAAATTTTAATCGAACACTTTCAAAAAAGCTAAGCTTAACCGTTGCTACAAATGCAAATTACCTGGATAACGAAAATGCACTGGCTACCTTCTACAAAGACCCTACAAATCAAGCTTACGACATTGCCGTGCCAACACTTTCCCAAACTGTAAATCAGGCAGGTTATAAAACCAACAATCGGGCGTCGTTAAAATGGAAGATAACCAAAGACTTAACCTTCCAGCCAGGACTGGTTTTCAATACAATTAATCTGGAAAACAGCTTTACGAGCTATCCGTCATTTAATCAGAATTTTAAGTTTTTTGCACCCTCGGCAAATATTCGATTTAAAGATTTCAGCATTGATTACACGCCTAGTTTCCGCGAACCTGATGTAAGTTACATCCAGCCCGTAGCCAATAACACAAAT
>Ga0247809_1000953_pt1 | contig 12965 bp, 9 predicted proteins | sample UWRJL104311B1_FD_180951 | JGI IMG/M metagenome (GOLD analysis project Ga0247809, IMG submission 180951) | Plant litter microbial communities from Arlington Agricultural Research Station in Wisconsin, United States - UWRJ-L104-311B-1 | ecosystem: Environmental > Terrestrial > Plant litter >...
CCAGGAGTGGAAGGAAGGCTTCGAGACCCAGCGCGAGAAGTGGGAGCAGGAGTACGCTGCAGCCCAGGCTCGCTGGGAGTCGCACAAGAAGCAGGTTGCAGCCGCAGCCCTCGAAGAGGCCAACCCCTCCTCGAGCGACGTCCCCTCGGGCGCGTCGACCTTCTCGAGCGACTCGGCTTCGGCCGGAACCCTCGCCGACGACGAGTCGCTCGCGGCTCTGCGCGAGAAGCTGAGCAACAACTCCTAGTCACTAGGAACGACCGGTTGGCCGTCACCCGCGCTGAGAAGCGAGCGGTGGCGGCCAACCGTCGTTAAGCGGTGCTCGCGGGAGCGACATCCATTCGACGGCGACGTCGTCGGAGAAGAAGCGCGAACCCGGCGACGAGAACTACGAGCCCCAGCACGACGAGTACGGGCACGATGACGGCGAACAGCGAAAGAACGACGCTGCCGGCGTCTTCCACGACGCTCGCGACGGGGGCCGCGAGCCCGAAGGTCGCGACGTTGAGCGCCGGCCGCACGGCCGTCTTGGCGCCGTGCACGAGCAGCGCGATCACGATGCCGCTCACGATCGGCACCCACTGGTTCGACGAGAAGAAGGCGGCGGGGTCGCTCACCGCGGCCGTCTCGCTCGCCGCTCCGCCGCCGAACACGATGCCGCCCGACGCCGGGCGCACCACCGTCTGGATCACGTCGTTCACGGAGTCGACGGCCGGGATCTTGTCCGCGAAGAACTCGATTACGAGCAGCACGCCGAGGATGCCGAGCACCCACTCGTTCTCCAGCCAGGTCCAGCCGCCGGGCAGCTGCACGACGTCGGAGAAGCGCGCGGCGAGGCCGAGCAGGAGGAGCGGGATATACGCGTTGAGTCCGGCCGCCGCGGCGAGCCCCGTCCCCGTGAGAACCTCGAGCATCGACGTGTCCTTTCCTCATCGGCCGGTCAGAGCGAGGCTAGCATTGCTGGAATGTACCTGATCGGACTCACCGGGGGAATCGCATCCGGCAAATCGACCGTCTCCGCCCGTCTCGCAGAACGCGGTGCCGTGGTGGTGGATGCCGACGTGCTCGCGCGCGAGGTCGTCGAGCCGGGGACGCCGGCCCTGGCGGCCATCGCAGAGCAGTTCGGGCCGGGCGTGCTGACCGACGACGGCTCGCTCGACCGGGCGGCCCTCGGCGCGGTGGTGTTCTCCGACCCCGAGATGAGACTGCGGCTCAACGCGATCACGCATCCAGCCGTGTGGCGACGCGCCCGCGAACTGTTCGCCGCCGCCGAAGCGCGCGACCCGCGAGCGATCGTCGTCTACGACGTTCCCCTGCTCGTCGAGGCGGCCGGAGACCGTCCCATCGCCTTCGACCTCGTCGTCGTCGTGGACGCGAGCGCCGAGACGCGGCGGCGGCGTCTCGTCGAGCTGCGCGGCATGTCCGACGACGAGGCGCGGCGCCGCATCGCGTCGCAGGCCAGCGACGCGGAACGGCTCGCGATCGCCGACGTGGTCATCCACAGCGACGGCCCCATCGAGGAGACGCTCGCGGCCGCCGACGCCCTCTACGAGAGCACCCTCCAGCGCGTGTCGGAGGCCGAGCCTAAGCTGGAGTAATGCAACCCACCCGCGCCGTTCGCCCGTTCGAGGTCATCAGCGAGTACGTCCCGAGCGGCGACCAGCCCACGGCGATCTCCGAGCTCGCGCACCGCGTGAACGCCGGAGAAACCGACGTCGTCCTGCTCGGTGCGACGGGAACGGGAAAGTCGGCGACGACGGCGTGGCTCATCGAGCAGGTGCAGCGTCCGACGCTCGTGCTGGCGCACAACAAGACCCTCGCGGCGCAGCTCGCGAACGAGTTCCGCGAGCTGTTGCCCAACAACGCGGTCGAGTACTTCGTCTCGTACTACGACTACTACCAGCCCGAGGCCTACGTACCGCAGACCGACACCTTCATCGAGAAGGACTCCTCGATCAACGCCGAGGTCGAACGCCTGCGCCACTCAACCACCAACTCCCTGCTCAGCCGCCGCGACGTCGTCGTGGTGTCGACCGTGTCCTGCATCTACGGCCTCGGTACCCCCGAGGGCTACCTCGAGGCCATGGTCGCGCTCCAGGTCGGGCAGCAGATCCCGCGCGAGACCCTCATCCGCAAGTTCGTCTCGATGCAGTACCAGCGCAACGACGTCGACTTCTCGCGGGGCAACTTCCGCGTGCGGGGCGACACGATCGAGATCATCCCGATGTACGAGGAGCTCGCGATCCGCATCGAGATGTTCGGCGACGAGATCGAGGCGCTCTACTCGCTGCACCCGCTCACGGGTGACATCGTGAAGAAGCTCGACGCCGTCTCGGTGTTCCCCGGCTCGCACTACGTCGCGGGCACCGACGTCATGCACCGCGCCATCGGCACGATCAAAGAAGAGCTCGCGATGCGGCTCGCCGAGCTCGAGAAGCAGGGAAAGCTGCTCGAGGCCCAGCGGCTCCGGATGCGCACCACCTTCGACCTCGAGATGATGGAGCAGATCGGTTTCTGCAACGGCATCGAGAACTACTCGGCGCACATCGACGGCCGCATGCCCGGCGAGGCGCCGCACTGCCTCATCGACTACTTCCCCGACGACTTCCTCGTCGTCATCGACGAGTCGCACGTCACCGTGCCGCAGATCGGCGCGATGTACGAGGGCGACGCGAGCCGCAAGCGCACCCTCGTCGAGCACGGTTTCCGGCTGCCGAGCGCCCTCGACAACCGCCCGCTCAAGTGGCCCGAGTTCCTCGACCGCGTCGGCCAGCGCGTCTACCTCTCGGCGACGCCCGGCAAGTACGAGATGGGCATCACCGACTCGGTCGTCGAGCAGATCATCCGCCCGACCGGCCTCCTCGACCCGCAGATCGTGATCAAGCCGACCAAGGGGCAGATCGACGACCTGCTCGAACAGATCAAGCTACGGGTCGAACGCAACGAGCGCGTGCTCGTGACGACGCTGACCAAGAAGATGTCCGAAGAGCTCACGGAGTTCCTCGGGGAGTCGGGCGTGCGCGTGCGCTACCTGCACTCCGACGTCGACACGCTCCGGCGCGTCGAACTGCTCACCGAGCTGCGCCAGGGCGTCTACGACGTGCTCGTCGGCATCAACCTCCTGCGCGAGGGCCTCGACCTTCCCGAGGTCTCGCTCGTCGCCATCCTCGACGCCGACAAGGAAGGCTTCCTGCGCTCGTCGACCTCGCTCATCCAGACCATCGGTCGAGCCGCCCGCAACGTGTCCGGCGAGGTGCACATGTACGCCGACGTGCTCACCGACTCGATGAAGCGCGCGATCGACGAGACCGACCGCCGACGCGAGAAGCAGATCGCCTACAACCTCGAGAAGGGCGTCGACCCTCAGCCGCTGCGTAAGAAGATCGCCGACATCACCGACGCCCTCGAACGCGAGAACGCCGACACCGCGGCCCTGCTCGCGGGCCGTGGCGACGGCCGCAAGAAGTCGCCGACGCCGAACCTGCGCCAGCACGGCAAGGCGGCGGCGGGCGCGAACGAACTCGAGGCGGTCATCCGCGACCTCAACGACCAGATGCTGCTCGCGGCGGGGGAGCTCAAGTTCGAGCTGGCCGGCCGACTGCGCGACGAGGTCGCCGACCTCAAGAAGGAGTTGCGGCAGATGGAAGCCGCCGGTCACCTGCGCTGAGCGGCCCGCCTGCTCGGCGCACCCGGCTTCGCGCGCCCGGGCTCGCGCACGCGGGTTCGTGTCGGAGGACACGAACCTGAGTGCGGACTGAGCGAACCGGTACATCCGATGTCGGTGGCTTCCATACAATTGTGAGAGTGTCGATTTCCCCTGTAACTGGTGTGCCCACGCTGAGCGTGCGCGGTGCCAGAGTCCACAATCTCAAGAACGTCGACCTGGAGATCCCGCGCGACTCCCTCGTCGTCTTCACCGGGCTCTCCGGCTCCGGAAAGTCGAGCCTCGCCTTCGACACGATCTTCGCGGAGGGGCAGCGTCGCTACGTCGAATCGCTCTCCGCGTACGCGCGCCAGTTCCTCGGCCAGGTCGACCGCCCCGACGTCGACTTCATCGAGGGGCTCAGCCCGGCGGTGTCGATCGACCAGAAGTCGACCAACCGCAACCCGCGGTCGACGGTGGGCACGATCACCGAGATCTACGACTACATGCGCCTGCTCTGGGCACGCATCGGCGTGCCGCACTGCCCGATCTGCGGCGAGAAGATCCAGCGGCAGACGGTGCAGCAGATCGCCGACCAGCTCATGGAGCTCGAGACCGGCACGCGCTACCAGGTGCTCAGCCCCATCGTCTCGCAGAAGAAGGGCGAGTTCGTCGACACGTTCCGCGAGCTCGCGGCCGCCGGCTACTCGCGCGCCGTCGTCGACGGCGAGGTCGTGCAACTGAGTGCCCCGCCGACGCTCAAGAAGCAGGTCAAGCACGACATCTCCGTCGTGGTCGACCGGCTCGTGGCATCCGACGACGCTCTCACGCGGCTCACCGACTCGCTCGAGACGGCCCTCCGCCTCACCGACGGCCTCGTGACGATCAACCTCGTCGACGAGACCGGGCCCGACGCCACCCGCACCTTCAGCGAGAAGCTCTCGTGCCCGAACAACCACCCGCTGCAGCTCACCGAGATCGAGCCGCGCACGTTCTCGTTCAACGCCCCCTTCGGCGCCTGCCCCGAGTGCTCCGGCCTCGGCACGCGCATGTCGGTCGACGCCGACCTGCTGATCGCCGACCCCTCGGTGAGCCTCGCCGATGGGGTCATCCTGCCGTGGGCCCAGTCGGGCAAGGGCCTGTTCAACTACTTCGAGAAGCTGCTGCTCGGCCTCTCGCACGACCTCGACTTCTCCCTGAAGACGCCCTGGGGCGAGCTGTCCCGCGAAGTCCAGGACGCCATCCTCAAGGGCAACAACTTCGAGGTCACCGTCAAGTGGAAGAACCGCTTCGGCCGCGAGATGAAGTACTCCACCGGGTTCGAGGGCGTCATGCCCTACATCGAACGCAAGTTCCTCGAGGCGGAGACCGACGTGCAGCGCCAGCGCTTCGCGAACTACCTGCGCGAGATCCCCTGCCCGGTGTGCAACGGCAAGCGGCTCAAGCCCGAGGTGCTCGCGGTCACGGTCGACGGCCAGAACATCTCCGACGTCTGCGAGCTCAGCCTCGCCGACTCCTACGCGTTCATGAACACCGTCGTGCTGAGCGACCGTGACGCGAAGATCGCGGCGCAGGTCCTGCGTGAGATCCGGGTGCGTCTCGAGTTCCTCATCGAGGTCGGGCTCAACTACCTCAATCTCTCGCGCGCCGCCGCGACCCTCTCGGGCGGCGAGGCCCAGCGCATCCGCCTGGCCACGCAGATCGGCTCCGGGCTCACGGGCGTGCTCTACGTGCTCGACGAGCCGTCGATCGGACTGCACCAGCGCGACAACCGCCGTCTCATCGAGACGCTCGTCAAGCTCAAGAACCTCGGCAACACGCTCATCGTCGTCGAGCACGACGAAGACACCATCCGCACCGCCGACTGGGTCGTAGACATCGGACCGGGTGCGGGCGAGCACGGCGGCGTGGTCGTGCACTCCGGCAGCTACGAGGCGCTGCTCGACAACACCGAGTCGGTCACCGGCGACTACCTCGCCGGCCGCAAGTCGATCGCGACGCCGAAGAAGCGCCGCAAGGTCGACAAGAAGCGCCAGGTGCGGGTCGAGGGCGCGAAGGCGAACAACCTGCGCAACGTCACCGTCGATTTCCCGCTCGGTGTCTTCACGGCGGTAACCGGCGTCAGCGGCTCGGGCAAGTCGAGCCTCGTCAACGACATCCTCTACAAGGTGCTCGCGAACGAGCTCAACGGCGCCCGGCAGATCCCCGGCAAGCACACCCGGGTCACCGGCCTCGAGCACCTCGACAAGGTCGTGCACGTCGACCAGAACCCGATCGGTCGCACCCCGCGGTCGAACCCCGCCACCTACACGGGCGTGTTCGACAAGATCCGCAACCTGTTCGCCGAGACGCAGGACGCCAAGGCCAGGGGCTACCTGCCCGGTCGCTTCAGCTTCAACGTCAAGGGCGGCCGTTGCGAGAACTGCTCGGGCGACGGCACCATCAAGATCGAGATGAACTTCCTGCCCGACGTGTATGTCGCGTGCGAGGTGTGCCACGGCGCCCGGTACAACCGCGAGACCCTCGCGGTGCGGTACAAGGGCAAGAACATCGCCGAGGTGCTCGACATGCCGATCAGCGAGGCGGCGGACTTCTTCGAGGCGATCGGTGCCATCCACCGCTTCCTCAAGACCCTCGTCGAGGTCGGCCTCGGCTACGTGCGCCTCGGCCAAAGCGCCACGACGCTCTCCGGCGGCGAGGCGCAGCGCGTCAAGCTCGCGACCGAGCTGCAGAAGCGCTCGAACGGCCGCAGCATCTACGTGCTCGACGAGCCGACCACGGGTCTGCATTTCGAAGACGTGCGCAAACTCCTGCTCGTGCTCAACAGCCTCGTCGACAAGGGCAACACCGTGCTCGTGATCGAGCACAACCTCGACGTAATCAAGAGTGCCGACCACATCATCGACATCGGCCCCGAGGGCGGGGCGGGCGGCGGCCAGGTGCTGTCCACCGGTACTCCCGAGCAGCTCGCCAAGATCGAGGGGAGCCACACCGGCTTCTTCCTCAAGGAGATGCTGGAGGGCGTGCGCGCCTAGCGCGTGGGACACTCCGATGGGAACGAGGCAGTGAGCGACACCGTCAGTTGGCGTCCGAAGGCGGGGGAGATCCCCACCGCACCGGGCGTCTACCGTTTCCGCGACGACGGCGGACGCGTGCTCTACGTGGGCAAGGCCAACAGCCTGCGCGCGCGGCTGGCGAACTACTTCCAGCCGCTGCGCAGCCTGCACGAGCGCACCCGCCGGATGGTGCTCTCGGCCTCGACGGTCGAGTGGACGGTCGTCGGCAGCGAGTTCGAGGCCCTGCAGCTCGAGTACACGTGGATCAAGGAGTTCGACCCGCCCTTCAACGTCAAGTTCCGCGACGACAAGTCCTACCCGTACCTCGCGATCACCCTGGGCGAAGACGTGCCGCGCGTGCTCGTCACCCGCAACAAGAACCTCAAGGGTGCCCGGTACTTCGGCCCATACACCAAGGTATGGGCCATCCGCGAGACCGTCGACCTCATGCTCAAGGCCTTCCCGATGCGCAGCTGCTCGGACGCGACCTACAAGCGGGCCGAGCAGACCGGTCGGCCGTGCCTGCTCGGCGACATCGGCAAGTGCGCCGCGCCGTGCGTCGGCCGGGTGAGCAAGGGGGAGCACAAGTCGATCGCGCTCGACTTCGCCTCGTTCATGGGCGGCAACGACACCCGGTACACCGCCGAGATCTCCAAGAAGATGATGACGGCGTCGCAGGAGATGGACTACGAGTCGGCCGCTCGCTACCGCGACCAGCTGTCCGCGCTCGAGAACGCGCTGTCGAAGAGCAGTGTCGTGTTGAGCGACGAGGTCGACGCCGACATCTTCGGCATCGCCCACGACGAGCTCGCCGCCGCCGTGCAGCAGTTCATCGTGCGCGGCGGCCGCATCCGCGGTGTGCGCGGCTGGGTGGTCGACAAGGAGCTCGACCTCGAGCTGCCCGAGCTCGTCGACACCGTGCTGCAGAACGCCTACGACGACCAGGAGCCGCCGCGCGACATATACGTGCCGGCCCTGCCCGCCGACACCACCGAGCTCGAGCAGTGGCTCGGCACCAAGCGCGAATCGGCCGGACGGGTCGCGCTGCGGGTGGCCCAGCGCGGCGACAAGGCGGCGCTCGCCCTCACGGTCTCCACCAACGCCCGCAACGCTCTCATGCTCTACAAGACACGTCGCAGCGGTGACTTCGTCGCCCGCTCGCAGGCCATGGCCGACATCCAGGAGGCGCTCGGCATGGGCGACGCGCCGCTGCGCATGGAATGCTACGACGTCTCCCACCTGAGCGGCACCAACATCGTGGCATCCATGGTGGTCTTCGAAGACGGCCTGCCGCGCAAAGACCAATACCGGCGCTTCTCGATCGCCGAGTCCACCGACGACACCGAGTCGATCTACCAGACGCTCATGCGCCGCCTCGCCCACCTCGACGACGAACCCGACGCGGGGGAGGCCGCCGAGGCCGCCATCGCCCTCTCGGCCGACGCCACGGTCGTGGTGGGCGGCGACGACGTCGCGGTCGAGCGCAAGCGCTTCGCCTACCGCCCCAACCTGCTCATCGTCGACGGCGGCCAGCCGCAGGTCGCGGCCGCGCAGCGCGCGCTCGACGACTCGGGCGTCACCGGCATCCAACTCTGCGGCATCGCGAAGAGGCTGGAGGAGATCTGGCTGCCCGACTCCGACTATCCGGTCATCCTGCCCCGCAACAGCGACGCGCTGTTCATGTTCCAGCGCATCCGCGACGAGGCCCACCGCTTCGCCATCACCTACCAGCGGCAGCGCCGCAAGTCCGACATCACGTCGAAGCTCGCGGAGATCCCCGGCCTCGGCCCCAACCGGGTGAGCCTGTTGCTCAAGCACTTCGGGTCGGTGTCCCGGCTGCGCGCCGCCGACGTCTCGGCCATCACCGAGGTGAAGGGCATCGGTCCCGCGCTCGCCCAGCAGATCGTCGACGGCCTACGCAACCCGTGACCGGCACCGACGGGCGATAAGACTGTATCGTTGTGCGCGTATGGATGAACGAGCGCACACCGACCTGAGAGTTCGTGACCGATGACCGACAACAGGGATCGCCAAGAGCTGCTCATCGTCACCGGGATGTCGGGTGCGGGGCGCTCGACCGTGGGCAACGCCCTCGAAGACCTCGGCTGGTACGTCGTCGACAACCTGCCGCCGCAGATGCTCCGGCCGCTCGTCGAGCTCGCCCAGCACGCCGGCAACGCCCTGCCCCGCATCGCCGCGATCGTCGACGTGCGCGGGGGCAAGCTCTTCGCCGACGTGCAAGACGCGGTCGAGACGATGCGGGCGAACGCCAACGTGCACGTGCTCTTCCTCGAGGCGACGGATGCCGCCCTGGTACGCCGTTTCGAGCAGGTGCGTCGACCCCACCCGCTGCAAGACGACGGCACCCTGCTCGACGGCATCTCGGCCGAGCGCCAGCTCATGATGGAACTCCGCTCGGGCAGCGACATCATCATCGACACGTCCGAACTCAACATCCACCAGCTCGCGACGACCATCCAGGAGAAGTTCGCCGAGGCCGAGACGCCGGGCGCGCAGGTCACGATCCTGAGCTTCGGGTTCAAGTACGGGCTCCCCGCCGACGCCGACCTCGTCGCCGACGCCCGCTTCCTGCCCAACCCGTTCTGGAACCCCGAACTGCGCCCGCACACCGGCCTCGACGAAGAGGTCAGGGACTACGTGCTGGGGCAGCAGGGCGCCCGCGAATTCCTCGACGGCTACGCGCACGCGCTCGCCCCCGTGCTCGCCGGCTACCAACGCGAGAACAAGAGACACGCTACGATCGCTGTTGGCTGCACGGGCGGAAAACACCGCTCCGTGGCCATCGCCGAAGAGCTCGCGACCCTCCTCCGCCGCCAGCCCGGCGTTGCCGTCAGCGTGAAGCACCGCGACCTCGGTCGCGAGTAGCGCCCACCGGCCGACCGACTCGCGCACTACAGAAAAGAGACCCCTCCGTGGCATTAACGGCCGACGTCAAAGACGAACTAGCGCGGCTCGAGGTCAGCAAGACCACCGTCCGTGCGGCCGAACTCGCGACCATCCTGAGGTTCTCGGGGGGTCTGCACATGATCTCCAACCGCATCGCCGTCGAATCCGAACTCGACTCCGCCCCGCTCGCGCGCCGCGTGCGCAAAGACCTCGCCGAGCTCTACGGAGTGCGCAGCGAGGCCGCCGTCATCCAGGCGTCCGGCACCCGTCGCACCGCCCAGTACGTCGTGCGCGTCGTCGACGGGGGAGAGACCCTCGCCCGGCAGACCGGACTGCTCGACGCCCGCCGCCGCCCCATCCGCGGCCTGCCGAACAAGCTCACCACGGGCTCCCGCGACGACATCGCGGCCGTCTGGCGCGGCGCGTTCCTCGCCGCCGGCTCGCTCACCGATCCCGGCCGTTCCGCGGCACTCGAGATCACCTGCCCCGGCAACGAGGCCGCCATGGCCCTCGTCGGCGCCGCCGGCCGCCTCGGCGTGCAGGCAAAGAGCCGCGAGGTGCGCGGCGTGCACCGCGTGGTCATCCGCGACGGCGAGGCGATCGGCGCGATGCTCGTGCACATGGGCGCCACCGCGAGCGTCGAAGCGTGGGAGCAGCTGCGCCAGCGCCGCGAGGTGCGCGCGACGGCCAACCGGCTGGTCAACTTCGACGACGCGAACCTGCGCCGGTCGGCCCAGGCCGCGGTGGCGGCGTGCGCGCGCGTCGAACGTGCCCTCGAGATCCTGGACGACACCACCCCGAAGCATCTGAAGTACGCGGGCGAACTTCGCCTGCGTTTCCGCGACTCGAGCCTGGACGAGCTCGGCCATCACGCCGACCCGCCCATGACCAAAGACGCGGTCGCCGGGCGCATCCGCCGCCTGCTGGCCATGGCAGACAAGCGCGCGAGCGACCTCGGCATTCCCGGCACGGACGCGAACCTCCCGCCCGACATGGACGACGTCTGAATTCTCGGCGTTTCCCCGCCCCTTCCCGCGGCCGGATAGTCGATTGCCGTCATCATCGGAAGCATCTCAGGGTGGCCGGTGTTGTCATGACTAGACTGGAAAAGTCACCCCGGCCTGAGCAAACTCACTGTTCCGGGGCCTATTTGCTAGGAGAAATTCGATGGCTGATTACACCCTTCCCGACCTTCCGTACGACTACTCGGCTCTCGAGCCCAGCATCAGCGGCGCGATCATGGAGCTGCACCACAGCAAGCACCACCAGGCCTACGTGACCGGCGCGAACACCGCTCTCGCGCAGCTCGCCGAGGCCCGCGACTCCGACAACCTCGCCAACGTCAACAAGCTCGAGAAAGACCTCGCCTTCAACCTCGGCGGCCACGTCAACCACTCGATCTTCTGGACGAACCTGTCGCCCAACGGCGGAGACAAGCCCACCGGCGACCTCTCCGCGGCCATCGACGACCACTTCGGTTCGTTCGACAAGTTCGTCGCCCACTTCACCGCGACCGCGCTCGGCGTCCAGGGCTCCGGCTGGGCCGTGCTCGCCTGGGACTCGATCGGGCAACGCCTGATCATCGCCCAGTTCTTCGACCAGCAGGGCAACCTCCCGGCCGGCATCGTGCCGCTGCTCATGCTCGACGTATGGGAGCACGCCTACTACCTCGACTACAAGAACGTGCGCGCCGACTACGTCAAGGCGTTCTGGGCCATCACCAACTGGGAGAACGTCCAGCAGCGCTTCGACGTCGCCCGCCAGAAGACCGAGGGCCTGCTGCTACTCTCGTAGCGGCGTAGCGGCCGGGGCTACAAGCCCCGGCCTTTCCTCCAAAAATCCACCATCTGTGCGCCGCGAGGCGCCCGAAAACCTGGAGTTTCATTGAGCGTCAAAATCGGTATCAACGGGTTCGGCCGCATCGGCCGCAACTTCCTGCGTGCAGCACTCGCGAAGGGGAGTGAGCTCGAGATCGTCGCCGTGAACGACCTCGACAACCCCGCCGCGCTCGCGCACCTGCTCAAGTACGACACCGTCGGAGGACGCCTCGACGCCACCGTCACGGTCGAAGGCGACACCATCTTCGTCGACGGCAAGCCCATCAAGGTGCTCGCCGAGCGCGACCCCGCCCTGCTGCCGTGGGGCGAGCTGGGCGTCGACGTCGTCATCGAGTCGACCGGCCGCTTCACCAAGTCCGCCGACGCGCGCAAGCACATCGAGGCCGGCGCCAAGAAGGTCATCGTCTCCGCTCCCGCATCGGGCGACGACGTCGCCACGCTCGTGCTCGGTGTGAACGAAGACACCTACGACGCCGCGATCCACGACATCATCTCGAACGCGTCCTGCACCACGAACTGCCTCGCGCCGCTCGCCAAGGTGTTCATGGACAACTTCGGCATCGAGCGTGGCCTCATGACCACGATCCACGCCTACACCGCAGACCAGAACCTGCAGGACGGCCCGCACAGCGACCTGCGCCGCGCACGCGCCGCGGCCGCGAACATCATCCCGACCTCCACGGGTGCGGCGAAGGCCCTCGGCCTCGTCATCCCCGAGCTCGTCGGCAAGCTCGACGGCTACGCGCTCCGCGTTCCCGTGATCACCGGCTCGATCACCGACCTCACGATCGAGGCATCGCGCCCCGTGACCGTGGCCGAGGTCAACGCCGCGTACAAGGCCGCAGCGGAGGGGCCCCTCAAGGGCATCCTCAGCTACACCGAAGACGAGATCGTCTCGAGCGACATCCAGGGCGACCCGCACTCCTCGATCTTCGACGCCGGCCTGACCAAGGTCATCGGCAACCAGGTCAAGGTCGCTTCGTGGTACGACAACGAGTGGGGCTACTCCAACCGTCTCGTCGACATCACGAAGTACGTCGCAGACCGTCTCTAACCCCTAAGGAATACCGACCGTGTCGCTTCGCACCATTGACAGCCTCGGCGATCTGAGTGGCAAGCGTGTGCTCGTCCGCTGTGACCTGAACGTCCCGTTGAAAGACGGACAGATCACAGACGACGGCCGCATCCGCGCCTCTCTGCCGACGCTGAACGCACTCATCAACTCCGGCGCCCGCGTCGTCGTCGTCTCCCACCTCGGGCGACCCGACGGCGCCCCGGACGCCGAGTACAGCCTCGCTCCCGTCGCCCAGCGACTGAGCGAGCTGCTCGGCAAGGGTGTGGCGTTCGCGAGCGACACGGTCGGCTCCGCCGCCTCCGAGACCGTCGCCGGTCTCGCAGACGGCGACATCGCACTTCTCGAGAACCTGCGGTTCAACCCGGGTGAGACGAGCAAAGACGACTCCGAGCGCGGCGAGTTCGCCGCCAAGCTCGCGGAGTTCGCCGACGCGTTCGTATCCGACG
>Ga0247809_1000954_pt1 | contig 12962 bp, 13 predicted proteins | sample UWRJL104311B1_FD_180951 | JGI IMG/M metagenome (GOLD analysis project Ga0247809, IMG submission 180951) | Plant litter microbial communities from Arlington Agricultural Research Station in Wisconsin, United States - UWRJ-L104-311B-1 | ecosystem: Environmental > Terrestrial > Plant litter >...
ATGTTGCCACCACATATGGCCGGTGCAAGCCTGGCAGATCAACAAGCATACTTAGCAACAGCACGCAGGAGCAACGACCAGCCTCACACTGTCGCAAGCATCCCAGAGCCTCAGACTGGCAAGAAGAGGATGAACCAAGCCCAGAGGAGACAAATGAATGCACAGTTTTCCATTCCTGTTGAGCCAAGGCAAAACTATCCCCAGAACAACAATACATATTCTGGAGCAAATCCCAAGTACGTGTTCTAGTACTAAATTATTAGTCAATCAGAACACCGCTAAGCTATTCAAATGCAGTTCTAGAGGTCCATCTCAGTACCACTCAAATTCACAATTTGATCAGTCCACCCAGTACGGTTCTGCTCATCGCTTTCATGGTAACCCCCAGGCACACACTGGTCAGGGATTTCAGAATTCGCAAACTCAGAATCAACCACGCTCTCAGAATGCAGAAAACAGGTCTTCTTATCCTCTTCGGGGTTCTCATTCTCACAATCCTCCGACTGCGATGAGTCACCAGCCTCAAAGCTCTTACCAGACTCAAAACAGGCAAGTTCAAACACAGTACCATCAGCAGTTTTCGCAAGGAGCATCACCACCTCATCATAACAGACCTCCACCACAGAACCGCCAGCTCTATCAGCCCAATACACACGCCGGACAAAACAATAGAGGAAAACCGTTCAATCTTAATGTAGAGAGTGTGATGATCCAAAGTGGGCATCTACAAGATCTTTTGCAAAGCGTTGTTCCTGCTGTTGGAATTGACCTAGAAGAATTGTCTGAAAAGGAGACTTTCCGGTCGGTGGTTGAACAAGCCTGCAAAGAAGCGATTGTTCAATATGAACAAGATACGCTTTTAAATCCTCATTTTGACGTGTCCAACGTGGAGCTCAAATGTTTCGGCAGTATGAGCTCTGGATTTGCCACGAAAGCATCTGACATGGATCTGGCACTTGTAACACCTCATTCAAATCCAGCTGCTGACTCTCCTGAGTCTCCAATACCACGAATCCTTGAGAGAAAGCTCCTGGATATGGGATATGGTGCTAGACTGCTTACTCGAACACGAGTGCCGATTATCAAACTTTGCCAAAAGCCAACGCCAAAGTTGTTGGCAGATTTACTACAGGAGCGCAAAAAGTGGGAAACCGGCTCTGTGAATGAAGAAGACGATAAAATCACTAAAGCAAAACCTCGGAAAGACTCCACTACAAAGATAGACGATGTAGCCAAAGACGAAGCAATTTCAAGCCCGGAAACTATCTTCACTGAACCAGTTTCTTTGGAAGATTCCTTAGGAAACAAATTTGCTAAGCTAAAGCAGAAAGATAGCCAATCTTTAGGCGATTATTATAATACTGCCAAGCGCTTCTTGCGCCAACTTGGCAGCCACGATTTATCACTTACCTCACCAGATATAACTGATGATCAAGGCTTGATCCTAAATGCTGTCTGCGGAGCTTTTATATCCGGTCTTAACTCCAAAGATCTCATAGCCAGATTACGGACTTACCAGTCTATCCAGCCACTCTTTGATACCTCCGTTCCATTTCTTCAGCGATCGCTCAACGGGGTATGGAATCAGGTCGAAGGAGAGAAGCTGGCAATGGTATGGGAGGCTCGGCCTCTTTCCGAATCAAACGACCAACGTGAGATGGAATGCTTGAGAGCTGTAGAGGCATGGAGGTGTGTCACGAGTTTTGCATGCGGGATCGTTTTAGGCCGAACCTCTGACTGATTCTTATTTCTACAGGTTGCTACAAGAAAATTGCGTCGGAGAGCCTATTCCCTACAACAGATCGGTATACTTGGCTGCAGAGAAGTTAAAGACCAGTGTGTCCTCCTAACGAAGCGTGCTTCTACAACAGGGTATTAACTCTTCTGTAGTTAGCTCCTTGCAGCTTGTTTTTCTTGAGCAAATCCAACTTGAGGACCCCATTTTCTATTATAAAAGAGCAGCAAAAATAATGAATGATCTTAAAGGCAGGGGTCCTCAGCAAGAACAAGACATTGTCACGCCGATAGTGATCACTCATTATATACGAGGGATTACTAACAATAATGTATATGGCACCAATCATAAAAAACAAAAAGAAAAAACAATACTAACCCATGTTTAGATCCAAGAATCATTACGTAAACTTGACACTAGCCAGATGACCTTAGAGCGGATTTCACTTGAGCATAGAGTTTTGCAGCTGGCTAGTAAGTTGCGACATGAAAAGTAGTGGACGATAAAGAACTGACGTTGTCTTAGTTGACTATGAGAATGCTTTGGAGAAAGGATTGTATGATGAAAATGATCGAACAGATGTGAAGCAGTACATCTCGCTGCTACGTTCTCCTAGTCGCGATACGTTTACACAAGCAAATTCGCTTGTAGCCAAGATTCGCACACTACCAGATCCAACCTCCGCCAGCAAACCCCGAGACCGGTACAAAGACCATCTAGAATTTCCCACGACCGACATAGGAATTCAATGTGATATTAATTTCTCGGCTCATCTAGCCCTTCATAATACGTTGTTGCTTCGCTGCTACTCTCACAGCGATCCTCGTGTCAAGCCTATGGTACTTTTTGTGAAGAACTGGGCCAAGATCAGAGGGATCAACACCCCCTATCGAGGGACTCTTAGTAGTTATGGATATGTACTTATGGTCCTGCATTATCTAGTTAATGTTGCGCAGCCATTCGTGTGCCCAAACCTCCAGATGATCCAGAGGGATCCACCACCAACCCTCTCGCTAGCCGAGATCGAGGCTCAGACAAGTTGTCAAGGAAGAGATGTTCGATTCTGGCGAAATGAAGCAGCCATCTCCGATCTCGCTAGTCGCGGTCACCTAAATCATAACAAGGATTCGATTGGTACTCTATTAAGGGGATTTTTTGAGTACTTTGCTCAAAGTGGGCAAATGACCATGGTACAAGGTCGTGGTTTCGACTGGGGTAGGGATGTCCTGAGTCTAAGATCACAGTATGGTCGCCTATCAAAGCAGGAAAAGGGCTGGGTTGGTGCTAAGACTGTTTACGAAACTACGAAAATGGCTGTGCCACCAAACAGTAGTGCTGCCACTCCACACGACAATCATAATACGAGTAATCATTCTTTGCCGGAAGGGGAAGAAGCAAAACTTGGTAAGCAAAAGACTGTCGAGGAAGTCAAGGAGATTCGCCATCGATATCTCTTTGCGATCGAAGATCCATTTGAACTTGAGCACAATGTAGCCAGAACTGTGACGCATGATGGAATTGTTCAGATTAGAGATGAGTTTCGGAGAGCATGGAGAATTATCTCCAATGTTGGTAGAGGAAATCAGGATGGTCTGTTGGACCCTGTGTTGGCGGCCAATTCTACCGAGAGTGGACTGCCAGCATTGTTGAATCTAATTCATGGTGTTGAACCCAGGGGGGTCGAAGTTGAAAAGACTTAGCAAACAGAAAGGGGGGCCAGTTGTCATATCACCTCATTGATAGACTTATTAGATACAATTCACAGAATTTAATGGAATATAGAATAGAATCTGTCACACTGCAATGAAATTCGCTCTCATTAATTTTAAGCATGGCTGCGTAAATAGATCCACAATGGTACCCATAAAAATGAGGTTTACCCGCTGGAAGTACGTCGTGGCTCTACAAAGGAATTCAGAGAATGAAGATGCGCAAATAAGTAGTTGGGTAAAAGAATTGTCCGGCAGAGTATATAGTCAATACTTTAAAGCTTCTCAATCAATGGCATTTCTGTGGAAGGATGTTCAATCTTGGTAAAGATATTCGGGGGCCAAAACAAAACCTCGACTCCATTCTAACTTTCTCTGAGATGCAGGCAGATAGATGCTGTGGTTTAAACAATTCAAGCCAATAGGGATTAATGCAGGAAGGTGTTAACTATTATGGCAAGCCTAGGTGTGCTTCCACATTCCTGGTTATTTTCTGAGGTCCAGTTAAAATTAGTGGTGCAATCCTCTACCATCTAAGCCATAGATAGGGGTATGTAATAGTGTACTCCCTTGTTGGAGCCTGCACTATTTGACACTCATGCTCTCTGCACAGTCAAGGGTCGAGTTCGAGTCTAGAAGATGATGGATTAGAAATTAATGTTCAATAGGTTCTGTTCCGACTTGCATGTTCTAACCGCCTATTACTAACAATTTGGTTTATGTAATAATTAGACAACTGTAATTTTGCTAATGTAGCATTCTTATGTCCCCTTGATTGATGAACGATGTACGAAAGTACGTTGGCACGTTGTAGCCGAAGAAATATGGTACCGGGCTAGGTTAGCATAATTACGAGATGTTGCCAAGACTCGCCAGAAATAGATTGCGCATCAAGGCCAGCATTCTGTCAGTTTCAGCCGCCTGTACCAAGCGCTCATACGCGCTGCTGTATTCCCTCTTGGAGGAGACAAACGCGCATCGCTCGTGACGAGTGTATGGCGATAATGTTGAGAAACTCCAGCAAAATACTAAACGGAAGATTCTCTGTTATCTTCAAACATGACTTTCATTTGAAGGCATCACAAATAAGAAGTATGTCAACTGAACTTCCCAAGACCACGTCGCAAAGCCAGCTGCCGCTCCCTAGTAAGTCCACACATACGGTAGATGACAGAGGTTGAAGCTCAAATTTCTAGATTTACAATACAATGATGATCTTTTTAATTTCACAAGAGGCCGATTTGTTATCGACGAGGAATTTGAGATGATTCAGCGTCATATCAAATTCAATGTTAATGAGTTAGCTCGTGTCGCCGCCGAAGCTGTGGGGGCCCAAATATGTGTGGGCATAGAAAAATACCCCGATGGCATGTACAACAAAGCAATACTCCTCACTATGGACAATGGTACTCAAATTGTAGCAAAAGTACCGAACCCAAATGCTGGAAAACCTCACTTCACTACAGCGAGTGAAGTAGCTACTATGGATTTCGTAAGTTCCAACGTTGGCCTTATGAATGATGATCTCAGCACGCTAATCTTCTTGTAGGTGCGGAATGTTCTTCAAACTCCAGTACCAGAGGTATTCGCTTGGAGTTCCAGAGCACAAGAAAATCCTGTTGGCGCAGAGTATATTATAATGGAGAAAATCCCAGGTATTGAGCTTGAACGGGTCTGGCCAACTATGAAAACCGAAGATAGATTGGCTATTGTTCAAGAAATCACCAATTACCAAAAGAATTGGACCTCCGTTTCCTTCAAAAAGTACGGTAGTCTCTACTACTCAAAAGATCTCGTTTCGAGTTCAGACAATGAAACCCTATATACAAATGCAGATAGCGTTGATGTCAAAGACCCAAGATTTTCTATAGGACCATCTACTGGGCGGGAATTGATTGATAATGGAAGAAAGGGCGTGGAATTTGATAGAGGGCCATGTAAGTTTTTGAACTATCGAATACTATGTTTATAGAACTTACATTTACAAGGGCGAACGATCGAAGAATACCATAAAGCAATTGGACATCGAGAAATTGCAGCAGTCAAACAACTCCCTCAGCTTCCCAAGTCATCAATCAGTCTTTTCGGACCAGAAACTTACATACCAACAAGAGAGAGAAAACTAAGAGCATTACAATACTATCTCCAGCTTATCAAATTCCTCATCCCCTCTGATTCATCTATCACCTCATCCCATCTCTGGCACGGAGACCTACACGTCGCAAATATCTTCGTAAACCCCTCGAAGCCAACCGAGATCACAGGAATCATAGACTGGCAATCTACAGAACTTGCACCTCTCTATTTCCATGCTCGACAGCCCCAAATTATTGACTTAAATGGTCAACAAAGCGTGGGACGTGAACGTCCAAAATTACCAGAAAACTTCGACACCCTTGACGCGCAGGGGAAGAAACGTGCGAAGGCATTTTTCTTACGACAATCACTATGTGCACTCTACAACACAATTGTGTATCGGAATAATCCGCGACTGTACGCCGCATTGGAATTCCAACAGATATTGAGCTATACACTCCTCCTCTTACCCCGCAATATGGTCATTGATGGTGAAGCAAGCTACATTTCTCAAGTAGCGGCGCTGAAAGAAGAGTGGGACACAATTCCCAGGGAAAAAGGCTCGCCCTATCCCTGCTCTTTCACCCCGGAGGAAATACAGCAGATGGAAGCTCATACAGAGGGAGCGCTTTTGGGAATGCAAGCTATGGAGGGAATTCGAGAAAGTCTTGGGGAGTTATTCCCCGAGCAGGGATGTGTGAGGTCGGAACTATATGGAGATGCTATCGATGCATTGGGCCAGATGAAGGAGCAGGTTATCGACGAGTTTGCGAATAATGACGAAGAGAGGCAGATTTGGGAGAAGTGGTGGCCTTTTGGGACATTGCATTGTAGATTATCTAGCTCTTATTGTACCAAAACATTATTTTTGCACCGTTGCACAAGACCGGCTGTAGTGCGAAAACGTGATTTTACCAAGCTTTAAAAATCGCGTTTCTCTTAAATTCTACGATCAAATATTATATATAATTTAACAAAGTGCCATTTCCCCTTCTGAATCTCGTATTCTTATATTAACCCTTCGTAGCTTTTATCCTCTAATATTAACAATATTTTTTATAATAATAAAGATCGCAATTAATACCTTAGTTTATTTATAGTTTTATAAAGACGTCCTATCAAACTAGGTGTATTAGCTTTCCTAGTTGTAAGAAGGAATTGACGTTCAATGGTGACACCAATATGGGTGCCTCAGGCATATACAGAGCTTATGATATATAAAGCTACGCTCGCAAGAGCTTCTTAGAATTCAAACGTTTTTATCCTCACATTTCTACGTTCTCAAAACACTCCAACCAAGTTCCTACGCTCCCTGATTCTCCCTGTTTCTACAGCACCACATTTATAATATTTAAATATTTATCGTAATAGTGTAATAGTGTAACGATCCTAATATCCTACCTGGTAGGGCTAAAGGTTTGTCGGCTTAGTATTGCGGGAGAAGTAGTTAACTAGAATTCGGGGTCTTCAAATAAAATTAATGTTGTTAAGTAAATAATCTGTATTACTAATTATAAGGTTTTAAGTATAAAGCTCCTATCTAATAAAACTATTTACTTATACATATCCTTAGAGATTAGGATCTAACGAGATCCTTAGGTCCTGAACCTAGGAATCCTATAGGGTCTATGTAAGGTTTCAAAGGCAGAGTGATATAGTATTCGAAGATATCGATTCTCATCAACTAGTTAAATCTTACACAAACTAATCTCTACCCTTCTCAAGGCTCTGCTTCCCCTCACTTTATATCGAAGGCCAGTCGAAGCCTTATCGAATAGGATACGGGGTATTACAAAGCATTTATCTCACTTCAGTGCCATGATTTACAACCTCTTCCTTTTACCCGAACAGGAGACCCCTGGGTCAGGTGACCTTCCCCAACGCCTTGTATACGGCCCTGACAATTGAATATAAGTATATAGGAGTTAAAGAGTGCCTGGGCGGCGAATAAGAATATAAACTTAAACTAAACATACATATAAAGTTAAACTATAAGTTAACATTATAGTATTAGAGGAAAAGGAGGATTTCAAGGCGATTCTAAAAACTAAAAGAAATATATATATGTGAGTGCTATGGATTGAAGGGGCCTCGCTATTGACGAATGACTTGACACCTATACAAGAACCGCGCACTTCGATACGCATTCTCTCATCTCCCTCCTGTCCTCACAAGAGAATCGAAAGTAAGCAAAGCGCCAACAATACAAGTCCTCTTCCTGGGGCTTCAATATTCCCACTGGATTTTTCTTTCCCGTCAAAAAAGCAAGACGCTCCTGCCGCATCTGGGAACCTTGTATCGACGCATTTCACGAACATGTTGTTGCTACCTGAGCCCGTAGTGTCGCAATATCTGGGGAATATCAGCTACAATATTTTATACAGTCGCTCTCAATCTGTATCCCCATAAAGGCTCGCAAGAATAGGCGACCGCAAATTAGACTTACTCGTATGCACACCCGTTCTTGGCAGTATAATTTGTAGTTGTTACAGTGCCACTGGGAGTGTCTGTCCAGTTCTTCAAGGAGTTGGGAACAATGTTGTTCGTTGTCGTATTGCAGCACGTTTCTAGTAGGAGATTTGCATTAGGATATGACTGGTACACCGTGCAGGACCACCCGTTGGGGCTTTGTTGTATATGCGAAGGGGGGCCTTGGACTGGTGTAGTTGCTGTGCAATTTGCCATTGCTCGAGATTTCTCAAATATTCTACAGATTGGAATGAGAGGAAAAAGCAGGTTGAACAAAAGTTGAAGGGAGGCGAGAGGTAGATTTGCATGTCGCCTTCGATGTTTGGTTGTCAGAGGTCTCTAGGGAATAAGCGCTAGGCGCCGCTCGACGGAATTTGTTGGAGTTGGGTGGCACAAAAGGTAAAAAGATTGTCTTATAGTAAGCGCTGCCAAGTCCCAATCCGTTGGTACGTTTGCTGCGGACCCGACGTAATCTTAAGCGTAGCGTCACATAAAACACGCCCATGCAATCGGATTGCGACCACTACAAAATCTGACTTACCTTAACCCAAGCCATATGATGTTGACGTCAATATACAAAGTGAATGTTTGGCCCGCAGAATAACACGAGCCACCGAATTGGCATTCCTTCCGGAAGCCTCGGCTGCTGTTTCGGAGAATTAATGGCGCCCGATTTGATGTTACGGGCAGTACGTGGGCGTGGTTCTTAAGCGGCTTAAGAATTGCGCCGGATCAAATCTGTATAGCTCTAATTGTTCTGCGGTTTCAATTCGTCTTTGAGGGCTAGACTTAAATAAACACAAGTCTAGGTTCTATTTCTGATATCTAGCCTCCAACTTACAATTCAAAGGATAGAAGTTGAATACACAACATACTTTGTAGCAGGCCGATTAGTTCCGTCAAGACTTTTAGGAAGCTTTACGTAATACAGTAAGATTTCCCTAGTTCAAGACTCCTTATTTGTTAGGTAGTTTGCCCTTCGCTAGAGGGAAATGTCGAGAAAGCTTGGTGGGAATACATCAGCCGAGTACCAAGTATACGTTGCTATTTTACCTCCGTAGGGTAGGATTGGGGAATTCTATGTTGACACATTTTCAAAGTTTGCTTGCACAGCGCCTCGCGCGCCTATGGATGACCAGATCTGCAGATGATTACATATGATTGCGGGCCACCTATTCAGACCGTCATAGGCAGCATTGTCATAGATATGGCCGGACTGCAGAAGATCATTGACTCACTGGTTTCCACGGAGGTGGTACATCAACACAGCCTTCGGACATTGAGCCCTTTTCAGGATGGTAACTACTTCTATAGAGATGACAAAGATGGCCCTAATACTGAATGTTGGCCGTGACTTCTATTGAATCTCGTTAGGCCTAGGCCGATCTATTACGCCAAGCTTCCTCGAAGTCTCTCTATAGCAAGGGCCACTGAACGAATAAGGGAGTGGCCTGCTACGAAGTAATTTTGTTCGGATAGCTTTGGTCTCTCCAACCTGGAGTGTCTCTTCCTTGGAGATTATCACCCCCCGTGGAGAAGACCTAATAGATTTTGCCAACTTGCCAAAGATAGACAGCTGAGATTGGACTAAGATCGAGAATTATTCAGACAATCAATCCCAACGCCCTTTGTAGCTAGAGGTCCATATGTTTCCCGCCGTTTTTGTCATTCTGAAGTTGTTCGGCAGCACTCTATGGCTAAGGTAACCTCAAGGTAGGAAATTGAGCTAAGCGAGCCGCAAAGTTCTCCGACCCTCCGGCCTCCTACATAGCGTGAATCCTTTTCGGGGAGCGTATAGGCATGTTTATGATTGGGATTCTTATTGATAATACATTAGTTACCCCCAAATATGGGTGGTCTGACCGGTTTGCAACCAGCACTGGGTCAACTTACGTAGGACGCTTCCCTACGGGACTTGGGAAACCCTCGATGCTGCCTAACTGATTGACTAGTTGGAAGCTTTCTATCAAGTCTTTTGATGCTCACCGGTTCTATTCATAGTTGTTGGAAGTGTGCAAAGCCCTGTCGATAACGCCTTGCAATAGCAAGGCTCCGCAGTGACCCGTCAGTCAGATGTGCAGCATTAGAAGTACAATGACGATGTGAGTATGTTGGACTTCAGTGATCATCCAACACTCTCAATCTAAGAATCCTAGAGCTGGATGTTGCTTTGCAAAGTATAAAGATGGCCATTCTCTCCTCTGGTAAAATTCCTCATCGCAGAGTCTCCCACGATCAGTTCACAACGCTTCAACACCTCCAACAAACTCTCATCGACATTTTCTACCACGTCGCTCTATTTCAAAATGATCTTCAACGTTGCAAATAAGGTTCTTTTTTCTATTTCTCTATGGCCATGGCTGCTTCCGCAGTGCCTACCCCTCAAGGCGGTGATCCTTTCTGAGGAGAAATCATCATTGACTACAGCGTCACGGAGGTAACCGCACCGTTCATTGCGTAAGTGGCTCTTCAGATCCCTCATTTTCTTCTTCATTTGCAATCCTTCTAACCTCTGATCTTCTGTAGGGATCCTGTACAACCCACCGGATGGAGATGCACGTCGCTCAAGAACGAAGTCTGTCAGCTCGACAAAGAAGTTTCCTATTCCACGTATGTACTCCATGACCTGGGTAAACATTTCCAGTCCAGTGCTAACAAGGCGCAGAAGTATCGCATACACGGTTGAAGCTGGCTTTACTGCCAGCGTTGACATTGGAAAAATATTCGGAGTCGCTGCCAACGCTGGATTCAGCACTACGTAAGTCCTCAACTCAACTAAAACAGTCAGAAAACTGTCTAACCATGCCAGGTGGGCGACCGAAACAGGCTCAGCATCGACTGCCACAGTCATTTGTCCCGCTGGGGGAATCACTTGCGGTATCCGAGCCATAGCAAGTCTCGTTCGAGTGAGCGGCCAAAAGACTTCCTCCTGTAGGGATACTTGTGTCGTGCAGTCGGTCGAAAACTATCAATTCACTACTGCCCTCACTGCAGGAAACGGAGCACCAAATCAACAAGCTGTGATAACGTTTGAAGCCTGCCTGATTGCTTGTGAGGGAGACGCATGTCAAATTGCCAGCGATGACAACCTGCCTCCTTGCCCATAATCGCCAGATCTGCCACCGGTCGATGCTAAATCATTTTATATGAACAGTTAGAGCACAGATGACCGAGGTAGAAATGTCGCTTGGCTTTTGTAGGGACGTGTCTTTTCAGGTTACTTGAACAGCTTGGGTTTATTTACTTTGTGCTTCCTGGAGAAGGAAACGCGTCGGGTATTATTTTGTTGCCTTTGCAATTTGTGGAAATTTGGGCAGGGATATAAAACCTAGGATATTTTTAAGGGATTTAGCAACGCAATGAAATTGATTCGTTTCACTTTTGTCTGTTCTTGATTTTGCTGCTCGATGAAGTGTTTTTTGTTGTGGTCAAGAGCCGAAAATGGTAAAACTGTTATTTCGCAGCCATCTGGGATAAGGAAAGCACCTGAGCATCACTTCCGCCTTCTATAACTACTCACAAGAGGGTTGAGCACTCTATTGCAGTTAAGGAGCCGCTGAAGCAACTTGTATGCCTGCAAGAGGGTACTTATTCCCCCGAGGAGCCACTAGGCCATAAAACCGAGGAAGATATTTCTGTTTTCGTTTCCGCAGAGCATCGTGAGAACAACAATCATAGTAGCCGTCCAGCATTGAACCAAGACCAACGATCTTAGTCCACTCTTTCCGTCCCAGATACTTCAGGCTCTGAGGCCAATACGTAAGGATCAACGCTTCCTGTCTTAGACGAATACGACCTTATCTAATCCCAAATTTTCGAAGATAGAGTTCAACCAAAGGGATGGCGGAAGGCAAAGGATGGGCCGGAAAATTGTTTGGGTCTGTTTAAACTGATAGATAGACGCTTGATAACAGAAAGACAAAGAACAGATAATCAAGGTTCAGACTAAATACTAGTAGTGATGACTTCTAAGAAATGTATCGTCTCCTCCCCATCTCTTCCTCTCTTCCGCCCACATCTTCTTCTCTTCCTCCCACCTTTCCCTCTCCTCTCTCCTCTCTTTCTCCCATCTCTCTCTTTCATCCTTTGCTCCCTCTCCCACATCTCCCACATCTCCCACATCTTCTTCTTATCCTCCCTCTCCTCCTGCCTCATCCTTTCACTCTCCTCCGTCAACTTCTCCCTCTCCGCCGTCAACCCCTCCCTTTCCTCCCTGGCCTTCTCCCTCTCATCCCTCTCCGCCGCCCTCTCCGTCCTCTCCTCCCTCCTCTCCTTCTCCCAGCACTCCCTGTCCTTCTTTCTGTCCTCTTCCCACTTCTCCATTGCTTTCTCTAGCTCTGTCTTAATCTCCAAACTATAAAAGTAAAGGATTAGTTCAGTACCAGCAATCGAAGGTAGTAGCAAATAAGTAAGCACCCGTCGTACCCCCCGAAAGACAAAAGATTCCCACAAAATTACTAGTACTGTAATTATAAGGGCTGCAAGGGATATACCCCACCCCGAGAGAGATAAACAGCGGTCTAAAAGACCCATTGTGGTGGTGATTGTGATTGTGGTAGTGGGAGCTTAAAGGGAACAGAAAAGAGAAAAGAGAACTGGAAAAAGACGGTAAGGTAGGCATTTATGTCCTCCTGGTAATATCGGAGACATGAGCAAAAATCACTATACAGATACAGCATCAAGGACATTGGGAATCGATCTGTAGACTCGTCCCAGAAAGAAGAGGGATTAAGCCCAAAAGTGTACGGCCTCGGCCAGGTCTTTGGTCGCTCTAGCATCGCTAAATATTCACAGAGTTTTCGCTCCCAAATTGAAACCTGATTGGTACAATGTTTCATATCTCGAAGAAAAAGCAACATATTGTAATGCGGCTCGTAGGACAAATTTTGAGCTTAGCCCTTGCACAGGCCAACTTGTGGAGGGCAGGATCATGATCTCCGAGCAGCGCCCGTCTCGCGTACCAATTCTTATGG
>Ga0247809_1000956_pt1 | contig 12934 bp, 8 predicted proteins | sample UWRJL104311B1_FD_180951 | JGI IMG/M metagenome (GOLD analysis project Ga0247809, IMG submission 180951) | Plant litter microbial communities from Arlington Agricultural Research Station in Wisconsin, United States - UWRJ-L104-311B-1 | ecosystem: Environmental > Terrestrial > Plant litter >...
CTGACGACGACCGGGTGGAAGGCCCTGCCGTCTCTCGCCGAAATCCTAGAGGTAGACGTCGAGGAGTTGAGGCTTCGCTCGTATCCAGCGGTCGGTATCGACGGAAGTCGCCGAGCCTTTTTCGGCACCACCATACACAGGGCCGACCTGCGCACGCGGGAACGCTTCTTCTCGCCCGAGGCGCTGGCGGCGTCGCCGCATCATCGCGCGATTTGGCAGCTCAGGCTGCCGTTCGACGGCGAGACGGGCGAACTATTGGTCTGCCGATGCACTCGTCCAGATTGCGGGAAGGTGCAGCGATGGCGTCATTCAGCGGGTGTCGCCTGGTGCGATGCCTGCGTTCATGATCTGAGCGCCCAGACGGTCCCGGTCCTCGGCGAGGATCTGCTCGCTGATTACCGGCACGTCGTGGGCCTGACGCACACCGATCCCAAAAAGCGAACCGAATCGCTCGCATTGCTTCCGGAACGGTTACGCGTGCTCGGTGCGGACATGGCGTTCGAACTGCTGCTCCGCCTATGTCCGATCGTCGATCAGCGCTGCTCATGGTCGCGGGGTTCGCGGATATGGTCGAACGATCCGTTCATAATTGCCGGCTCGCTCCAACGTGCCTGGCATCTGCTGCTCTCGTGGCCGAACGCCTTCCTGTCCGCCATCGCCGTCAGGCTTGGCCGTGCCGAAGCGCGGTTCGGCGACGGCACCGGCGGCGCAATTCTCCGCTTCTTCCGACTTCGCCATGGCGACGGCGTTGCACCAGCCGTCGCAGCGGAGATCAGAGCCGTGCACGACATCATCGACATCGACGGTCCCAACGCCGCTGAAATCCGAGCCAAGGTGGCTACATGCCACGAGGCCAGCGCCCTCTCCGGCGTCAGCACCCGCCACCTTGCGCCGTTACGCCGCGGGGGCGTGCTGCGGACGATCCCCGTGGCTCGCGGCCCCCTCGTACTGCCCTACCTGGAGCGCGCTGAGATCATGGCGATCAAACGCGACATGGAACGCCGATGGGATCTGTCCCGAGCCGTCCAGGTGCTCGGTCTGCCCTACTATGCGATCGAGCGGATCTGCGCCCGTGGGCGCATCGACCTGATCAAGCATCCCTACTTCCCGGCAAGATACCCGGAACCGCAGACGACCGAGGCCGCCGTACGGGCGTTCGAACACGATCTGTCGAGCCGGGCCATCGCCTCGCTACCCGGTGCAGTGCCGATCCTGGGAGCCGTCAGGGAAGTGGGTGGTCGCCTGAAGCCCTGGGCCGAGATCGTCGATGCGATGCTCGCCAAGGAAGGCCTGACCTTCGAACTGACCAAGGAGGGAGACGCCTTGTTCGATCGCGTGCGTGTAATGCGCGATGACCTACGGCTGATCATCGACGGGGTGATCGCAAGCGATCAGATCCCTGGCCCAAACGTGCCGTTCCATGATTCTGACTTCCGCTTCGCCGACGTCATGACGAAAAGCGACGCTGGCGAGGTGCTTAACATCTGCTCGAAGCAATTCACGCCGCTCCTGCGCGAATATCCAACTACCTCGTCACGCATAGTTCCGATCTCAGACGTCCTGAACATCGCGTCAGCCCATATCTCGACGACGGAAATCGCTGAGCGCCTGGGAATTCCCTATCAGAGGGTTCGGTCGCGACTTGCAAATCTCGGCGTCACTTCGATGTCGGAAGCAGGGTTCTGCCGGGTGACCGTGGAAAGTCTCTTCTTCAATGCGGAACTGCAAAATTATAACTGAGTGAATTTGAGTTCGAAGGCTTAAAGGTCTACGGGGCAGGCGAGCTTTTCTCCGGCGGCCCCGACCATTCCAAGGATTTGCAACGCACCGACTAAACGCCGAGATCAACTCGGCGCGAACAGCGCCTTCAATCCCGCCTCCTGTTGAACCCTTATGAAGTGCAACGCTTCCTTGAAGACGGCGTCGAAGCTCGCAACCGTCGTTCGACACCAGCCATCCGAGCGAAGGCGGGGACACATCGCGATCTGGAATTTGGGGCCGATCACGGACTCGCTCCTCATCAGTAGGCCTACGCCAGATAGAGTTGATCTTCGGGCGTGTTCAGCCAAGCGTGATCAGGTTGATGAGATTCGAAGTGCAAACGCTGCTCGGATCCCACTCTGCGGGCTCCCTCCTCGGCTGTCCGTAGCCATACATTTCCCGGATACAGCACGTCGAGCGTCACACACATGGCGAAGTTAGTAGCGTGCATCGCGCGCGCGATGTTCGATTTATATCAAGACGGATCGTCATCGCGTCGCCCTCACCGCTCGACATTATCATTCGTCGAAAAACGTGAGCTCGGGCAGAGTTGATGTCCCGTGCTTCCTTAGCCAGACAGCCTGCGAACGGTCTGGCTGGTCGAGAAATCAAGACAGCTTGCAACGAGATCCGGAGGAGGAATAGCGGTAGCCGACTGGATAGGCGCAGGCTTCTGCAAACTGGCTTTCTGCAAATTCAAGAGGGCGTCTCGTACAGCGGCGCAACCTCCGCTATCAAAGGACACTCGCAAGCCGGACTCGCCGGGCTTTCCGGCAACCATGGGACCTAGCGCATGATTGCCGGGCTGGGTGCTATGATATCGATACCACAGTTTTGGTAGCGCCTGTGAGGCTTTCCGTACGCAGTTATCGGCTGCCGGACACCGTCTTCCCATATTTTAATTGTGCGATTAATCGGTCGCGTTTACTTGAATCGTCGTTACGTCTGGGACGGGTCACCGACGTGACGTCAGGATTGGGGACTTGACGCTGACGCTGCGCAGCATACGGTACCGCTAACAAAAACGGAGGGGATAACATCGTGGAGATCGCATTCACGTCGGCGGGGGCTTTGCCCGTCGACTGGGAACAGGCGGCGTTGCTCGGTCGTATCGACCTTGGCGACGGTCCGACGCCCGTGATCGTTCGCGGTGGCCGCGTGTATGACATGTCCGCCGTTGCGCCGACAGTCGCCGATTTGATCGCGGGTCGGGATTTCGATACCGATGCCGGCGCGGATCTCGGGGCCCTCGGCGACTTAAACCTAACACCAGCGGCCGATGGCAAGACCCGCCTGCTCAGCCCGATCGATCTCCATGTCGTCAAGGCATCGGGCGTAACCTTCGCCGTATCCGCGCTCGAACGCGTGATCGAGGAACGCGCACGTGGCGACGCGTCCGCAGCGACCGCGGTCCGTGCCCGTCTCGAAGAGTGCGTCGGCGGCAGCATCCGCTCGGTCGTGCCCGGCTCTCCCGAAGCGACGGCGCTGAAGGCCGCGCTGATCGAGGACGGCATGTGGTCGCAGTATCTCGAGGTCGCGATCGGCCCCGACGCGGAGATCTTCACCAAGGGTCCGACGCTGTCGACGATCGGCTGGGGTGGCGAAATCGGCATCCGCTCCGACTCCACCTGGAACAACCCCGAACCGGAAGTCGTGCTGGTCGTCGACCGCAACGGCCGCACGGTCGGCGCGGCGCTCGGCAACGACGTCAACCTGCGCGATTTCGAGGGGCGGTCCGCGCTCCTGCTCGGCAAAGCCAAGGACAATAACGCGTCCTGCTCGATCGGGCCGTTCATCCGGCTGTTCGACGAGAATTTCGGCATGGACGATGTCCGTGCCGCCCAGATCGCTCTGACGATCGAAGGCGCCGATGGCTACCGGCTCGACGGCAGCAGTTCGATGGACCAGATCAGCCGCGATCCCGAGGAACTTGTCCGCCAGGCTATGAGCGAGCATCAGTATCCGGACGGCTTCGTGCTGTTCCTCGGCACACTGTTCGCACCGACGCAGGACCGCGACGAGCCCGGCCGCGGCTTCACGCACACGGTCGGCGACGTCGTCACGATCTCGAACCCGAAGCTCGGCGCGCTGGTCAATCCGGTGACGACGTCGAAGGATGCGGCGCCGTGGAATTACGGGATCGGCGACCTGATGCGCAATCTCGCGAGCCGGGGGCTGCTCGGCCATACCAAGAATCAAGGGGCGTAAGCGCGTGTTGCAGAAGACCGAAATGGCCGACCAGACGGCGATCTATCCGAGCCTGAAGGGCAAGCGCGTCCTGATCACCGGCGGCGCGTCGGGGATCGGCGCCGGTCTGGTCGAGGCATTCGCGCGCCAGGGTGCACATGTCGCGTTCGTCGACATGGCTAAGGACGCCGCGGACGCGCTGATCGAGACGCTGACGCCCGACGTCGCGACCGCGCCGATATTCCTGCCGCTCGACCTGCGCGACGTCGATGCGCTGAAGACGACCGTCGCGACGATCGAGGATCGGCTCGGCGGGATCGACGTGCTGATCAACAACGCCGCGAACGACGATCGCCACACGATCGAGGAGATCACGCCCGCGTATTGGGACGAGCGGATGGCGACCAACTTGCGCCATTTGTTCTTCGCAGGGCAAGCCGTGGTGCCGTCGATGAAGCGCGCGGGCGGTGGCGTGATCCTCAATTTCGGGTCGATCTCGTGGCATCTCGCGCTGCCCGAACTGCTGATCTATCAGACCGCCAAGGCCGGCATCGAGGGTATGACCCGGGCGATGGCGCGCGATCTCGGCGGTGATGGCATCCGCGTCAACACGATCGTCCCCGGCAACGTCGAGACGCCACGCCAGCTGAAATGGTACACGCCCGAGGGTGAGGCCGAGATCATCGCGGCGCAGTGCCTCAAGACGCGCGTGCAGCCTGCGGACGTTGCGGCGCTGGTGCTGTTCCTCGCGTCGGACGATGCGCGGATGTGCACCGGCCACGATTATTTCGTCGATGCCGGGTGGCGTTGAGATGAGCGGCGCGATTCCCGTCGAAACGACCGCGGAAAGCATCTGCGACGTCGGCGCGACGCTCGGCGAGGGCCCGATCTGGATCGCGCGTGACGCCGCGCTCTGGTTCGTCGACATCAAGTCGCCGTGCGTGCACCGGTTCGATCCGGCGACGGGAGCGCTCGACACCTGGAAGGCGCCAGACCAGATCGGCTGGATCATTCCGGCAGACGATGGCGGGTTTCTCGCCGGCGTCCGTGGCGCCCTCCACCGGTTCGATCCGGCGACCGGCGCATTCGACGAGATCGCGACGGTCCACGCGGAAACGCCGGGCAATCGTCTCAACGATGCCGCGCGTGATCCCACCGGGCGCGTATGGTTCGGGACAATGGATAACGCCGAGTCCGAGGACACCGGCCACGTCTATCACTGGCATGACGGTGAACTGACCAAGACGGAGATCCCGCCCGTCGCGATCACCAACGGCCCCGCGATCTCGCCCGACGGCCGCACGCTGTATGCGGTCGACACGCTCGGCAAGCGGATCGACGCCTACCCGATCGACGCGGACGGTAATGTCGGCGAGCCACGCCTTTTTCTGACGATCGGCCCCGACGATGGTCACCCCGACGGGGCGATCTGCGATTCCGAAGGTGGCGTCTGGGTCGGGTTCTTCGGCGGTTGGGCGGCACGCCGGTTCGCGCCGGACGGCACCTGCACCGATATCGTCCGCTTCCCCGTCGCGAACATCACCAAGATCGCGCTCGGTGGGCCCGATGGTCGCACCGCCTATGCGACGACCGCCGCGAAGGGCCTCGACGCCGAGGCGCTCGCAGCCCAGCCGCTCGCCGGAAACCTGTTCACCTTCCGCGTCGCCATTCCCGGCGTCCCGGTCGAACCCGTCACACTTTAGTGCAACCCATTTCACGACACCCCATTCACGATAAGCGTCGCCGTTAGAGCGCCGTCACGGAGAGGAAAACCAATGACTATAGCGGCAGAATCCGCGCCCCAAGTGAACCGAGCCCTGATTGCGATGATCGTCATCGTCGCGACCATCGGCGGGTTCATGTTCGGCTATGACTCGGGCGTCATCAACGGCACGCAGGCGGGGCTCGAGAGCACGTTCGCGCTGTCGTCGCTCGGCACGGGCTTCACCGTCGGCGCGATCCTGATCGGCTCGTCGGTCGGCGCCTTCATGGCCGGGCGGCTTGCCGACAATCTCGGCCGCCGCAACGTCATGATGATCGCCGCGGTGCTCTTCATCGTCAGCGCACTCGCGGCTGGCGCGGCAACGTCCGCAACGATGTTCGTGCTCGCCCGCATCGTCGGCGGCCTCGGCATCGGTGCCGCCAGCGTGCTCGCGCCGGTCTACATCTCCGAAGTCGTCCCTGCGAACGTCCGCGGCCGGCTTTCGAGCGTGCAGCAGATCATGATCATCACCGGGCTGACCGGCGCATTCGTCGCCAACTGGTATCTCGCGCGCATCGCCGGATCGTCGACCGCGTTGTTCTGGCTCGATTACCCGGCATGGCGCTGGATGTTCTGGATGCAGGTCATCCCCGCCGCGATCTATCTCGCGACGCTGTTCCTGATCCCCGAAAGCCCGCGCTTCCTGGTCCTCAAGGGCCGGTACGACGAAGCACAGGTCGTCCTCACCCGCCTGTTCGGTGCCGCCGAGGCCACGCGCAAGGTCGCCGAGATCCGCGGCTCGCTGTCGGTCGACGCGCACCGTCCCAAGCTGTCCGACCTGATCGACAAGGCAAGCGGCAAGATTCGCCCGATCGTCTGGACCGGCATCGGCCTCGCGATCTTCCAGCAGTTCGTCGGCATCAACATCGTGTTCTATTACGGCTCGGTGCTGTGGCAGTCGGTCGGCTTCAGCGAGAGCGATGCGCTGCTCATCAACATCCTGTCGGGCTCGCTGTCGATCATCGCCTGCCTGCTCACCGTCGCTTTGGTCGACAAGGTCGGCCGCAAGCCGCTCCTGCTGATCGGTTCGGCCGGCATGACCGTCGCGCTGGCGATCGTCGCGATCTGCTTCGCTAGCGGCGCGATCGTCGAAGGTTCGCTGCACCTGTCGGATCGCAACGGCCTGATCGCGCTGATCGCGGCCAATGCGTATGTCGTGTTCTTCAACCTGAGCTGGGGCCCGATCATGTGGGTGATGCTCGGCGAGATGTTCCCGACGCAGATCCGCGGTTCGGGTCTGGCGGTCGCCGGCTTCGCGCAGTGGTTCGCCAACTTCGCGATCTCGGTCAGCTTCCCGACGATGGCGATCTCGCTCGGCCTGTCGCTCACCTACGGCTTCTACGCCCTGTCCGCGTTCGTCTCGTTCTTCTTCGTCTGGAAGATGGTTTCGGAAACGCGTGGCCGCGAGTTGGAAGACATGGTGGGGTGAAGCTTACCGCCGGACCGTGGCTCGGGTCGCGGTCCGGTTAGGTACGGGTCATCGCGGGGTTCGACTTGGCGTGGTCGTGTCAGACCGCTATTTTCCTCCCCACGATAGCACTACCCCGGCGGAGGCCGGGGCCCAGTTGGCGAGGCCGAAATAACGGCGGACCTTTCTTCGTTAGCAACGTCCCCCAACTGGGCCCCGGCCTTCGCCGGGGAGGCGCTTTTAGGGATGACTTCGGTTCATGATACCGCGTTTTTTTAGCTGCTTAACCGCCTCCCTCGGTCACTCCAGCGGGCGCGCGAACCCATATTGGCTGACCTTGCGGATTAATCGCAAAGGTCAGCCAGTATGTATTTTCGACGCTGAAGATGATCAGTCGCGTAAAGATGGGGCGGGACACCGAGCCCCGCCCTCAGGCCTCACGCCTCAGTGGTTATGTCGAGGCGTTTTCGCGGAGATGCCGCGATACTTCACCGCGAAGTCGAGCACGCCGCCCTCGGCCAGCTGGCCGGTCTTCTCGCGGTACAGTTCCTCCCACGGCGTATTGCTCTCGGGCACCGGCGGCAGCCCCTCGCCCTTGCGCCGCGCAATCTCGTCGGGCTCGACCAGTGCATCGCAGGTCCCAGCGATCAGATCGATCCGCACCACGTCGCCCGTCCGGATCCACGACAGTCCGCCGCCGACAGCGCTCTCGGGCGAGACGTTCAGGATCGAGGGACTGTCCGACGTCCCCGACTGCCGCCCGTCGCCAAGCGTCGGCAGCGCCAGCACGCCGCGCTGGATCAGCGCGTCGGGCGGCTGCATGTTGACGACTTCCGCCGAGCCCGGCCAGCCGATCGGCCCCGCCCCGCGGATCACCAGGATACAGCCCTCGTCGATGTCGAGCGCAGGATCGTTGATCCGGTGGTGATAATCGTCCGAGCCCTCGAACACGATCGCCCGCGCCTCGAACCGATCTTCTGCGCCCGGCGTCGACAGATACCGCGCGCGAAACGCCGGCGAGATCACCGAGGTCTTCATGATCCCGAAATCGAACAGATTGCCCTTGAGCACCAGGAAGCCGGCGCGCTCCATCATCGGCGCATCGAACGGCTTGATCATCTCGCGATCGCGCGTCTCGCGGCCAGCGATGTTCTCACCGATCGACCTGCCCGTGACTGTCAGGCACGACGTGTCGAGCTTTCCGCCCGCGATCAGTTCGTGAAGCACCGCAGGCACACCGCCCGCCCGGTGGAACCGCTCGCCGAGATACTTGCCCGCCGGCTGCATGTTGACCAGCAGCGGCAGGTCATAGCCATGATCCGACCAGTCCTCGGGGTACAGCGTGACACCGGCGTGCTGCGCCATGGCCATGATATGCGGCTGCGCGTTGCTCGACCCGCCGATCGCACTGACCACGCGGATCGCGTTGAGGAAGCTGTCGCGCGTGAGAATCTTCGACGGGCGCAGATCCTCATACGCCATTTCGACGATCCGCCGCCCGGTCTCGTACGCCATCTGGCCGCGCTCGCGGTACGGCGCCGGGATCGCCGCGCAGCCGGTAAGCGACAACCCCAGCGCCTCGGCGACCGCGTTCATCGTCGAGGCCGTGCCCATCGTGTTGCAATGCCCGGCCGACGGCGCGCTGTCGGTAGCGCGGTTGAGGAACTCCTCCTCGTCGATCTCGCCCGCCGCCAGCTTGCGCCGGCTGCGCCAGATCACCGTGCCCGAGCCGACCAGTTCGCCGTCATGCCAGCCGTCGAGCATCGGACCGCCCGACAGCACGATCGCCGGAATATCGACCGTCGATGCCGCCATGATCCCCGATGGCGTGGTCTTGTCGCACCCGGTGGTCAGGACGACCGCATCGATCGGATAGCCGTAAAGCGTCTCGACCAGCCCCAGATACGCCAGGTTACGATCGAGCGCCGCGGTCGGCCGCCGGCAATTCTCGAAGATCGGATGGACCGGAAACTCCATCGCGATGCCACCGGCGTCGCGGATGCCGTCGCGCGTTCGCTTGGCAAGTTCGAGATGGATGCGGTTGCACGGGCTCAGGTCGCTGCCCGACTGCGCGATACCTATGATCGGCCGACCCGAGCGCAACTCCGCCGGGGTCAGCCCGTAATTCATGAAGCGTTCGAGATACAGCGCGGTCATGTCCGAGCGGGCGGGATCGGCGAACCAGTCGCGCGATCGGAACGGCTTCACCGGTACACGGTCCACTGCAAACTCTCCTGAACGCGATCGATTATCTGATGGGAGCGCTACCGCGACGGTCGCCGGTCGGTCAAGCGCCAGTCGATGCTATGCGTGAACGCGCGACGGTGGTCGGCGACGCGGCGCCGCGTCCGACTGACGGCGCACCAGCGTGTAATCGAGGACGACGTGGCCGTTCGCATCCTTGCCCCCGCTGCGACGATTGAAGATCGCCGAGACGAGCAGTTCGACCGCCGCGCGCGACATGTCGGCGATCGGCTGGTGGATCGTCGTCAGTTCGGGCCAGATCGTCGTCGCAAGCGCGCTGTCGTCGAACCCGCACACCGTCAGGTCGCCCGGCACGTCCAGACCGCGGCGATGCGCGACCGCGACGGTCGCCGCCGCCATGTCGTCGTTGCTGGCGAAGATCGCGGTCGGCGCATCCTTCGCGTCGAGCAGTTGCTCGGCACCGTCGAGCCCGGAGCGATAGGTGAACAGACCGCCCACCACCAGCGACTCATCCGGCGCCAGACCGGCATCGGCGATCGCCGCGAGATACCCCTCGTGACGAAGCCGGCTCGCGGTTTGGTTCGGGTTGCCGATGATGAACCCGATCCGCGAATGACCTAGCTTAACAAGGTGTTCGGTCATCGCGCGGGCCGCTTCGAAATCGTCGATCGTGACCGCTGCCGACCCTTCCGGTGGGGACCCGGTCGCGACGACTACAGTCGGCACGCCGGCCTCCGTCAGCACGTCGAGCACCGCGCGCGAATCGCACAGTGGCGGCGGCAGGATCACGCCGTCGATGCCGCTCTCGATCATGTGCCGCGCAACCTCGATCTCATGGTCGCCGATGTCGCATTTCTCGACGATCAATTGCACGTCGCTGCGGCTCGCCTGTTCGAGGCTGCCGACCAGGAACTCGCTTAGATATGCCGCGCTCGGATTGCTGTAGAGCAGGCCGATCCGCATCTGCCCGCCGCCGGCCAGGCTGCGCGCGGCGCGGTTGGGGGCGTATCGCAGCGTATCGATCGCGACGTTGACCGCCTCGCGCGTCGCCTCTCGGACCTTCGCTTCCCCATTGATAACGCGCGAAACGGTCATCGGCGAAACGCCTGCGAGAACCGCGACGTCGGAAATGGTGGGTGCGCCGCTTCTGCGGCCCGAAGTGTTGCGCGGCTTGCGCGTGGCGAGGCTCATGCCGCGCTTTTTAGCAGGTGATTGCAATATTATCAGCATGTAATCTGAGTTACCGTGGTCGTATACTCAGAGAAGATCGCGCCGCGGCCGTTCGCTCTTGCGTGTTATCGCTCCCAAGATTAGTCGGACAATCGGGATTTGCCTGATTGGGCGGCAAGCACACAGGGGACGAACGGGGAGTACGTGTGCGATACGATCTGATCCGTACACTTTACCCAAGCCATGGCCTCGGTGTCACATTGCCGTCCGCGACTGCTGCTACGCACTGGAACATGGTTGGCATTCGCCCCACATTGGATGACGGGTCCGGGAGTGATAGCGCCACCTTCACGGTCGGCGTGTATCCTGGCCAACGATTTCCCGACGCACCGCCGCCCTGGTCGGTGCGTCACTCGATTTGATTTGGAGAACTGACATGGACGGTACCTTCCCGATCGGCGCGCGCGCCGTAGACAGCGACGTCACCTTCCTCGCGATCGATCCGTCGACCGACGCGAAAATCGAGCCTGCCTTTGCCGTTTCGAGCGAAGAAGACGTCGCGGAAGCCTGCAAGCTCGCCGAAGCAGCGTTCGATACCTTCCGCGAAACCGACCCCGAAACGCGCGCAAAATTCCTCGAGACGATCGCCGACGAGATCGAGGCGATCCACGATCCGCTCGTCGCCCGTGCGATCCAGGAAAGCGGCCTGCCCCGCCCGCGCCTCGAAGGCGAGCGCGGCCGTACCACCGGCCAGCTCCGCCTATTCGCGAAGCATCTCCGCGCTGGCACCTGGGCCTCGGTCATCATCGACGAAGCACAGCCCGATCGTAAGCCCGCTCCCCGCGCGGACCTGCGCCAACGCCGCATCGCGGTCGGCCCGGTCGCGGTGTTCGGTGCGTCGAACTTCCCGCTCGCCTTCTCGGTCGCGGGCGGCGACACCGCCTCCGCACTCGCCGCCGGTTGCCCGGTCGTGGTCAAGGGCCACCCCGCGCACCCCGGCACGTCGGTGATGGTCGGCAAGGCGATTCAGGCCGCGGTCGCCAAGTGCGGCCTGCCCGAAGGCGTTTTCTCGCTGGTCCAGGGTCCGGCGAACGAACTCGGTGCGGCGCTCGTCAAGGACGCGCGCATCAAGGCGGTCGGCTTCACCGGCTCGCGCGGCGGTGGCTTGGCTCTGGTGGCACTCGCCGCAGCCCGCCCCGAGCCGATCCCGGTCTATGCCGAGATGAGCAGCGTCAACCCGGTAATCCTGTTCCCCGCGGCCCTCGCGGCGCGCGGCGAAGCGCTCGGCAAGGCCTATGTCGGTTCGCTGACGATGGGCTCGGGCCAGTTCTGTACCAACCCCGGCATCGTCGTCGCAGTCGATGGTCCTGACCTCGACACATTCGTCGAAGCCGCCGCCGCTGCACTTAGCGAAGCCGCCCCGCAGGTCATGCTGACCCCCGGCATCCATGCCAGCTATGACAAGGGCGTCGCCGCGCTCGCCGGTCACGACGCGGTCGAGACGCTCGCTCGCGGCACCGAGGCCGAGGGTGCAAACCGCGGTCGTGCGGCGTTGTTCTCGACCACCGGCAAGGCGTTCGTCGCCGACCCTGCGCTGTCGCATGAAGTGTTCGGGGCTGCCTCGATCATCGTCCGCTGCGCCGACCTCGCCGAGGTCCGCCAGGTTCTGGAGCAGGTCGAGGGTCAGCTGACGATCACGCTGCAGATCGACGAAGACGATTATGCCGACGCTGCGACGCTGGTGCCGGTGCTTGAGCGCAAGGCCGGTCGCATCCTCGCGAACGGCTGGCCGACGGGTGTCGAGGTTGCCCCAGCGATGGTCCATGGCGGGCCTTTCCCCGCGACGTCGGACCCGCGCACGACCTCGGTCGGCACCGCGGCGATCGAGCGCTTCCTGCGCCCGGTCTGCTACCAGGACCTGCCGGATGCGTTGCTGCCGAAGGCAGTCAAGCACGACAACCCGCTGGGTCTTCCACGCACCGAGGGCTGATCGGGTGAGAGAAGGAAGGGCGTGGTGCCGAACTGCAGTCCGCCCTTCCTTGTCCTCCCGCGAAGGCGGGAGCCCAGCCTGGGTCCCCGCCTTCGCGGGGAAACATGCTTAGGTTCGAACGCTTTTTACTGGCCACCACCCCGGCTTACCAGCCACCATTCCGGCTTACCGGCAACCACCCCGTCGAAGGCCGGTGCCCAATTGGAAGGTGGTCGTAACGAAGGGCAACGCTCCGTTAGCGACGTCCCCCAACTGGGCCCCGGCCTTCGCCGGGGTGGAGCTAAGGGGTATGCCCGGATGGATGCGCGATCCGCCCCCTCCCCCACACCCCTAATCATTGACAGGCGCGCGCGCGATACCCACTAGTCCGGCATGACAACGCCTGACTCGTCGCGCACCATTTCCCTGCCCGCAGACCTCGGCAGCTACCTCGATGAATTGACCGGCGGAG
>Ga0247809_1000957_pt1 | contig 12906 bp, 10 predicted proteins | sample UWRJL104311B1_FD_180951 | JGI IMG/M metagenome (GOLD analysis project Ga0247809, IMG submission 180951) | Plant litter microbial communities from Arlington Agricultural Research Station in Wisconsin, United States - UWRJ-L104-311B-1 | ecosystem: Environmental > Terrestrial > Plant litter >...
GCCTGCAACTCGACAACGTCGACCGCTATGGGGTCTACCTCGACCGCACAGGGTAACTTCTCGTGTAATTGCCCCAGCAGTGCCTCCAAAGGCTCAGCCAAGACATCCATACAGACCTGCAGCTCAGCGTTTGGCCTGTTTGCGCGCAATGCCAGCTCCAATGCATCTGCCGCCTGCGCGACAGTGTCTGCACCAATCGTCGCTGACATACCCTTGCAGCTATGGGCCAACAGTTCGGCCTTCGCAAGCTTTCCCATCGCCAGCGCTGAGCGCAACTGTGAGAGCAAAGGTCTCTGGCCGGCCAGATAGCTATGCAACAAATCCAGATAAAGGCTGCGCTTGCCCAGCACCCTGCGTAGCCCGGCCGCCACGTCAATGTCCACGCCGCCGAGATCCAAGTCCCCATCAAGTGTGATATCGGCCGTTTGAGTGCCTACAACTTCAGGCGTTGCGCCGGTAGGCTCGATCCAGCGCAGCAGCGTGCAGAACAGTGCGTCCGGGTCGATCGGTTTGACGACAAAATCCACCATACCGGCCTCCCTGCAGCGTTCGCGATCAGTCAGCATGGCGTTGGCGGTCATGGCGACGATGGGCAGATCACGCTTGCCTGGCAAGGCACGAATGGCACGCGTCGCGCTCAGACCATCGAGTACGGGCATGTGCATGTCCATCAATACCAAGTCGTAATCGCCCTTTTGCACCTGATAGATGGCAACTTTCCCGTTTTCAGCAATATCAACCAGCAATCCGGCGTCACGCAGCAGTTCGCTCGCCAACTGCTGATTCAGTGGATTGTCTTCGACCAAGAGCACTCGCGCACCGAAAATCGCCGCCATGACCCCACCCAATGGAGCATCCTTAGCGTCACCCTCCCCCAGCGTCCAGTCGCTGTTCGGGTTTGGGCATTGCAGTGTTTTGTGCGCAGCTGACACGATGCCGACCCGAGCGGTAAACCAGAAGGTCGAGCCCTGGCCAACGACGCTTTCCACACCGACCGTACCACCCATCAAATTGGCCAGTTTCTTGGCAATCGCCAGCCCCAGGCCGGTGCCGCCGTATTGACGGGTCGTCGAGGTGTCCGCCTGCTGGAAGCTTTGGAACAGGCGCCCCATCTGCTCTTCAGACAGACCGATGCCGGTGTCCTTGACCGCAAAATACAGCAGCGCATCGGACTCATGGCGCTCATGCAGACGAACAACGATGGAGATCTCGCCCTGTTCGGTGAACTTGACCGCGTTTCCGGCAAAATTGACCAGGACTTGCCCCATGCGCAGCGCGTCGCCCATTAGCGTGGTCGGGACATCACTGGCCACATCAAGGATCAATGCCAGGTTGCGCTGCGCCGCCCGCGTACCGACCAGGTTCACCACGTTGTCGAGCAACTCCTCAAGGGTGAACTCGTTCTGTTCGATATTCAGCATGCCGGCTTCGATCTTGGAAAAGTCGAGTACGTCGTTGACGATGCCCAGCAAATGCTTGCCAGACTGCTGGATCTTGTCGATATAGTCGCGCTGGCGCGGATTCAAGTCGGTTTTCAGCGCCAGGTAGCTCATGCCGATGATCACGTTCATCGGCGTGCGAATCTCATGGCTCATGTTGGCCACGAAGTCGCTTTTGTGTTGGTCGGCGATCTGAAGTTGGCGATTCTTTTCCTGGAGTTCAATGAACAAACAGCGCGACTGCTCACTGGCCTTGGTGGTTGAGTCGATCAGCGTCCTTAACTTGTCGGCCATCACCCGCACCCGGCCCAAGGCGCTGTCGTGGGGCGCAGCAGGAATCGACACCTCCAGATTACCCGTAGCAAGTTCGTTCAATACCCGATTCAGTTCGGCCGGAGCGCCTCCCAACAGCTCCAGAATCTGCCTGCGCCCACAGTAAATCAGCAAGCCGAACTCAGCGATCAGCATCAGCAAAATGGCCACGAACAGGTTCTGTGCAACATTGAGCTTGTGGTTCGCCAGGGTCACTTCATGCGCGGTGCGAACATCCACCATCCCGAAAAAATCGTCTATCGGCGCCATGACCCGTGCCTTGTAGACATGGTATTGCGGGCTATGCAGCAGTGTTCGAGCCATGGCGAGATCAGGCGCGGCATTCACTGTGAAATCGCCTTGTGAATCAGCAAACCGGCCCTTGACCGCGTTCATCGCCTCGACTTCAAGCTCGGTCAGATCGTCGGAGTTGGCCTTCGCCTCTTTTAGCGTGTCAAACTCCTCATCCGAAAACCCTGCCTGCTCCATCAGCGTTTGCAACGCGACCGGCGCCCCATCGGGACGAGGTTTCGCATTGCCTCCTGCAACAAAAGTCCAGTAAATACGGTGATAGTCTTGCGGGCGCGGCGCTTTGCCATTACGAATATCAATGATCTTCAAGTACTCGCGCTCATACTCCGGGTTTGCCGTCACCACGTAAGTACGTGCCAGGCGCGTCAAATTATCGGAACTGTGACGAAGTTCATCAGCCAGTAAATAAGATTGGTAACGTTTCTCGCTGATCTCGCGCGCATCGTGCGCCGCTTGTTTGATGCCGATGAAGGAATACAGCAGACCTGCTAACGTTGCAGCTTTCGCAATCAGCAAACAATGGATAATTTTCGGGCGGTTGGCAGCTTTCATTTTTATGGTTTTCCTGACGCTGCCAGCACGGGCATTACCTTATAGGCAAGACAGGGCGTCAGCCTATGTTCATGGCCTCTGCCGAGAGACCTCAGTAATGCACGCCAACGACAGGCCCGCTCTGAAATACTCCGAGCAGCCTCCGCTGGACGCTGAAAAACGCTGAAAACTTCTGAACCGCACCTTGGTAGCGCAAAGAGACATGAAAAACATGACGCACAATCCAGACAGCATCGCCCACGTCAAATAAAGGCGAGTGCGAAAACCAAATAGTTGGCTAAAACGAAGCTTCTCGGTTTCCGGGGCGACAGTCGCCTTGGCTGGGTGTGGGTTCAGGGCTGTCATTAGGTAGTAGATTCGCTACCATGTGGGTTATACGAAACCTGAAGCTTTAGCCCTTTGGAGCACCCAATGCCTAGTCAAAAGGACATCGCAGGCGTCAGCGCCGCACCGGTGATTCCAGACCAGCGCCGTGAGTTGATTTTGCGGCAGTTACGCAAGCACCAGGTGCTGAGTGTTCACCAATTGATGGAGATGTTCGACTGCTCGCACATGACTGTACGGCGCGATATCGCCCTGCTTGAGCAGGAAGGACGCGCCTATTCCGTCACCGGAGGGGTACGTCTTGCCAGCCAGTTGCACAGCGAACCCAGCCATCAGCTAAAGGCGGTCGTCGAGTTGCCGCAAAAGCAAGCCATGGCGAAGCTCGCTGCCCGATTACTGCGCGCGGATATGACGATCTATCTGGATGCCGGTACCAGCACGCTGGAAATCGTTCCGCACATAAAAGCGTTGTCCGGCATGACTGTGGTGACTAACGATTTTGGCGTGGTACAAGCCTTGCTGGACGCGCCGCAGGTAACGGTGATTCACACGGGCGGACAGCTTGATCACTCCAATCATTCCTGTGTCGGCGGACTCGCCGTCGCCACCTTGCGTCAGGTCGTAACGGACATCGCTTTTATCTCCACCAGTTCCTGGGATCTACGTCGCGGCATTACCACGCCTTCTGCGTTGAAGGTCGAAGTCAAGCAAGTGGCGATGCAGTCGGCGTCGCAGGTGGTACTGATTGCCAGTAGCTCTAAATACGGCACATTCAGCATGTACAAGATCGCGGGGCTTGAGCAGTTCGACATCATCATCAGCGACGATGCCCTGGCTCCGGCTGCGGCGGACGGGATTCGCAAGCAAGGTGTCGAATTAGTGTTGCCGGCAGATCAGACACCGTCCTGAAAAAGGCTCCGGTACAAACCGGAGCCTCCCCGCTGACATGGCCTCCAGGCAACGCAGCGGCAAAAGGAACATCGAGGATCAGCGCGCTTTCCAGTCCCGCAACCACTGCAGCCCCGCCGAGGTATCACCCTTGGGGCGGTACTCGCAGCCGACCCAGCCGTCGTAGCCCAGCTGATCCATCAGATCGAACAGGTAGGGATAGTTGAGTTCTCCCAGGTTTGGCTCATGACGATCAGGTACACCGGCAATCTGAATGTGGCCGATACCGTCAAAGTCACGACGCAGCTTGGTGGCCAAATCCCCTTCCACGATCTGACAGTGATAGCAGTCAAACTGCACTTTCAGATTGCTGGCGCCGACTTCCTTGCAGACAGCCTGTGCCTGATCCTGACGGTTAAGGAAAAACCCCGGCATGTCTCGTGTATTGATCGGTTCCAGCAACACCGTGATGCCCGCCTGATTTGCCTTGGCCGCCGCGTAGGCAAGGTTTTCCAGGTATACGGCATGGTGACGCGGGCGCTCGTTTTCCGAGGGCAGCAAGCCGGCCATCACATGGATACGCGTGTTGCCGAGCACCTCGGCGAATTCCAGCGCGCGGTCGAAGCCCTCACGAAACTCAACCTCGCGGCCGGGCAGCGTCGCAATGCCCCGCTCCCCCGCCGCCCAGTCACCGGGCGGTGCGTTGAACAGCGCCTGAACCAGCCCGTTGTCGCTCAGTCGCTGCTTGAGCTCCTGCGCGCTGTAGTCGTAGGGAAACAGGTATTCCACCGCTTCGAAACCGTCGGCCGCCGCCGCCGCGAAGCGATCCAGAAACTCATGTTCCGGATAAAGCATACTGAGATTGGCAGCAAAACGAGGCATGTTAACTCCTTGAAAAAATGGGTCAGACGAAAGGCCAGATCAACAGCGTGATGCAAAAGCCGAGCGTTCCGAGCAAGGTAGTGATCACTGTCCAGGTGCGCAAACCGTCCGCGACGTTGAGTCCGGCCAGTTTGGTGAAAATCCAGTAACCGGCATCGTTGATGTGCGACATGGCCAACCCGCCACCACCCATGGCAAGACACAGCAGTGCCATGTGATTGGGGGTCAGGTTAAGCGTGGCAATCAATGGGCTGATGATACCCGCTGTAGTCACCAGAGCGACGGTGGTAGAACCTTGCACTGCGCGCAGCAACATGGTCAGTAGAAAACCCAGAGCCAGCACTGGCAACCCGGTGGTACGTAACAAATCAGAAACCACCGCACCGATGCCGGTGTCCACCAGCACCTTGCCGAATACACCGCCGGCACCGGCAATCAGGATCACCATCGCCACGCCGGGCAACGCCGAACCGATCACATCGGACACTTGACTGCGGCTCCAGCCACGACGGGTACCGAGTAACCAGGCACACAGCAACGTGTCCAGCAACAGCGCCACCAGTGGTGCACCGAGCACGGTCATCACCCCGCGAAGTGTCGATTCGGGCGGCAGTAACGAAGTGGATAGTGTACCCAAGAGAATCAGGATGATCGGTAACAGGATCAGACTTGTGATCAGAGCGAAACCAGGTGCCGGTGCGGGTGGCAGTTTGGCAACAATACTGCTCGTGGATTCCTCAAGCCCCATATGAGCCACTGCAGCAGCGGCTTTCTCGGTGTTGGTTGCATTACCGTTGGTCCATGCCTCCAGGTCTTCATTGGTCACATGTGGACCATAGACTTCAGCACGGATGTCATCGGTCATCGGATAGAAACGACGCGTCATTCGCCCCGCCACTCGGTAGCCGACGTAGCACAGGAATGCCGTGATCGGCAGACCGAACATCAGCACTCGACCGAGGTCGGCACCCAATTGACTGGCAGCCGCCACGGCACCCGGATGGGGTGGCAAGAAGGCGTGCACGGTGAGCAGCGCCGCACACATCGGCAAGGCAAACATCAGCAGCGGCTTACGCGCTCTACGAGCAACACCATAGGCCAGCGGCATGAGGATGATCACGCCAACCTCGAAGAACACCGGCACACCGATGATAAAGCCGGCAACCGTCAGCGCCAGTGGCGTACGGCGATTACCAAATCGCTCGATCAAGGTCTTGGCCAAGGCCTCGGCACCGCCCGAGAGTTCGATGATCCGTCCGATCATCGCGCCTAGAGCGATGATGATCGCGATGTGACCGAGGGTCTTGCCCATGCCGCCTTCAATGGTCGCAACCAGATCAGCGGGTTTCACCCCGGCGACCAATGCCACCAGAATACTCACCAGCATCAAGGCCACGAACGGCTGAAACTTGTACTTGAGCACCAGGAACAGCAGGAGCGCGATCCCTACCCCGGCAGTCACCATTAGAATGAGCGGGCTCATGCCAAACGCCCTCCACGCCGTACAACGGAGAGTCGTTTGCCACTGAAAACGTAAGGAGTTCGGTCAGGGTGTGTCATGCGGATAGGTCCTATTGTTATTGTTTTTCAGGCAAGCCGGTGTCCACAGGAGTCGTACTGCGTCTCCCGGGTTTAGCCTGCGTTAGCGGTGTATCGGGTGAATCCGGCGCCCTACCAATGGACGCCGAAAGCATCTCGTAACTCGTCCAGAGCGCACTGATCCAACGGCTCGGGCCGCGGGTTGCTCATCAGCCACAGTCGCGCCGTTTCTTCGAGTTCTTCCAGGGCGTAGCTGGCCTTGGACACGGTGCTTTCCCAGACCACCGGCCCGAGACGCTCGAGCATCACACCGCGAACACTGTTGGCGAGTTGCGCAACTTGCTCGGCCACCTTGGGGGAGCCAGGCCGCTGATAACCAATCAATGGAATGTGCCCGACCTTCATCACTTGGTAGGGCGTCAGCGGTGGCAGAATGTCATTCGGCTGCCAGACACCGGCCAGCGTCAGTGCCACCAAATGAGTGGAATGGGTATGCACCACACCACCGACCGCCGGGTTTCGATCGTAGACCTGACGATGCAGGGCCAAGGTCTTGGACGGTTTGTCGCCAGAGACCCACTCCCCCGCCAGGTTGACCTTGGCGATGGCCGTCGGATCGAGGCGGCCGAGACAGACATCGGTGGGCGTGATCAGCCAGCCATCGTCGAGACGGGCACTGATGTTGCCGGCGCTGCCCACGGTATAGCCGCGCTGATAGAGGCTGCGCCCCACGTCGCAAATTTCTTCGCGCAGCGCATTTTCATTGCTCATTGCGCACCCCCGGCCAGTTGTTTGAGCGCCTTGTCGAAGAAGTCGCGGCAGCCGAAGTTGCCCGATTTGAGTGCCAGCGCCAAAGGCTCATCCGTATTGCTGACGGTCGCAGGTACACCCGGATCGATCTGTGCGCCGATCTGCAGCAGTTGCACCCCCAACGCCTGAACCACGGCGCCTGATGTTTCCCCACCTGCGATAACGAAACGACGCACACCACTTTGCAACAGCCCTTTTGCAATGTCGCCAAAGGCGCGTTCCACCAGACTGCCGGCTTGTTCGACACCCAACTTCTGTTGCACTGCCTTGACCTCATCCGGCGAACTGGTGGCGTAGATCAGCACGGTCTGTTCACTGTCCTTGGAGAAGGCCACGGCTTGCGCAACGACCGGTTCGCCAGCGGCCAACGCCATTGGGTCAATTCGCAAGGCAGGCCGACCGGACTCAAGCCACGCCGCAACCTGCCCATTGGTCGCGACAGAGGCGCTGCCGGCCAGTACCACTTCGCCGCCTGACACAGCAGGCAATGCAGCGGCATCAAAATCCCGTAGTTTGCCGGCACGGCGGAAATTTTCCGGCAGCCCCAAGGCCAAACCGGAACCACCGGTTAGCAAGGGCAGATCGGCACAGGCAGCACCGAGGGTGTAGAGATCCTGATCGCACAGCGCATCGGCGATGGCCATGCCGATACCTTGTGCGCGCAGTTCGGCGATCTTTTCCCGCACTTGCTCAGCACCTTTCGCGATGCTGTCGTAGCGTAGCAATCCGACCTTCAGACTGGTTTGGGATTGCAGAACCCGTACCAGATTGGCATCGGTCATGGGCGTCAGGGGGTGATGCTGCATACCCGACTCGTTGAGCAACTGATCCTGCACAAACAAGTGCCCGCGGAAGATGGTTCGACCGTTTTCCGGGAATGCCGGGCAGGCCACGGTGAAATCACTGTCAAGCGCTTTGAGTATTGCCTCGCTGACTGGGCCGATGTTCCCGGCCGCCGTCGAGTCAAAGGTTGAGCAATACTTGAAGAAAATCTGTTCGCAGCCTTGCGCCCGCAACCAGTTCAACGCCGCCAGCGATTCTGCGACGGCGTCCGTGCTGGGTGTAGTGCGAGACTTCAGCGCGATAACGATCGCATCTGCATCGAGCCCTGCTGCCACCTCGGCGCCAGGAATACCAATACTCTGCACCGTGCGCATGCCGCCGCGCACCAGCATATTGGCGAGATCCGTAGCGCCGGTGAAGTCGTCGGCGATGCAGCCCAACAAAGGGCGCGCAGTGGAAAGAGTCATGGAGCGGTCCTCAAACAGATTCAGGCTTGGCACTCGGTAGTTCTATGCCCGGGAAAATCTTGATCACTGCCGAGTCATCTTCGCGTCCGAAGCCGGCACTGGACGCCTGCATGAACATCTGGTGCGCGGTCGCAGACAAGGGCAGCGGGAATTTGCTGGCACGGGCGGTATCCAGCACCAGGCCCAGATCCTTGACGAAAATGTCGACAGCGGACAACGGCGTGTAATCAGCCTTGAGAATGTGTGGCACACGGTTCTCGAACATCCATGAATTACCCGCGCTGTGGGTGATCACTTCATACAACGCATCAGCATCGACACCTTCGCGCAATCCCAATGCCATGGCTTCAGCAGAGGCGGCGATGTGCACACCCGCGAGCAACTGGTTAATGATTTTGACCTTGGAGCCCAAGCCATGAACGTCCCCCAGGCGATAGACCTTGCCGGCCATGCCCGCCAGGATTGCGTCCGCTTTGGCATAGGCCGGGGTCGGGCCGGAGGTCATCATGGTCATCTCGCCGGCCGCGGCTTTGGCGGCACCACCGGAGATTGGCGCATCCAGATACAGCAGGCCTTTGTCGGCCAGGCGTTGCCCAAGGTCCACGGCATAGGTCGGAGCCACGGTGGCACAGCCAATCACCAGGCTATCAGGGCGTAACGCCGAGACTGCGCCGCCTTCACCAAACAACACCGTTTCAGTCTGTTCGGCATTGACCACCACCGTAATGATCACATCGCATTCGCCCGCCATCTGCGCGGGTGAGGTGCAAGCAACGCCGCCCTCGCTGGCGAACTGTTGCGTGACTGCCTCACGCACGTCACAGGCGTGCACATTAAAGCCACTACGCAATAACGAGCGGGCAATGCCCAGTCCCATAGCGCCAAGACCGATAACGCCGACATTTTTATTGTTCATGGGTGCTCCAGAGAAAAGCAGCGGCTGAATCCGCGCCAGAAAGGTGCAGGTGAGTGTCCGCGTTTTTGAGAGGTTGATGCCGGGATCGATTGTGACTGACGTGCCGGCCCCTTGAATGGGGGAGGAGGAAATCGGTGGGCACCTTGTCGAACATCGTCACAATCCTGTTTTGTATTGTTTTCAGGTTGTCATTCGGGTCGAGTAGATAATCCACCAATGAACTGATTGTGTGAAGTGTTTTTTACAAATAACATTTTTTAACATCGACGGAGATGCACAGACATTCACTCACTCCGGCAGGGCGGACCTTCCGGGGTTTTGCTGTTGCACTCTCTGCCGCCGGCCGGTTTACTCCAGCTACAATCACAAAGCGCAGCGCTATGCCGATGCCTCGCGAAGTGGTGTTGGTCTGCATGTCCGCACCTTTGCAAACCTGACAGTTACCCTGAGAACGGAGTAAAGGATGCTTTATTTTCAGCAAATGTTGGGCACCGCCGTGTTTGCCATTACCGGAGTGCTAGCTATCCATAAGGCAGGGGTCGATGTGTTCGGTGCGGTGGTGCTTGGCATCATCACCGCTATTGGTGGGGGCACCATTCGCGACCTGTTGCTCGATCAACCAATTTTCTGGATTGCCGACTTCAACTACATCTGGGTTGCGTTGATTGCAGGCCTGCTGGCATTTTTTCTTACCCAGAAATTCCAGCAACGCTATCAACTGTTGCTGTACCTCGATGGTTTTGCGGCCGCACTGTTCGCAATTGTCGCTACCGAAAAAGTGCTGGGATTGGACCTTTCTGCACCTTTTGCCGTGATGATGGGGGTGCTGACCAGTATTGGCGGCGGTATCGCCCGCGATGTGCTGGCCCGGAGAGCCTCGCTGTTGATGTCACGTGAGATCTACGCCACGCCAATCTTGCTGGGGTGCACCCTCTATGTCCTGTTGCGCGATGTATTCCCGACCATTCAGGTCGCCGGCTGGATTGCCTTGATATTCACCTCAGGGTTGAGGTTTCTCGCCATTTACAAGGAACTGCAAATGCCGGCGATTCTCTCCACCCGGCAGGGTTAAGGTTGGACGCCCCCAAATCTGGGGGGCTGCTATAGTCAGACAGAGAACGAGGCAATCGTTGCTGATAAAAAACAATCTACTCTGGAGCTTGGTTATGCGAATCATTGCGACCCTTGTGTGCACATTCCTGCTGTCCCTGGCTCTGCCATCGCTGTCCTTTGCCGCTTCAAACTGCGAAAATTCGGGGAGTAAAAATGCCGCGAAAAACTGTGTAAAAAACAACAACGATCAAAAAGGTAAAGGCAATTGCAATGGAAATGGCAATTGCGGCAACAACGCCAAGGACAAGGCCAAAGACTATGATGATGATCACGCGATCGATTGCAGGGATATCAATAGCATTACCCTGCGCCGTGAATGTCTTGAAAGGCGCAGAGATTGAATGACGGCAACGGTAAGTGCGGTTCTTGCGGCGAACGATTCTGTTCGCCCTTTCCCTTCAGCCTCACCATAAAACCCGGGTTGGCGTAAAACGACCTAGAACACAGCGGCAATTTAGGCGATCCTCTCGCTCGCCCGCAGGCTCTGTCACAGGCTGGGCGTCGGGGTAAGCCTGCGTTGGCGGACAATTGAATTGCCGGAGTTGTTATGCCTTGTTTTGAACAGATTTTTCACAAAATCCGTGACTACACTGTGCCAAGTACATCGCTTGTGCCAGGAGGGAGCGGTCATGCTTGATTACTTCGCGTTAGGCCTATTGTTCTTCGTCGGTCTGGTCCTGTTCTACGGGATCATCGCGCTGCACGACATTCCTTATGAAATAGCCGTGCACCGCAATCACCCGCATCAGGACGCTATCCATGCCACCGGTTGGGTCAGTCTGTTCACCCTGCATGCGCTTTGGCCATTTCTATGGATCTGGGCGATGGCATACCGGGAGGACCGGGGCTGGGGATTCAGTGATGGCAAGTCGGGGCAAGTTCATATCGCTCACCTTGAGCAACAGGTTGCCGACCTGCAAAGTCGTATGGAACGGCTGGAAACGGCTGCCGGCACTGCGCAGGGCAATTCAGCGCCAAACAATCGCGGTGAGGGAATCTAAGCCATGGATCTTCTGCTCGTTTTAACCTATGCGGCCATCTGCACCGCCATCTTCAAGATTTTCCGCATACCGCTGAACAAATGGACGGTGCCTACCGCCGTGCTCGGCGGGATCCTGATCGTGGGGGCAATGATCTTCACGATGAACTACAACCATCCCTACTCCGAGGTTGCGCGCACTTACTTCGTCTCCGTGCCGGTGGTTCCGGTGGTCACTGGCCTGGTAATCGACGTGCCGGTCAAGGGTAACGAGCCTCTCGAAAAAGGCGATGTGCTGTTTCGTATCGATCCTGCACCGTTCGAGTACCGGGTCCGGTCCATCAAGGCACAACTGGTCTCGGCAAAAGCTGATCGTGCTCGCATCACGGAACTGATCAAGCGCAACTTCGGTACCCAACGTGAACTGGACGTCGTCATTGCTCGAGCCGACGATTTGCAGGCCCAACTGGACAATGCTCAGTATGAACTGGACAACACCACCGTTCGCGCGCCTAGCAAAGGCTTTGTGACCCATGTTTCCTTGCGTCCGGGCATAATGGCGACCAAGTTTCCCTTGCGTCCGACCATGGTGTTCATTCCGCAAGAGGGGCATTATTTTGCCGCGTGGATGCGTCAAAACAGTCTGTTGCGCTTGGCGGTCGGCGATGAAGCGGAAGTGGCCTTCGACGGCATTCCCGGCAGAGTGTTCGAGGGACGGGTCAAGAGCGTAATTTCCGTCATCGGAGAAGGACAAATACAGCCCTCCGGAACGCTGATCAGCTTCACCGGCTCACCGCCGGCAGGCCGGGTACCGGTCACTATTGAAATCACCGACCCTGACTACGCCCAATACAGCAACCAGATGCCCGGTGGCGCCTATGGGCAGGCGGCGATTTACAGTCAACACTTTCACCATATCGCCATGATGCGAAAAATCCTGCTGCGCATGGCTGCCTGGATGAACTACATCTTCCCATTCCATTAAGAACTGGCTGACGCCCTCTTCAATAGAGGGCGTCAGCCCTCTTCTGTCCGCCCCGGACCGAATGGATTTTTTACCTTCAGTGACTACACGCCACCGTTCAGATGGCGCGTGGTCGGCTGAGTTGTGCATGGAAGGATTTGGAGTTGGAGCAGCACATGAGTCAACAACGTAGCGATCAGGATGATCGGCTTTCACGGTTAACACCCTTGCTACCGGAGTGGATGGGACACTATCGACAGGCCTGGTTCAAAGGCGATGTCCTTGCGGGGCTGACCGCCGCAGCGGTGGTCATTCCCAAGGCGCTGGCCTACGCCACCATTGCAGGCCTGCCGGTGCAGGTTGGCCTGTATACCGTGTTGGTGCCGATGGCGATCTACGCCGTGCTCGGCAGTTCACGCCCGCTCAGCGTCAGTACGACGACAACCCTGGCCATTTTGGTCGCCTCCGCACTCGGGCAGATCAGCCCGTCCGGCGATTCGGCGACCCTGATAGTGGGCTCGGCCACGCTGGCCTTTATGGTGGGCGCCATACTGGTCGCGGCAGGCGTGATGCGCCTGGGCTTTGTTGCCAATTTTATTTCAGAACCGGTACTGGTGGGCTTCAAG
>Ga0247809_1000958_pt1 | contig 12905 bp, 11 predicted proteins | sample UWRJL104311B1_FD_180951 | JGI IMG/M metagenome (GOLD analysis project Ga0247809, IMG submission 180951) | Plant litter microbial communities from Arlington Agricultural Research Station in Wisconsin, United States - UWRJ-L104-311B-1 | ecosystem: Environmental > Terrestrial > Plant litter >...
ATCTGTAGATTTATTGAATGCATTTATTGTTTCGAAAGCTGGCTTTGCATTAAGGGAAACAAAAACAGCTCAGCCCGGCCAAAAAAGTATTCTACTGACATCCGTTGGAGCAGATAAACTTCCTGCCGAAGGTTACACCATTAAAGTTACACCAACACGGATAATTCTTACGGGTAAAGGTGCAGGCTTATTTTATGCGGTTCAATCGGCCATGCAGATGATTTCAGATAAAGTTGCAGATAAGATCGCAATTCCTGCCGTTGACATCAACGATTATCCGCGTTTTGCTTACCGCGGAACCATGCTTGATGCTTGCCGTCATTTCTTCCCGATTTCGTTCATCAAAAAGTATATAGACCAATTAGCTTACTATAAAATAAATACATTTCATTGGCATTTAACTGACGATCAGGGCTGGAGACTGGAGATTAAAAAATACCCGAAATTAACTTCAGTCGGGTCGATTAGAAATGGTTCAATCATTGGAAACTATCCGGGGAATGGAAATTATTTAACAGAAGTGAAAGGTTTTTACACTCAGGATGAAGCTAAAGAAATTGTAAGGTATGCAGCAGAAAAATACATCACAGTTATTCCGGAAATCGAATTGCCCGGACATGCATCTGCCGCGATTGCAGCCTATCCAGAATTGAGTTGTTTTCCGGACAGAGATACTTTTATAAGTGATAAAACGCCTTGGGCGGGTTCCAGGAAAGGAAAACAAGTGCAACAAACCTGGGGCGTTTTTGATGATATTTTCGTTCCCTCAGAAAATACATTTACTTTTCTCAACAATGTTCTCGATGAAGTGATTGCGGTTTTTCCTTCCAAATACATTCATATCGGGGGAGATGAAGCGCCAAAAACCTATTGGAAAGAATCTGCATTTTGTCAGGCTTTAATGAAAGAAAAAGGTTTAAAGGATGAGCACGAATTGCAAAGTTATTTTATTCAAACCATCGAAAAACATGTGAATGGTAAAGGTCGTTCGATTATTGGCTGGGATGAAATTTTAGAGGGTGGTTTGGCGCCAAATGCAACGGTAATGAGCTGGCGTGGTGAAGATGGTGGTATCGCTGCGGCGCAACAAAATCACGATGTAATCATGACACCGGGTTCTATGGGTTTGTATATCGACCATAAACAATCCAACTCACCAGATGAACCAGTAACCATCGGTGGTTTTGCACCTTATCAAAAAATATACGCTTATGATCCCATACCGAAAGTTTTAGCGGCTGACCAAAGAAAGTACATTAAAGGTGTACAAGCTAACATGTGGTCTGAATATATTAAAACAACTGCAAAGGCCGAAAACCATGCTTTTCCACGATTATTGGCCTTATCTGAAATTGCCTGGAGTCCGGTTGAACGGAAAGATTTAAAGAACTTTTCTGAGGTACGTTTACCTGCTCATTTGGCCCGTTTAGATAAAATGAACATTAATGTCTGGATTCCGACGCCAATTGGACAAAGTGATAAACCTTTAACGGGTGGCGATTTTACGCTTGATTTAAAGGTGCCGATTGCAGGAGGAAAAATTTATTATTCATTAGATGGTTCCCGTCCATCAGAAAATGCATTTTTATATACCAGCCCAGTTAAAGTAGTTGTTCCTCAGGGCGAAAAAAGAGTTCTAAGAACAATTGTTATCGCACCAAGTGGTAGAAGAAGTGTAACCACCGAAACTATTTTGAATAATGGAGCTCAGGATGTTAAGCCGGAGGCGAAAAAATAAATCACTTTGTTTTAAAGTCCAATTTTCCTATTTTGGTACAAACCTAAATTGTCCCAAAAAAGAATGATATTGAGAAACTATAATTTACAGCATCTTTTGCTTTTAGCAGGGATGCTTTTTTGTTTTGCATGCTCGGAAGAAAAGCCAAAAGAGGTTAAAATGGAACCGGCTAAAATTGAGAAAAATCCATTTCGTTTTTATAAAGATATTGAAGTTAAACCCGGTTTAAATTTTGAAATTTTAAGTTGGGGAAAAGGTGTAGATTCAATTGGCGGTTACCAGATTTTAATGTCAGACTCTGTTAAAAGCAATTACAAATCTACTGCAGTGGATAGAAAAGGAATAATCACGGATGCATGGAATATGGATTTGGATAATGATGGTAATCCGGAATTATATATTCAACTGTTGAGCAGAAAAAATGTTTCTGATTTAAATGTATTTGAATATTTTGGCGGCAGTTTTAATAAGATTAGCTTTCCGTCCCTAACGTCAAATCAAAAGAAAGGTTATTCGGGTAATGATAACTTTTTTATTAAAAACGGCGATCTGTTTCGTTCCTTTCCTATAAAAGATGAAGCTGATTCTACAAAAACGATTACTAAAACCTATCAATATAAATTGAGCGGAAACAGCTTTTCGACAAGTGAAATAAAGCAAGAATAAAATAGAAAGCTAAATGGTATTTTATTTTGCCTTCATTAGCGAGGTTAATCATTACCTTTTCACGTAATTGGAATATAATTAATATGGGAGAAAGTGCGCGATTTTCAATCCGAGCAAGAATGAAAAGTTTTAAATACGCTTTCAGCGGAATAAAATTATTTTTTATAACTGAGCATAACGCGCGTATACACCTTTTTGCTGCTGTTTTAGCAATTGGCTTATCTGTTTATTTGCAGCTATCCAGTTTAGAATGGATTGCAATCCTTACTGTTGTTGCTACTGTTTTTATTGCCGAAATAGTTAATTCATCGATAGAAAAACTAGCAGATTTTGTTTCTCCGGAAATTCATCCGAAAATTAAAATTGTAAAGGATTTGGCTGCTGCTGCTGTTTTGGTAGCCGCGTTCTTAGCTTTAGCAGTAGGGGGAGTTGTATTTTTGCCGAAATTATTTTGAGTTTCGCGCCGCTCTCGATTCTTCCATCTTATCAATTATTATCTGGTCCCACCTTGCCTGCATTTTGTGATTGCTCCCATGCTCCGTTTCTTCATCATAATTTCTCTGCATGGTATCAAAATAATCGCTGATTTCATTAGCCAGTTGCGATATCTGTGCTTTATAATTTTTTACAGAATAGCTCCTGTTTTTTAAAACTCTATCGGCCTCCAAATACAAAATGTATTGAATGTTTGCATGGCCTTGTTCATGGTGCAGGAGGCTTTGACGGGCTTCCTCGGATCTTACTTTATCAAGCTTAACCCAGGAGCGGCTCTTATCAATACTGATTTCGTTTTGTAATTTAATTTCTACGCGATTTCTATAGACAGTTGATGCATAGCTGTACTTCCAGGTCATCGCCGTAAGTGCATAAAAAGGAGAATTATTGTCCGGTTTACCTTTAAAATGAATGGCCCAGTCTAATTGTTCGGGTCCGTTAATGTCCTGCTTGAAAGACAATAGCGGTGTAACGAAGAAAAATAATAAAATAATCGTCAGGCTTTTCATGGTTAGCCTAAAGTAAAAACCGTGCCTAAATTATTCGTTTACGGAGAACTGGTCGCTTATGCGCTCGAATTTTTCGATTAGCAATGCGATTCTTTCTTTTTCCCGTTTAATTACTGCTTTTCTTAAAATAGTTGAGCAGAAAATCATCCAAAGTGCTGTAAAGCTTATCGCAAATGCTTTTTGGATTACAGTCAGGTAAGCGAAAATTTCAATAAAATAAAAGAGTATTCCCAATGATAAAGCGAAAGTATAGACCCAAAAAAGAGAGTTGTATATTTTATATCTGTTTACCTGATAGGTTTTTAGGTTTTTTAAATACTCATTTGGGTGAACGGTAAAGTCTTTTTTTGATATTAATCTATGGTCTCTGTACAGTATAATTGTACTTGAAAGAATGGCAACCAGAAATATTGCGATTCCTACATAAGTGGTCCAGGATTCGAAATGGAAAAAGATTAATAATGCGGCGACTGCAAAAAAAGAAGCTACCATACCAAAGATATTTAAAGCAGACCTTAATTTTAAACCATTAACCTCTTTTTTAGCCTGTTGCAACATTTCATCAGCAGAAACCTTAACTTCTACCTCGTGCTTTTGCCACAACTCCTGTATTTGATCAAACGCTTGCATACTGGTTATATAGTTCTGTTAATTTTTGTTTAATACGGTGAATTTTTACCCTCAAATTGCCTTCGCTGATTCCAGAGATATCGGCAATTTCATGATATGGTAACTCATCTAAAACCATGGTAATAATTAAACGATCATTTTCCTCGAGTTTGGAAATGCAGGTATAAAGCAGGGCAACCTGTTCATTTTTCTCAGAAAATTCTTCTATTTTATTTTCAATTATATTATCCGTCAATTCGTCTTTTGCCTGACGTTTTTCTGAACGTAAATAAGTAAGACAGGTATTTACAGCAATTCTGTAAATCCAGGTAGATATTAAAGATTTGTTTCTGAATTTATCCAGATTTTGCCAGACCTTTAAAAAAGTTTCCTGTAAAAGATCGTTTGCGGAGTCAGTATCACCTGTATAACCATAACATAAATGGAATATTTTTTTGGAATTCGAATCGAAGATTTGCTTAAATAACTTGTCCTTTTGTTCCATTTACCGGGTTATAATTGCTTTTTAGATGGTGTGTTACATTTTTTGTTACAATGATAATTGAATTTCTTTACTGTAGAAATCTAAATTTGTTACACGAGGTAAATATCGTAGTTTTACCAAATTAAAAAAGCCACCAATTTAGTATTCATGAAGAAAAACAAACTCACGCTTTTTATTTTTATAGCGCTGATTGCCGGCATAGTTTTGGGCTACATTTTAAATGTAAATTCCATTGATGTTTATAATCAGAATATAATTAATGCAGATGCAAAAGTCAAAAGTATCGAAGTTAATATCGCTAAAACGACTGATACTACGACTTCAGCCTATGTTCAGTTAAAAGCAGACAAGAAAGTAAATTCAAAAATCAAGAAAGAAAACGAGGAAATTCGTGAGAAGAAGCTTGAGTATTTTACCTTATTGAGTGATATCTTTCTCCGCTTAATAAAAATGATTGTTGCGCCTTTGGTTTTTACGACGCTTGTTGTTGGTGTTGCTAAAGTTGGTGATATCAAAGCGGTTGGCCGGATTGGAGGCAAAACTTTGGGCTGGTTTTTGGCAATGTCATTAATGTCGCTTGTATTAGGATTGATTTTGGTGAATCTTTTCGAGCCAGGAAAACACATGAAATTAACCTTGCCCGATCAGTTGGTTAATACCGGAATTCAAAAAGCATCAATGAGCGTTAAAGATTTCATCGCTCATGTGTTTCCAAGGAGTATAGCAGAATCCATGGCGACAAATGAAATACTACAGATTGTTGTTTTCTCTTTATTCTTTGGTGTAGCAACTGCGGCAATCGGCGATTTAGGTCAGGTAGTAATCAAAGCTTTTGATGCAATCGCACACGTGATTTTAAAAATGACAGGCTATGTAATGAACTTTGCACCACTTGCTGTTTTCGGTGCCATGACCGCAATTGTAGCCAAACAGGGTTTAAACGTTTTGAATACCTATGCTATATTTATCGGGGAATTTTATTTTGGTTTAGCCATTCTTTGGTGTCTACTTATTTTTCTAGGGTTTTTAATTTTAAAGAAAAGAGTTTTCCGTTTGGTAAACGATATGAAAGAACCTGCTATTTTAGCGTTCAGTACCGCAAGTAGCGAGGCGGCCTATCCAAAAACAATGATGCTTTTAGAACGTTTCGGCTGTAAGGATAAAATTGTCAGTTTCGTTTTACCTTTAGGTTACTCATTCAATCTGGATGGCTCTATGATGTACATGACATTTGCTTCCCTGTTTATAGCACAGGCTTACGGCATTCATTTAGGCTTCGAACAGCAAATATCAATGCTCTTAATTCTGATGTTAACGAGTAAAGGAATTGCTGGCGTTCCAAGAGCATCGCTTGTGGTCATTGCTGGTACCATTGCAAGTTTTAACATTCCTGAAGCAGGTCTGGCTCTGTTAATTGGTATCGATCCGTTATTGGATATGGGACGCTCGGCAACAAATGTGGTGGGTAACAGTATCGCTACCGCCGTAGTAAGCAAATGGGAGGGAGAGCTTAAAGAGGGCTAGGATTTACAGGATTTGTGATTTCAGGATTATACTGCTAATCAACTTATTTGATTTTAAGATGTCGCGATAATCAATAAAATTTCTAAGCTTTGCATCGTTTTAACACTATACAGGCATTCACTCATTCAAAATTCACTCATTCAATAATTTATAATTCGTGTCAGACAAAGGAAAAAAGATATTCTTGGCTTTAACCATCATCTTACCGATGATAGTTTATTGTTATATCTATTACAAACCAATTATTCGGAATGCACCATTTCGCAAAAATGATTTTGTATCAATGACTTACAAATGGGGCGTTAAAGATACTTTAGAAAATCAGTACGATTCTAAAACAGGTGCTTATCAGTACGTAAACAGTCAGGATTCTACGATTAAGAAAACCGTATTTCTTAAAGGCGATGATATTCTTTACATGCATGCTAAGGCCAATGAAATAGGATTATGGAATTTTCCCGATACAATAGGAAATAAAAACGCTAAGTCTATGGCTGTGCCGCGTTATGATATGTTTTTCAAATACAAAGAGAAATCGAAACATGTTGTAATCTATGGGGATTTTGATGGAAATCCGAAGCTTTTGGATGCTGCAACGCAAATGAGAAAAGTTATTGAAGAAACCATTAATCAGGCAGAGAAGCGAACCGGGAAGTAAAATTTATTTGTTTGAAAATATTTCATGGCTTTAATAAAATGTTGACGATAAACATTTTATTAAAGCCTCTTTGTTTTAAAGGTATTTCGTATATTTACGATATATTCGTAATCAAATGGAGAAATTGACTTTACAGGAAGAAGAAGCGATGCTTGCCGTATGGCAAATAAAAAAAGGCTTTATAAAGGATTTTATGGATGTTCTTCCTGAGCCAAAACCACCATACACCACCTTAGCTTCAACCATTAAAAATCTGGAACGTAAAGGTTACCTTAATAGCGAGCGTTTTGCAAATGCCAATCGCTACAGTGCGAAAGTTAAGGAAGCTGAGTATAAAAAGCGTTTTATGAGCGGCTTTGTAGATAGTTATTTTAAAAGCTCATACAAGGAACTGGTTGCTTTTTTTGCGAAAGATAAAAAGATTAGCGCTGCAGAATTAAAAGAGATTATTAATCTGATTGAAAACCCGGAAAAATAATGCTATGCCACATTTTTTTATAATCTTATTCAAAATCAACCTGATTTTAGTGCTTTTTGCAGCTGCCTACCATCTTGTATTGCGCAGGTTAACTTTTTATACACTAAACCGTGTTTTTCTATTGTTGGGGATTTTGTTTTCTACAATTTACCCGTTCATAAATTTAACGGAGTTTTTTAATAGTTTCAAATCCGCGCCCAGATTTTTGCCGCAATTAAACCAACATGTTAGCCAATTTGCACAACAAGATTCCATTTCTTTCACCTGGCAAGTTTTAACTTCTGTTTTTTACGCTGGTGTATTTTTGATGGCCTCGAGATTAATCATTCAGTTTATTTCCCTCTACGGCGTACACAAAAACTCAAAACCCGGATGGATTGAGCACATCAAGGTGCGTATTCTGAATGATGAAGTTAGTCCCTTTTCTTTCTGGCAAAATATTTATATCAATCCGCTGCTACATAAAAAGGATGATTTAAAAAATATTATTGAGCATGAACGCATTCATGTTGAAGAATGGCATACTTTAGATATCATTATTGCAGAAATAAGCCTGGTTTTTTATTGGTTCAATCCGGGTGTTTGGTTAATGAAAAAAGCCGTTAAGGAAAATATTGAGTTTATCACCGATGCAAAAATTTTAAAAAAGGGTATTGATAAAAAGGCTTATCAATACAGTTTGCTGGATGTGGGTAACTTGCGTCCATCGGTTGCGATTGTTAATCATTTTAATTTATCTGATCTTAAAAAAAGAATCCAAATGATGAATGTTAAACGTTCATCCAAAGTAAATTTAACCAGGTATATTTTTGTGTTGCCGGTTCTGTTAATCGTAACGCTTGCTTTTACCATTGATAAAAAGGACGTTCAAAAGCGCCTGAAACCAATTACTGAAATTATCAGTTCTTTACCAGATAATAAAACAAAAAAAGTCTTACCAGAGCCAAATCGGAATAGGAACGCCGGCAAATCAACTACAATACATAATAAAGTTAATTTAAATAAAAACACAACAGTTAAGGTCGAAAATAGTGTAACACAAGCAGATTCATCACATCGCGTTTTGAACATTGTATTAAAAGATAAGGAGGCAAAAATTCCTTTAGATGTAAAAAGAAACAGAGCGCTTTTTATAAGTAGTTTCACATTTGACGACACTACGAGTAATGCTCAAAAATCTAAAATCAGGAATATTAAAATCATAATGAAAACAGATAAAGACATCAACTATTCGTTTTCAGATGAAAAAGACATGGGTAACGGAGTGAATGTTAATAGCGCAGGTAAAAAACCTGAAGATTCATTGTCAACAAAAAATAAAACAAAGAATTTTTTCTTTACACAATCAGCTAGTTATACCGTAGATGGCAATAAAGTTTCTGCGGCAGATTTAAGTAAATTAGCCACCAAACAAATAGAAAATATAGTGGTGAAGCCTAATGGAGTTTTGGATATTAAAACCAAACAAAAATAAATCAGGAAGCTGTATCGATTTAGTATCGCTTCCTGAATTTGCTGCCTTAGACTTGTAATATCAGATGTCGATTTGATGAGTTTATCATGTGTTCGGTATAGTAAATCGATCTCAGGTATGGCTTTTTAAAAATTGAATCTTGCCCTGAGCATTGCTACTCTTCCCGGAATGGAATAACTGCCAGTTGTGAGTGAGTTGGCAGAAAGATATACGGCATCGAAAGTTTTAATGTTTGCTAAATTCGTTACCCCGAATTCTAAATCAGTTTTAAGTTTAACTAATTTGTATTTAATGTTGGCATCAGCAAAAAGATAATTTAAATTTGGCTGTGTGTCCTGATGTGTAAATAAGTGTTCGGCAGACAGGTTTATGTACACATTTTTGACTGTTGTAAAAGATAATGTAGACTGCTGTCTCAGCTGCTGAAAATTCGTTTTAACCACGTTTTTTGTTTCAACCGTATTATTGGTAACTGAAAAAACTGCATTGTAAGAGAAGTTCATAAAGTTCGTTAACTTCGCATCGATACCTCCTTTATAAGTTACCATTTGGGTGTTTATAGGCAGTAAGTCGTTATTTTGCAACTGGGTATAATTGCTTTGCATAAAGCTGAGTCCGGCGTTAACGGTGCTTTTTAATGCGAATAAATATTTGCTTGCATTTGCATTGAATGAAAAACTTTTAACGTGGTTTGATAAAGGCAGGACTATCCGCTGCTGAATGTTATTTGTTAACGTATACGATGAAATTGTATTTAATTCTGCATCGTTATAACTGGTATTTATGTTAATGAAAAGCATTTGCATTGCCTTTCTAAAATTAAACCCTGCGCCAACATTATGTGTTTTGCTTTCGGAAATTGGTGCATCGTTAGCAAAAAGCGATCGATAATTACGCAAAATAGTTCCTCTGTATACATCATCGATACCACCTAGGTCATTTTTAAAAGAATAGTTTGCTGATATGTAATTTTCTATGCTGGTTTGGTATTTAAAGTTTAATGAGGGATTGATAAAAAACCTGGATAATTTTTTATCCAGACTGTTTCCTAAATCTTCATATTTTATCAGGTTATAGCTTAACGGTAAAGAAAGGTTCACTTTTAGCTTTTCCCCGGTGAAGTCATAGCTGCCTTCCATGTAGACCTTAGTTTTAAGCCAGTCTAAATCGTTTACCGAATTTTGTGAAACGAGCTCGTTTTTCCCGTCATTCTGGATTTTAAAAAGCTGGGAATTTAACGACTGCGACTGAATATTAAATCCCGCCCGGTAGGTTTGCATAAACTCACCGCTAACCAACGCGTAAGAAATATAATTATTCGTGTAAGATGTTGGCAGCCTGGTAAATTGATTTAAGCCTGCATAGGCTTGACCGTTGTTTAAAATATCTGCATTTAACCCGGGGGTGATGTTCAAACTTTCCGGTTGCGTTGTGCGGTTTAGATAGGAATAGAAGTTTAAAACATTATCCGATTTGAGTTTTTTTCGGTAATTAAATTCATTTGAAATGTCAAATGTTTTTTGGTTAAGCGATTGGTAAGCAGGGATATTGTTGATTATAATTTCTGAGTTTGTTTTGAAAGGAATATAATCTAACACAAAATTATTGTTCAGGAAATACTCATCAGCGTTTCCGTTTAAATTAAACTGGGCCCTTAATTTCTGTGGATTTATATCGTTACCCTGGACTTCGCTATACCTTATTGTTTTTTCAGGTAAATAGGTCTCTGAAAATTTATTATACTGTTGGGTTCTTTCATCATACAGATAATAGAGATTGGCTCTCAGTTGCAAATCTTCGTTAAATTTATAAAGGTTGTTTAGGTTTATTAAACCAGCTTTATTAAACAGATACCGGCTTTGCGGTAAAGACGGAACGCCTGCAGCTCCTGTAGAAAGTAATCCGGAGGGCTTGTCGTTATCAATCCTTTTCAGGTAATCGGAAAAATTATGCGATGTTAAATCGATTCCGGGATCAATACCAATGTTGTTCCACTTAATGTTATTGATGAACTTCAGTTTTTTATTGAATAACATAGCGGTTAAATTTTCATCAAAGCGGTTTGGTGTGCCTGCACCAGCAGTTGCGTCGCCCATAACTTTAAGTTTAGCTTCGTCTTTCAATACTAAATTAAGAGCCACATCATCGCTGGTATTATTTTTACGCATCATCTTAATCGGCTGGTCATTCTGAATCACCTGAACTTTATCTACTGCGCCTTGAGGAATACTCTTGGTGCCGATATTATATTTATCATCGAGCAGGTTATCCCCATCAACATATAAATTCGATATCGCTTTCCCGTTATAGCTTATTTTTCCATCTTCAGCAACTTCAATTCCCGGCATTTTCTTTAAAACATCACCTATGCTTCTGTCTTGTTTATCTGCAAAATCAGATGGCCTATAATTCAGGGTATCGCCATTGGATGTTAATTTTGGTCGGGTTTTAACGGTTACTGTTTCAAGATTAATCTCTCCGCTTTGAAGAATTAAATCATAACTATTGTTTACATCAACTATTTTAACTGACGTTTTCTTATAACCAATGCTGGACGCTTCAATGCTGTAATTGATTACATCTTCGTTTTTAAGACTGATGGAAAAATCGCCCTTAGTATCTGAACGGTTATAGCTGATGATATTACCGTCAGTATCTTTCAAGGTAACATTTACTGATGGAATTCCTTTTCCTGAGATATCTTTAACCTTACCCTTCAATTGCTTCTGGGCGAATGCATTGCTGAAACTCAGCAATGCGCAACATAAGATCAATGCGAATGTCCTGCTCATTTTTTCTCAGGAAGTTCTATAGGATTATTAATGGCTGCTTTTGATAATGAAGTTGAGCCGCTAGCTGGCCTGGAAGCCGTTGAGCTGTTAAACGAACCTTTTATGCCATTCGCCGCCATTTGGGCTTGCATAAAACCTTGTGGATCTTTATCTCTGGCTTCTTTTAATTTCTCGAAATCTTTTTTAGTCGTTTTAATGGCGTCGGCCGGAAGTTTAATTTCAGGGCCGAAGTAAGGATTTCCGATATCAATGCCAACCATTTTAATCGTGCCAACCGTGCCATTTGGCATCGTCAATTTCGGGTCACCATTTTCTGTTTCCTTAGCAACTTCGTCTTTAACGTTTTCCAGACCTGCAAACTCGAATTTTACTTCCTTTTTCTCATCGTAGGCTTCTACAATCAAACCTGGTAAGCCATTTAATTTCCATGGACCGCTTTGAAACGGGATTTCTGTAGCAAACCAGGCTATCCAGTTTCTGCCTTTGAAATGTGTCGTCGCTTTCTGGCAATGGATTCCGGAAAAACTTGTAGTGTCTTTTAGTATTTTCCAATCGATTATTGGTGCTGCCTCTTCAATCAAGTAATTATTGACCAAGCGTTCTTTTGTTATTAATTTATGTTCAGCGGCGAAGTAGAAATAATCAGATTGTGTTATTGGTCCTTTGCTTTCACTTTTAATATTGATAGTGAAGTTACCGCTGCCGGCCTGGTTTTTCATTTGCTCCTGCATTTGTTTCTGCAAATTCATGCTTTGATTAATCTTGTCATAACTTGTAAAAACGGATGCATTATTGCCTGTAAGCAGTAACATGTTCTCTGTTCTGGGCTTATCTTTTTGAGTCGTATCCTGTATGTGCGTAAAAGTATAGCGCACTCTTGCTAAAGCTTTATCAGGTTTTTGTGCATAAACAGTTATCGATAGCATCGCTGCGCAGCAGGTTGTAATAATGATTTTCATATAAATAAGTTTATTTAATTTTCGTAAATCTACGAAATATTCGTAATATAAAAATACTTTAACATTTTTTAACTCAGAGGTGCCGTCAGAATGTTTTTCAGATTAACCAATATTGGGGAGAAGCTTATAGAATTTTGAAATATCAGCCTGTGTAAAAGCTGACAGGAGCGGGCCTGCAGCAAAATTTTTATGAGACAAGTGACGCGCGTCGCAGTGGATAACCTATATATACTTAGATCTTGCTTCCAAATAAAGTTAAAAATCCTATTGCATATTGATAATAAAATCTTTCAATCTTACAAATCTTGGTCCCGGAGGGTTTTAGTAAAAAATATTTTCGATATGTGTTTGTGTGTTAACCGAATTTGTTCTATATTTGCACCTCGTTAAATAAAAATTAAAAAACTAATATTTAAACAATGTACGCAATAGTAAATATAGCAGGGCAGCAATTTAAAGTTGCTAAAGACCAGCACCTTTTTGTACACAGGCTACAAG
>Ga0247809_1000961_pt1 | contig 12884 bp, 8 predicted proteins | sample UWRJL104311B1_FD_180951 | JGI IMG/M metagenome (GOLD analysis project Ga0247809, IMG submission 180951) | Plant litter microbial communities from Arlington Agricultural Research Station in Wisconsin, United States - UWRJ-L104-311B-1 | ecosystem: Environmental > Terrestrial > Plant litter >...
GGAAGACGACAGCTCATCCAAGAAAGACGACTCAGAAAAGAAGGATGAGCCAAGCGAGCGCCAGTCCACAGCAACTAATGGAAACAAGGATGAACATCACAAAGACGACAAGCGTGATGACAAAGCTGGAGATGAAGACATAGAAATGGAAGAGGCCAAGCAAGATGGAGCCGATGAGAAGGAGGCAAAGGCCAAAGCAACCGACAAGAAAGACTCTGCCGATCAAGAAGAGGCTGACAAAATCCCCTCACCTCAACCAGGTGAAAAGCGAAAGGCATCGGAGCAAGCCGAGGAGAACTCGGAAGACAAGCAGTCATCCAAGCAGTCATCCAAGCAAAACGGATCCTCCAAGGATGAGCCTGACGATGCGAAGAAGCTCAAGACCGCCAACGGCAAGGCCGCACCAGCACCAAAGAACGACGACGAGGATGAGGAAGCCAAGGACGACGAAGACGACGAAGAGGAAGAAAAAGAGGAGAACGACGACGATGATAATGAAGACAAGGACGAGCACAAGAAGAAAGACGGCGAGAAGAAGAAGGCCGGACGACCAAAGGGGGGTGCTTCCAAGGCGAAGAAGGAGAAGAAGGTTCCTGCTACAGGCCAGGCCGCAAGGAAGACGAGAAGCCAGGGTGCTGCTGCTGACCAGAGCTTGTAAATTGGAATCTTCTTGTGGTTGAAGCTGTGATTGTATTGGTGGCATGAGGCTACTAGCGAAACTGTACTAATGATGAACAAGTCTTTGGCTGGTTGGCTACTTTGCTCAGAAAATGACGATGTGTATTTCGAAATGAGAAAAGAGAAAATAGTATCAATACAAAATTAAAATTATAAGATTAATCATTGCTGCTTACCCTGTATGTGGTTTGTCACCTTGTTCAATGGTCTGGCTCTGATGGCGAGCACGACACATCAAAGAAGATATCGTCGTGAAGTCAATACCGCATTGCTCTAGCACATCAATTCAGCATATCGTTCTATCACAAACCGATCACAACTATGCAAGAGGTCTCACCACTCACATCATCCACTTCAGTCATAATATCTATCACATCAAACTCATCACATCAACCAGAACAAGGAAAGTATAACAAATTCTGTATTGCCCTACAACAATGCCGGAGGTAATCTATCAACGAACACTATCTACAAGAAGCTGATATATACAATGTTAAGTATGTAGGTGGGGAGACCAACAAAGGTCAATCAAACCCACCATTCACCCGAGGCCGACCTACAAAGGTGTAATGATACTCTACAGATACAATAAGAATGCATAACAAATGCAAACGAATAATGCTCGCTAGAAATGCTGGAAAATAATGACGAATACCGCAAATGCCGAGTCCGTTTTTCCCACACCAACCGCCATGCAATGCAATTCCATAACCATAACTCCATTCCTAACCCAAGAATACCATTGCTACCAGCAACTCTCGATCCTCTAGCGACAGGTCCAAATTGTCAGACTAGGAATCCGCCCTTCCCAAAAGTTGTCGCCAACAACGTCTACTCCCCACCCAAAAACTCCTCGCTAAATCAAATCACTTGTAAATCAAACCCAAAATTCAAACATAACATCATAAATCATGATGGTCATCCGACCATGATATCATCACTCATTCCCTCACTCCACAATCTCGTCCCCCCAAATGTCATACCTTTCGACAACCCCAACGTCCGGGCCCTCACTCTCTTCGACCCTGAACGAATATGTACCTGTCGTGCGCGTAGGAGCAGGAACTGCTTCGTATGCTTCCCGAAACTTCGTCCCCCTGTTGTGTTCTCCAGTCCGTATATCATCTATAAATTCCAACACGTTGTACATTGCATTGGACGCGACCTTGCCAGTCCATTGATCCAGCTTCGTCGGTATGGCGTATGGAAAGAAGGGATCATCATAATGCCATATTGTGTTGCCCGTACCATACTGAGGATGGCAGAAGTTGTGACACATGGTCGTCTCGGCAAAGAACCAGGCTATGAACATGGTGAGAACAAAGCCAAGCCACGTGAATTTCCACTTGCGTGAAAAGAATTTTTGTTGTTGACGTTGTGTTTGCGGGTCATATTTCCACAGGTGTGGTATCGGCATCTTTACGTAAATCGTGCCATCGGCCGCCTTTTCTGCAATTGGAATGCTGACGAGCTTTTTATTGTCTACTGGCTTAAACGCGGATGGCTTGCCAATGGTGGTTTGTACTTGTTTCTCGATCCTCTCGATACCATACCTTGTGTCACGGAGGCTGGAAGAGGTTCTTGCAAGATGCTTCGCCATTCGGTCCATGATGGCATCCTCAAGTCGACGTTCGCGCTCTTTGGTGGAAAGTGCTCGACCTGATACATCTTTGTCAAATAGTGTTTTGTCCTTGATGATTCCAGTGATAAGATCATCAATAGGTGATGCTGGCTCGTCCTCCTCTTCTTCATCTTCTTCGACGTTGAGAGGCTTTGCTAAGAGACTGTCAAAGTCGTCGATCGAGTCGTCAATGCCAATCTCGTTCTTCAGACGCCTGATGTCATCAAGGACGCTGAATTTTGGAGCGGTGTTGATCAGCGGTGGACGCGGTCGTGTGTGATATGGCTCACGTTTGATAGACGTGGTGGTAGGATTTGCTGCAGTAGCTGCGACTTTGGTTCGATTTTGATGCTCGAAACGCGACAGTTCCTCTTTACCAGACTTCGCGTCGATTACTTCAAGGGTATTAACAGGAGCATCTTTATTATTGTCAACTTCGAGGCGTGGTTTGTGGACAGTTGGGGCTGGTGTCTCAATAAAGGCGCCCATGACGCGTGGAGTTGGCATGGTCAAAGGGTCTTGTCTCTTTGATTTTGGTGTCTCCTCCGCAACCTCGAACTCATCTTCAGGCTCCTCCTCAGATGGTGGAGGTGACGGTGCTCGAGCAGAGTTCTTCCCGGATGCTGAAGCGGACAAATTGTCCTGAAGCTCAAACAATTTGGCTTCGGCAGTGATGCGTTCCTCTGGATCAACATCTGTGTTGATCTGGTTTGGAGGACTACGACTGAGGGATCGCGACAACTGTCTAAGGGCATCATATGATTCCTCTCTAATGGCACGAAGCTCCTCCTCGGTCTTGATAGGATGCTTCTTGTGGTAGGCGTGGGCACTGTAAATCGTGACGGGTGTATTTGGTATCTGGAAGCCCTCGCCAATGCTAGTGTCCAGCGACTCAAGGTTGACTGGAGACGGCACTCGTTTCTCGGCCTCCCCAGAATCGGCGGCCTTCGGTTCCGGCGATTGGTGGTTTTCTGGCAACAGTCCCAGATTTTCGAACTTAGAATCCGCAGATTTTGCAGCTGTTGCCGACGGCGACTGGTGGTCCTTTGGCGCCATTTCCTCAATGTTGGACTTAAAGTCCTCAAAATTAGGCGCCATCCCCCTGGCTTCGAATTCTGGTGATAGTTCGCTGACGTAACGCTGCGAGACGAACTCTGATATGTCGCCAAGGTCAGGATCAATGTATGAACGCTCTTCCGAATTCTTTTCACGAATACGCTCAAGCTGGGTGACTGCAATACTGCGCGCAGATGCATTTCTTATTTCTTGCTCTCTCATGGTCTCGAGTCTTCTGATCTTGAGCTGTGGACTCATGCTGACTTCGATGGAATCTTCCGTGAACTCGAGCTCTCCATTCCACATGCTGTCAACATCCCTGTTTAGGGACTTCGCTGGGGAATGTGATGGAGAGCTGGTTGGAGATCCGTGGGTAGTGTTGTCCATGTCTTTGTTGTTGTATGATGGGGCAGAGTAGGTACGTGTATGTGGTGGACGTAGGCTTGGTGGTGCAATGCCGTTTCTTGGGAGACTGCTATAGTATGCCGGTGCTTGATAGTCGGCTGGATTGTCGTAGCTGGAGGGTGCGCTCGTTGGGCGTGGGTAATAGTCGTTGTGAGGCAAAACTTCAATAGATGGAAGAAGCTCATTGACCAGTGCATGAACCTTGTCTTCCTCAGCGTATGAAACAACCTCATCCTCATACAACTCTGGGTGCATGATCTTCTTGGCCCATGTAGGATGCCCGCGAGATCTGGATCCCCAAGTAGGATCGAGTTCAGCCTCAGTCTGTTCTGGTTCTCCCCTAGCTCTGCGTCTCTCCAGACGTGCAGCCTCTCCAGCCTGCATAGCCGCAATATCGGTGTTTTTGTTGACGAACAATGGTGGGCAATCACCAGCAACAATCCTTTTGATTCTAGCGCTATCGCGAGCTAGCTTCTTGCGCCGAATGACATATGGGTCGTTCTTGTCCTCGTCCGGCTCGGGGTCGTAGACAAAGTTTCTGGCATCCTTTTTCGCTGCGTCTAACTTTGCTTGAAATCCGTGAAGTTGCTCACTGGTAGCACCCATGCGATCGAAAATGTGGTCGTATTTACGGTACTGGGCTCCGTAACCCTTTGTCAATGGATTTGGACTCGGACTTCCCTCACCGACCATGTATCCGTAAGAGCTGGCGGAAGAACTGGCAGTCTCGGATTCGATGCGAAGACGCTCGAGTTCTTCTTCGTTGGCCTTGGCAGCCGCTTCTTCTGCAGCGATGTGCTCGCGCTCAGCCTTTTCAATAGCATACTGCTTCATGCGCTCTCTCTTTGCAGCCAGCTCAGCACGGCGTCCTGCCCATGTAAATGGTTGTTTTGGCTTTCCTTTATTGACGAACAATGGGACACCTGCAAGAAGAATCATTAGCACTTGTTATACATAATTTCTTCTCGGGACTTTGCGCAAAACTTACTTGTTGCCGGGTAAGAGGCTCCAGATGCCATCATTGTCGCCTAGTCGCAATTGAATTGCGACGACAGTGTTGCTATGGAGTTGTTGTTGCGATCAAGATCTGCAGAGCAACGAAGTAGAGTTGGGAATGTTCCAAAGGTAATCGTGTTTGCAATGGGTTTTGGAAAGTGAATTTGAATTTACAGAATGGTTCGAACAAGTTTACAATGCAAGTTTAAATCAATGTGAACGGTTTGTAGCAAGTTTGAATGTATTTGGGGAATTTGGAGTGTTGTGAAGAGGTTGCAATGAAGCTCTCTCACATGTCATAGTAGATATTCTTTGGAGGGTCTTCGACGCGTCCCCGCAAAAGCGCGTCTGCGCGATAGGTTCCACACCACAAATACTATGTTCACCCTGCCACTATGAGAATGACCAGAGACTCGGATGCAGTATTTCATCCTTTTCATAGCGGGAGCTACGGTAATGGTTGCAGCTTACGTGTCTGGGAGAGTTACAGTATAGAGCAGATGCAATGTGCCAAGACTCTGGATATCTGAACAGTGCAACGAGAATTCACATTTCACGACTTCAACAATAGATCCTTATTCCCATAGAACATATTTGGAACAACTCAGTTCGGTTGCTTGAAACAATTCGCTTTTCATAACTAAAAGTATCCATCATATTCGCGCTCTCGAACATAAACTTTCTGCTTTCTCTCCATCGACCTCACTATCTACTGCTGCAAAGGAGCTTGCTGTACAGGGACTTGCTGTGCAGGCCCTGTTCCAGTCGGTCCTCTAGCAGCCGCAGCAGCTGCCTTCGTCTCATCAAACCTCCAAACACCACCAGTTTTATCAGCATCACCATTGGTGCCGACAATGGCACCCAAATTAGCCAAAACGGGGTCGTTCTCCACAGCAGTGAAGTACCTTCTTTCCCACACTCTTCCCTCAGCTTTCTCGATGCGTCTCAGCTCTCGTTGCGACTCCTCGATTTTTGTCTTTTCTGCTGAGATCAGATCCATGTTGCCTGCAGCAACGCCTTCTGCGACCTTCGCCCATGCCCGGTGAGATTCGTATGGGTCTTGCTGTTCGAGAGGAGCAACTTGAAGGGGCGTAGTTGCGATCGCTTCAGCATTGTACGAGTCGACAACAGCTCCCTTTTTGCCTTCAACTATTTCAAATGACTTGTTCCATTGTCCGTTGACAGTATACAGAACGTCCTTCTCTTTTCCAGTTGGATAGAGTGTTGCAGTAAAGCTGTTCTTTTTGCCAGACACCCATCCCTTACCACTGTAATCGATCTTGGCAGTATATCCTGAGCTGCTGGTGATAAACGTTTTGTCGTTGAGCTCGACAAAGGGTGAACCAAAGATGAGTCCCTCGATGTGCAAGTTTGGAAGTGTGATCAGGTATGTTTCGTTGAAGGCTGGAATGGAAAAGAGCGCATGGCCAATCTGCTTAACATGGATTGTGCGTGAAAACGATGCCTTCTGTGCGTTATATCCTTCTAAGAAGACGCCATGTTCCTTGTTTGCAATTCTATAAGCGGTAGCTGGTGGATGATGGCTTTCACACACATTAGTGGTTGGCCCAACAGTCATGAGCTCAGTCTTTCTACGCAAACACATGTAATGATCGCAGTAACATACCTAACCTGCTCAGAGACCAACTCAGTAGTTCCGCATCCGTCAACCCACTTGCCCAAGTAGAGCTCCCCCAAGAATGGATTCAATGGTTTCTTCTCATTACCATACTTATCGCTTCTGCTGGCATAACTCTGCTTCAACGTGCTCAAGAACCACTTCAATACCAACAACGCACGCTTTTGTGGATCTTGCTCCTTCGCGGGCGCAACGAAGATGGCGGGGTGTTCACACCAGTAGGCGGAGAATTCGACGAGAGACGTGGATGAGAGGATGAAGGGAGGGGCTGTGAGGGAGGAGAGATCGCCGTTGAAGGAAGCGATCGACTTTAAGAAGGCGCTCCAAGAGCCTTTATTCTTCTCGGACACTCCTCCTCCTTCTTTTTCGTGGGCGTGCGAAGACATTTGGCGGTTTCTCCTTTGTTGAGTTGAAGTCTTTAGAAATGTTGACTAGGAATGGAGGGGGTCAGATTGAAGGTTGAGTAAATATGACAAGACTGCCACAATCCTGTACTTACTTACACTATGAAATAAAACGTGGAAGATTCAACGGAAGATAAGAAGAATGCTGATGTGATCGATATTCAGAGCTTGGTTAGAAATTATTGAAAGTAGTGGCAGATGTTCACAGTAGTGATGCATCATAACCCCACTTGCGTCATTCTCAGAATCACAAAGCTTGTTGGAGGGATTGCCCTTCTCGTATGTAATTAGTTCCTGCCCAGGTGCTCCACTTGCCCTCGGATTAATCGGGAAACTTGTTTACTCTTGATCTCCCCATTTGTACTGTACCATCCATGTTGCAAGCTTCAATCTTACCGGTCAAACAATGCTTACTGGAGGCGTAATAGGCATGGGACGCTGGCACTACACAAGGTCACCAAGCTCTCGAAAAGAAGCTCACGGGCTCAGTTTTTCATGGCTGTTGCTATAACGTATCTTCGCATAGCATTAATGGGCAAAAGAATGTTCCACGGATTTCATTTTGTGCTAATAATACCCAATGCATTGCATGACTGCGCGCACACTGAAAATATTCCACTTCCAATTCGTAACATCACGTATGATGATGAGAGACTAACTACAATTGACCGGCAGTGTTGAAGTCCTCAAGAGCCTCCTTGATACGAACGGACATGGTCTTCTCACCCTCACGAACCCAAACACGTGGATCGAAGTACCTAGGTAGATATTAGCATGCAGTCATTGGCACTTATGGTGAGACTTACTTCTTGTTTGGCTTATCGTCGCCATCTGGGTTACCAACTTGCTGGGAGATGTAGTCCTTCTTGGTCAAGACGTAGTCTCGGATACCAGTCAAGTAGGCATATTGTAAGTCGGTATCCAAGTTGACCTTGACAACACCATAGCTGATTGCATTCTTGAACTCCTCCTTGGTTGATCCAGATCCACCGTGGAAGACCAAGAAGACTGGCTTCTCCTTGTCAGACTTGATGGCATCCTTGACGTGCTTTTGGTGCTTGGAAAGAAGCTCTGGGTGAAGCTTGACATTTCCTGGCTTGTAAACACCGTGAACATTACCGAAACCAGCAGCAATAGAGAAGTATGGGGAGATTGGGGAGAGCTTGTTGTAAATGGCAAGGATATCCTCTGGTTGAGTGTAGAGGGAGTTATTGTCGACGTCCTCATTGTTGACACCATCCTCCTCACCTCCGGTAATACCGATTTCCTAGACTTTCTTAGTTCATTCCATGTGAAATTAACCAACAAGAACGCTTACCATCTCGAGCCACTGCTTCATTGGAGCAGCGCGGGTGAGGTACTTGGCAGTTGTCTCGATGTTGTACTCAACTTCCTCCTCAGACAAGTCGATCATGTGGGAGGAGAAAAGAGGCTCGCCGTGTTGCTTGAAGTAAGCCTCATCTGCGTCCATCATGCCGTCCAACCATGGGAGAAGCTTCTTTGCGCAGTGATCTGTGTGGAGGACAACTGGAATGCCGTATGCTGGTGCAATGGAGCGAATGTAGTGGGCAGCTGCGACAGCACCTGCAATTGAAGCTTCTTGGTCCTTGTTTCCAACACCCTAGACTGATATCAGAAGCTATCCCGCATCGTATGTTTTGCTTGGAGAGTGCCTACCTTTCCAGCGAAGTATGCAGCGCCGCCTTGGGACATTTGGAGGATGATAGGAGATTTGGCATCGCGAGCAGCCTCGAGGGAAGCTACAACTGTGGAGGAAGAGGTAGTGTTCTAGACAGGATTAGACATATGGTCACTTGTGTCCTAGGGCATAGATTAGACTTACGATGGCTGGGATCGCAAAGTTCTTCTTCTGAGCATACTCGAAGAGAGCGAGCACATCGTCTCCAACGATAACACCAGACTTGCGGCTAAGGACGTCTTGAACACCCATTGTGACTCGATTTGATTATGATATGATAAGCTGGCAGATTGAAGATCAGTATGTAGCTTGAATGAAGTACTTTTTCAACAAGAAATGACAAGCAAAGTCGAACAGAGATTTGCTTTTCAGTGGGAAGCTCATAGCACGGGTCGACCTAGTGGGGTTGAGGAGGGGTTCAGTTGCAACCTATGAGCGCAGAGCGATTTCGGTGCGTGGGAGAGATTGGCTGAGAATGCCAATGTGTAGGCAAGACTTACTGTGGGAGGTGTAATTGCTTTGTCTGAATTTGTGGTCAAAGACTGATAACGTGGTTTGTGGGAGATTGCGTTGTTTGTTATTTTTCACAATGGAGGGGCAGCATTACTTCAAATACTGCGATCGCTACTGCCAAGCGGCCGTCCCACTACCTTGGTTCGTCATTGCTCCATACACGACTCAACAGTAATGACGGTCATTCTCGGAAGCTGTGAAGGACATTTACGGGTAGCCAAACATCTTTACGGAAGGGGCCCGACTTCAAAGTGGTTGGCTATCACGGCGAACATACCGCAGGACATGCTACTCTTTTCCTCCAACAATTGAGATGTACAGTCTCAATTCTAGACAAGCAAGTACATAAGGAGCTGGTGTACGTGAAGACTGGAAGACTGAGTGCCCGAGAACAGAGACCAGATCCAGCACTAATGTATAAGAATATTTCAACAGACTGTGGGAGTGTGGGCGCGCCTTGATACTCAGTAGACTCAAAGGGCGATGATGCGAAGTTACTGGAGGATAAATTATACAAAGTGGGCTGTTTCTCAAATCTCCTTCTTGCAGCGTTATAGAAGCATTCCCGGAAAGAGCATTAGGATTGTTCCAGCCACCATCTTTGCAAAATTGTCTTGAAGAGGCTTGTGTCGGCTGTGTTAACACGTCTGTTCCCCCTGCACGACAGACTGCGCATGCGCATTTACAAGCGGCAAACACGAGGGCGCGTTGTACAATTTTATACATTCGATATTGTTACATAAGGTCTCATCCCTGGGCTTGTACCTGAATCGTCCTTCGGACAGATTTTGTCGCCCCATTCAACTTGATCTGAAACTCAAACTTTCCCAGGTGGTTGACTCTATCCTTCTCTTCGGTAGATTTGACGAAGGAGATATCCTCGACAGCTAACAAGACCCTTGCTCCTTCCTTGTCCTCAGCTAAGATTGCCTTGAGATTTGTAGCTATGTCATTGGTAGACACTGAGCCGATAATGTTGGTGCTTGTAGAGGCCTTTTCCTCCTTGCCTACTCTTGCGGCGGCAGAGACTGTCGAACTCCGCGGTATCGATGGAGAAATCCTCTCTTCGACTCGGACAGCTGCGACAGGTGTTCTATAGAATTCGAGATTTGGGGGAAGAAGTTTCTCGAGAATGATTGCAGACTCTTGAGCCTGTTCCGAGTTAGTGATTTCATCGCGACCCAGGGTATATGCGCATACGCTCAATGATTTCACCTCAAGTGGTGTTGCCTCTTCCAGGGCAGGAAGTGAGTCTTTCAGCTCCTGAGCCACTTTCCTCTCTTCCGTCTTCAGCTGTTGCTCTGGTTGTCCATCAACCACCTCGGGCTGCTCCTTCTTGGCGAGTTTCCTCTGCTTTCGTGATGGGAACGTGCTATCGCGGTCTAATACAGCATCTTTCTTGATCCCAAGCTCTTCAATCTTCTCCTTCGTGAGATATGCTGCCATCCTCTTGGGGAACCAGAGATTCCGCATTGTGCCGGTAGGAACTTTGACAATGCTACCTGAAGCACACAGTCAACCTCATGAACTAATCTGCTAATATTTGACCAACCTTTGGAGCCATATCTAGTGATGTCTTGCAGCAGAACTACCTTTGTTGTTGCAGTTCCGGCATCCTTCTTCAATCCTCGGACCTGCTGGCGATTGGATAGCTGGAAAGCACTCTCGAGCCCGGTTACCACTCTCCTGGCACATGATAGACACTGCGAAGTCCGCAGTATTGATGGTGACGCCATGGTAAATCAGTTGATCTGATGTCGTGTACAACTTCTATTTCTTTGACGAAAGTGAAGCTGTCCTGGCCAAGCCAAGAAGGCTATTCTTGGCTTCCAGAATTCCAGAGTGGATCACTGGTTGTGCAATGAGGTTCGATGCGTACCTAGGTATGTACAGACTGCAACACACTTCACACCTTTTATCACATACTCTCATTCAATCAAATAGCCTGAACCGTATAGATCACACGAAACGTTCTTGCATTACAGGCTCAGTTACATTTGCACAAGTTTCTACCTCATTCAGGATTCCAAGAGTCAGCGACACCCCACAAGGATCTACCTGTCCTAGTCCGGCTGATCTGGAATTGCGAATGGAAGCCTACGAATGTCCACGACTTAACACAATTTCCTGCTCCTTATTACTACCACTACCTGCCCTAATGGCGCTTCAATAACATCCTTACAGTAGAAGTCACCGCGCCTTGTATACCGCTATAATGCCCGAAAAACCACTTACTATTGCAACATACGCTGCCGGAGCATCGCTTGCTGCCATAACATTGGTATATGTCTTCGGCCCTACATTCTTTATAGACGGCGAAGCGGCGGGCGCAAATTCCAGCTCAAGGAAACGATATGCCGTCGGATTGGTGAATTCCGCCAACGATTGTTTCATTAATTCGGCGCTGCAAGCACTTGCCGGCTTGGGAGATTTACGACTATATCTGATTCGAGAAACGCATAGGCGTAGACTGGATGGGGTGGACTTGTACGCACAGATTGTGCAAGATGCGACGGTTAGAGGCATGTCTGCGGCAAAGATTGGGGGTTTACAGCAAGGAATCGTGACATTTGGTATGAAAGAAATGTTGGATGCCTTGAACGAACGACCGATCACAAAGAAGAATATCTCCCCTCAGCCATTTATTGCTGCTATGGAAGCTGGGTACAAGACTAGAATCAGTAGGCAGCAACAAGATGCGCACGAGTTTTTGGTTCTTGTCGCAGAACGGATGTGCGATGAGTATCATGCTGGACATCGGGCGCGGCGGCATGCTCGACAATCAGTATCTGGCCCAGATAGGCAGGCAGGGTTGGACGAGGCGACAATGGAGAAGAAACTTAATGAGCTTGTTACGGATGAAGATGGGGCCATCAATCCCGTGATACCCGAGGACGATACTATCCCACAACCACATGCGCAGGAGACCGCCTCCCTGAGAGAATCCGACAAGAACAGCCTGATATATGACGATGAGGAAGGATTTCCGCTTGAAGGAGCGTGGGAATCACAAATCGAGTGCCAGACATGCAACTTCAAGCCAAGAACGACAGAAAGCACATTCTCAATATTGACTCTAAGCGTACCACAAGTCTCGTCGACGACGCTAAATTCGTGTTTTGACGATGTATTTAAGACTGAAATTATAGATGACTTCAAGTGTGAGAAATGTCGTCTGGTGCACGCGCTGTCAAATTACAAACAAGAGCTGAAGAAGTCAAACACTGAAGAGTCAAAAGCGGCAACAGAGAAAGCCATTACACAGATTCAAGATGCGATTGAAAACAATCCCGAAGCAGAATTGGCGGATGTAGCTCTGCCAGACTCTCGGTACTCTCCGAAAAGAAGGATCAAAAAGCACAATCGAATGACGAGATTCCCGAAAGTTCTCGCGATCCATTTGTCGCGGTCTATCTTCGATGCGAGCAGCGCAACCATGAAGAACTCGGCAAAGATTTCCTTCGAAGAACGACTGACGCTTGGTGGACTGTTGAACAGGCGGGTATACAGGCTGTCAAGCGTGATTTGTCACAAAGGCAATCATGGATCCGGTCACTATGAATCTTTCCGACGACAAACTGTCATGTCACCTTTCTCGACACCAAATGTCTTTGCTCCGAGCGGTGTTTATAGCAAGCAAAATACACCATTACCTTCGCAATTGCCGTCAGAAATGCCAACGCCTCAGATCCGGCCAGCTCAAAAAGACGAAGACGAGCATAGCGATACGACCCCGGAACTTCTGTTACCAACTTCTGCATCCTCGTCATCAGTGTCAGTCAATGCGAGACCTGCAGATTTCACAGAACGGATTGCAAGCTCAAATTCTACTGCTCCTTCAACAAATTCCCAACAGACTACAAAACCATCACT
>Ga0247809_1000963_pt1 | contig 12876 bp, 13 predicted proteins | sample UWRJL104311B1_FD_180951 | JGI IMG/M metagenome (GOLD analysis project Ga0247809, IMG submission 180951) | Plant litter microbial communities from Arlington Agricultural Research Station in Wisconsin, United States - UWRJ-L104-311B-1 | ecosystem: Environmental > Terrestrial > Plant litter >...
ACACAAGGCTGTGATAATTGAATTATATTTTGATCTTTGGCAGCAAATACGAAATAATGAACAAAGCTATATTTTTAGACCGTGATGGGGTGCTTAACCATGAGAGATTTGATTACATCTGCAAAGTAGAAGATTTTGAAGTGCTGGAATACCAGATTCCACCGTTAAAACGCCTGTTTGATGAAGGTTATTTATTGGTAGTAATCACCAACCAGGGTGGGATTGCTTTGAACAGGTATACGGAAGATACACTGGCAGAAATGCATGAGATCTTGTTTAACAAGTTTGAAGAGCATGGTGCAGAGATTATTCATGCGTACTACTGCCCGCATCACCCAACTGTTGGGGGAGATTGTTTATGTCGTAAGCCAAAGTCGGGCATGTTGCTGGATGCGATTGCGGATTATAATATTGATCCTGCTTTATCTGTGATGATTGGAGATAAACCAAGGGATGTGGAAGCAGCAAATGGTGCAGGAGTGAAGGGTATCCTGATTGCACCTGATGAGCAGATTGTGTATGAAAACGTAAAGGCGGTATTGGCCGGAGAATAAAGCATCAACTGCTGATGTTAAATTAAGATTAGCGGTATATATTTTTAAGCTGAGGAAGAGCATTAAATCTGTTGTAAAGGCAGGGCTAATGCTCTTTTTTTATGTTTTGGAATGATAAATTGCTATATTTCTTGCAGTTATCCTCTTAAAGCCGCTTAAATATGATGATAAAGCCGACACCCGAAACTTTGAAACGTACATTGAAGCCGCTCCATCTTTGGGCAATAGCGGTAGGACTGGTGATCTCGGGTGAATATTTTGGCTGGAACTACGGCTGGGGAGTAGCGGGAACGGTAGGTTTTTTAATCGCCACGCTGATCATTACGGTGATGTATGTGACTTTCATTTTCAGCTATACAGAACTGACCACGTCGATACCACATGCGGGCGGGGCTTTTGCTTACAGTTACCGGGCAATGGGGCCTTTTGGCGGGTTGGTTGCGGGTTATGCCACTTTGGTAGATTTCCTGCTGGCTACACCGGCGATTGCACTGGCACTGGGGAGTTACCTGCATTTTTTGTATCCTTCGATCCCGGCTTTACAGTCGGCCCTTTTTTTTAACGTGGTATTTATTCTGCTGAATATTTCCGGCGTAAAGGAGTCGGCCACTTTCTCTGTCTTCATTACGATCCTGGCGGTGGGCGAACTGCTGCTGTTTATGGGGATTATCGGTCCGCATTTCCAAATGACCAACTTTATGCATGACCCTATGCCTTTTGGCTGGACGGGCGTATTTGCGGCTTTGCCATTTGCGGTGTGGTTTTACCTGGCGATAGAGGGTGTGGCCATGGTAGCGGAAGAAGTGAAGGATCCGGAGAAGAACATTCCGAAGGGATATATTTCGGGTCTGGCCACGCTGACCTTCTTGGCATTGGGTGTGATGATCCTGACGGGTGGGATTACGGACTGGCACAAGCTGAGTAACATAGATTATCCTTTGCCGGAAGCGATCGCGGTGGTACTGGGCAAGGGCAGCAGTTTAACGAAGTTGTTTGCGAGTATAGGTTTATTCGGACTGATTGCTTCTTTCCACGGGACTATACTGGCGGGATCCAGACAATTGTTTGCGATGGCAAGGAGTGGTTATTTGCCGCGGGGTTTGGCGAAGGTAAACCATCGGTTCAAGACACCGCATTGGTCGGTCGTAGCCGGTGGACTAGTCAGTTTCATCGCTTTATTAACGGGCACAACCAGTCAGGTGATCATCCTTTCTGTGCTGGGTGCTGTGGTGATGTACCTGATGAGCATGGTCAGTTTGTTTCTGTTGCGGCGACAGGAGCCTCAGCTGAAACGACCATTTGTTGCACCGTTTTACCCGGTTTTCCCGGCAATAGCCCTGTTTTTATCGGCCTTATGCCTCATAGCGATTGTCTATTATAACCTGATGCTGAGTGGCGTGTTTTTCGCAGGACTGTTACTGGCGGTACTGGTTTTCATGCTAAAAGGCAAACACAAAGAGAAAATTATGAACGATGTTTTGCTGGAGCAGTCGGCTTTAATTAGAGGAGGAGAATAAGATGGGATATCAGCATACGATTCGGCACCAGGTATATCGCTTTCAGGATCTGAAAGAACTGCTGGCAAAAGCTTCTCCTTTTAGGACGGGGGATGCCTTAGCGGGGATTTCGGCCGTAAATTATGAGGAGCGCGTGGCGGCGCAACTCACACTGGCAGATGTGCCTTTGAAGGATTTTCTGCAGGAGGCGCTGATTGCTTATGAAAAGGATGAAGTGACGCGGCTGATTCTGGATAGTCATGATCCGCTAGCCTTTGCACCTGTAGCGCATTTGACAGTGGGGGAACTGAGGGACTGGCTGCTGAGTGATCTGGCAGATCCAGAAACGATTAAAGGGCTGAAATGGGGATTGACGCCGGAGATGGTAGCTGCTGTATCCAAACTGATGCGAAACCAGGATCTGATTGTGGTGGCAAGGAAATGTACTGTAGTGACACGTTTCAGGAATACGATAGGTTTGAAAGGGAGGTTCTCGACACGTTTGCAGCCTAACCATCCTACGGATGATCCGAAAGGTGTAGCGGCAAGTATGATTGATGGGTTGTTATACGGCAGTGGCGATGCAGTGATCGGGATTAATCCAGCCATGGATAGTCCGGCAGCGGTGTTGAAATTGCTGCAGCTGATAGACAATGTGCGACAACAGTTTGAGATCCCTACGCAGTCTTGTGTGCTGAGTCATATCACGACTACGATTGAATTGATTAATGGCGGGGCACCGGTAGATCTCTGTTTTCAGTCGATCGCCGGAACGGAGCTGACGAATACGAGTTTTGGACTAAGCCTCGCTGTGTTGGATGAAGCTTATGAGGCAACCCTGTCTTTGAAGCGCGGTACGGTCGGTCAGAATGTAATGTATTTCGAAACCGGACAAGGGAGTTCTTTGTCGGCCAATGCGCATCACGGAGTAGATCAGCAAACTTGTGAAGCGCGAGCTTATGCGGTTGCACGAAAATATAACCCTTTGCTGGTGAATACGGTAGTCGGCTTTATCGGACCTGAATATTTATATGATGGAAAACAGATTATCCGCGCAGCACTGGAAGATCATTTCTGTGGAAAATTGCTCGGTTTGCCGATGGGCGTAGATGTATGTTATACAAATCATGCGGAAGCAGATCAGGATGATATGGATAATTTGCTGACCCTGCTTGGCGTAGCGGGCTGTAATTTCAGTATGGGGATTCCCGGTTCTGACGATATTATGCTCAATTATCAGTCGACCTCTTTCCACGACGCCTTATATGTGAGAGAAGTGCTGGGTTTAAGGCCCGCTCCGGAGTTCGAAGCCTGGCTGATCAAACAGGGAATTACGAATGAAAATGGGAAGATTGCGCATAACCAGATGACGAAACAGCTGATTGCCCATTTGTTTTAAGGTTGGTTAAATGAGGATAGATATGATCAATTTGTTGTTGATTATATAATATATAAAGTACTGAACAATAATTAGATATGGAATTTATTACTGCCAAAATGTCTGACTCATGGGAGTCGCTCAAAGCCTTTACTGCGGCGAGAATTGCCTTAGGCAGAGTAGGCAACAGTATTCCCACTGCGGAGTCGCTCGAATTCAAATTAGCCCATGCCCATGCCAGAGACGCAGTCTATTCTGTATTGGATATGGATGGTTTGACGATGCAGCTGAAAGCGCTCGACTTGCCAGTACTGAGTTTACAGAGTAAAGCTGAAAACAGGCAGGTCTATTTACAGCGGCCTGATCTGGGAAGATTGCCGGATGAAGCTTCGCTGGCTTTGGTTCAAAAAAACTTGCTGACATATGATATTTGCATACTACTGGCCGATGGTTTATCCGCTACGGCAATCAATACCAATGCTATCCCTTTGCTTAATGCCTTAATCCCGCTGTTTAAAGGAATGAAATACCGGTTATCGCCGCTTTGCCTGGTACAGCAAGCTCGGGTGGCTATAGCAGATCCCATCGCCCATGGCTTACAAGCGCAACTCTCTTTGATCCTGATTGGGGAGAGACCCGGTTTAAGTGCCGCGGACAGTATCGGGGCATACCTGACTTATCATCCTGAACCCGGGCTGACTGATGAATCGCGCAACTGCGTTTCGAATATTAGGGAAGGCGGATTGTCCTTCGCCCTTGCGGCAGAAAAGATCTTTTACCTGGTGCAGGAAGCTTTCAGACGGGAGTTATCCGGCGTGGCCTTAAAAGACAATGCCGGTTTGATCGGGTAAAAGAAAAAAGGGCACATCAAGAAAAGCCTGATGAATTGTGTGGGGATAGGATACACTCTGTCCTAAAACGTTACAGTTAAAGCTGGACAATCATCTTGACGTGAAAAAAAATAACGTTATTTTTTAAAATATTTTCAGGCGAATATTGCCTTTACGATTCTTAAACGCCATATTTTCACAATCATTAGTCTAGCTTACTGATAGTTGTGGCTGGACTGGTCTCATATTTGTTGCCATCAACCTGGTGTAAATCAATTTATATCGCTCACACAAAAATCTATAATTATGGCTTTCAAAGCACAATTAGGAATCAAGTGGTGTATACCTGTGCTATTTTTACTTCCAGTTACTGGATGTATGGAATCTCATACGCAGGGAATATCGAAAGAAGCTGTGCCGTCGCCCGCAAAATCAACTGAAATTACTAAATCTGTTAACCAGCAGCTGCTTACCTATGTGGACAGCATCGCCTTTGGCCTGAACAGCCCGGGTTTTACCGAAGACAAATTCATAAAATTAACAGATAGCTTTTCCAGGTTTTTTCCGCTCATTATCCCCAAATCAAAAAAGGATGCACCTGAAAATACGGTGTTTGCTTATTTTCAGTCATCCACGAATGTACACCAGGCCGATGTAGTCTCACTTTCCTTGCCCTATTCCATAGGCTTTAACTTGACCTACAAAACTATTATCGCACATTTTGGTCCGCTGGAGCAGGAAGGGCCACTTTTCCGCGAACATAAAAGTCCACCGCCTATTAAAATCGATCTCAAATCCCATTTGGGCGGGAAGCAGAATATTGTTTCTCTTTTAGTCAGGAGTGCATATTTCCCCGACGAAACAGAACAGAATCAGATTGTGGACATCAGCATCGTAAGAGATCAGACAGCGCGCTGATAAGCACATAGCAAATACATCCTACCATTTTGCCAAATCGAATATAATGGAAAACAAAGTAAAAGTAGAGATCAACATAGACGGAACAGTCATATCTACCTTCTCCAGGTTCAGTTTAAACCAGCGCTTTAATGAGCACCATAGCTTTGAACTGCGCTTCAATCAGGATCAGGTAGAGCTTCCCGGTGCATTATCTTTGAATAAGTCGAAAGATTTCATCGGTAAAAATATAGCCATAGAGTTTGGCAATGTGCCGGGTTCTGAAAACAGGTTTATGGGGATTATTACCAAGGTGGCCATTTCGCAGTCGCACGGATTGATGGGTGATATCATTTTGTCCGGTTTTAGTCCGACGATATTGATAGACCGTGGGCCGGATCTGGGCTCATATTTCGCTAAAGGTCTGAAAGACATCATCGATCAGGCCACGAAGGAAGTTCCCGCCAATGATCTCTATCTGCAGGTGAACCCTGCGCGGAAAGCCCCGATCGACTATGTGATCCAGTACAGGGAAAGCGATTTCGATTTCATTAACCGTTTATCTGCCCAATACCATGAATGGTTTTATTACGACGGTACTCAAGTGGTGTTCGGTAAGCCCGATGAGATCAAAGAGATCAAGCTCACCTACGGTCGTGATCTCAGCAATATCCAATATGGTATCCAGATAGCTCCTCTGAAGTACAAGAAGTTTTCCTATAACCCTAAAGACGACGAGCTGTTATCTGCCAATGGCGAAGGGAAAGGCTCGGGTACGCCTGATATGGCCCATGCCATTGAAGCTTCCAACTCTGTTTACAGCAAATCTTACAATCAGCCGCTGGTGACCCGTGCAGACAGCAGTTCTGATATCAGCAGCTTCGTCGAAAACGAGCAGAAAGCCATTATGTCTGACCTGCTTCATATCAGCTGTACCGGTGATAATCCTCAGGTGGGCATTGGCAGGGTCGCCGATATCAGCATGAGCACCCGTAAACTGAATGATTTTATGATTGAGGATTTTGGCAAGTTCCTGATTACCTCTGTATATCACCATATTGACGGTGTGGGTCATTATCAAAATACCTTTGAGGCTATTGCTGCAGAGACCGAGCGTGTGCCTGTGATTGCTGTGCAGGCTCCTCAACCAGATATGCAGCTCGCCAATGTGGTCGACAACAATGATCCCAGCGGTCATGGTCGCATTAAAGTGAAATTCAAGTGGGAATGCGGCTGTAATGATTATACCGAATGGCTTCGTGTGATTACCCCCGATGCAGGGAGTTCTGATAAAGTCAGCAAAAACAGGGGTTTCGTCTTTATTCCGGAAGTGGGCGACCAGGTAGTGATTGCCTTTGAAGAGGGAAATATTGCGCGGCCAATTGTAATGGGCAGTGTGTTCCATGGGAAGAGTGGCAGCGGTGGCAGCAGTACCAATAAAACCAAAGCCATGACTACCCGGAGCGGGAATACAATTATCATGGATGACAGTAACGGCAGTATCAACGTGAAGGATCCAAGTGGTAATGTGATTACCATGCATGGTGATGGAACAGTTACGCTGACAGCCCCTAACTCATTTACCATCAATACCAAAGACTTTGTAGTGAATGCCAGTAACAGCATCGCTATCAATGCACAGCCTAGAGAACAAGGTGGTGGTGAAGGGACGATTGCCATCTCTGCGAAGAAAACAATTGCTGCAACGGCAGATACGGAAGGGATTACCCTGGACGCGACTACCCTGGGCGTTGCCATCACCGGTAAAACCGATGTGAGCCTCAACAGTACGACAGCCTCTGCTGTAGTCGGCGGTAAAACAATGACCACCATTGACGGTGCGGATGTAGTAGTAACCGGAGGCAGTACGATCAGGATCAATTCAAGCGACACCGATATCACTTAATCCATAGCTTATGCCACATGAATTAGAATATATCGTAGATCAGGCTGTCTGTCATTGTGATAAAGGCGCTGCGCCCGCATTTTTTACCGGCACGGCGAACCAGAATGTGAAGATCAATGGCTGTATGGCCTGTACCAAAGCGGATAAAATTCCGATCACCAATATCCCTACTTTCGGCATTTGCGCGGTAAGTGGTTCTGCCTGTGTTCCTGCGCCCCTAGAATGGACGGATACCTATAAAGTGAAAATCAAGGGTAAGGAAACTTTGCTATTTAAATCTACACTCCCTTGCAGCGTTGGCGGGAAGGTCGAATTCATGACCAGTGGTCAGGTGCCGGTGAGTCCGGAAGAACTGCAGGGCATGGTTGACGAGAACAGCGAGGAGGAAGAAGATGAAGGCTGGGGCTGGTGGGATACTGCCGAGCTGATTCCTGTAGTAGGAAGTATCATCGGGATTGTCCGCGAAACTGCGAAAGGGAACGGATGGATGGCCCTGGCGAATGTAGGATTCTTAGCTATGGATGTTGCCGGACTGGTGAGTTTTGGTGCAACCACAGCTGCTTCTACGGCACTAAAAAGCGGTGCAAAGGTAGGAATTAAAGCTGCAGCTAAAGCCAGTTTAAAAGCTGCAGGTAAGGTGCTTACGAAACAGGGCGCTAAGGCTGTTGCCAAGGGTATAGCCAAACACGTAGACGATATTGCGAAGGCAACGATGAAAGTTTGCGTCTTTGCCTGTTTCCCGGCCGGGACAGTGATCCATACCGCCAGCGGCACGAAACTGATCGAAGATATTGTCACCGGAGATGAGGTATGGTCTTACGATGAAGAAACCGGAACCGTGGCGCTGAAATCAGTAACAGCCATTATGCAACGGGAAGTGGATGCTACGGTAGAGATCAGCCTGGAGGGAGAAACGATAGAAACCACCGCCGAACATCCGTTTTATACACCTGAAGGCTGGAAAGCTGCTGCAGATTTGGACAAAGGTGAACAGCTAAAGAATAAAGATGGAATATGGACCGCTATTAAAGATCATAAATTCCTATATGAAAAGCGTAAAGTTTTTAACTTTGAAGTAGAGGGTTGGCATACATACTTTATAGGGGCGCTGGCGTGGCTGGTGCATAATGCACAGGTTTGTTTAACTGCTGCTGCTAAAGCTGGAGAGAAATGGGCGATTGACATATTGAGGGGAATTGCGTTCAACAAGACAGCAAATAAGGCCTTTTTAGAGCTAGCTGAAAAAAATGGATTGAAGTATTTTTCAGAGACTTGGTTGAAAAAAGGCGGAAAGCTAGTTTCAAGAGTTGATGGTTATATCCCAGATTATGCTATTATTGAAAGGAAAGCAACTGATCTTTCAAAAATCAGTGCCGAAACAGCCAAGAGTTATATTAATCAGCTTGCTACTAAATATAAAAAAGGCATGGAAATAGCTAATAAAACTAAAGGCGATTTACTTAGCGGTGATAAGTTTCTGCAGGTTGATAAAATTGGTGATGTTTCTAAAGATGTATTGGAATATGCCAATAAAAAAGGCGTGACAATTGTTGAAAATGTTGAAGATGTCTTTACTCATATAGGATTTTAATAAATATTAAAGGATGAATAATTTTAACCATCACATTTATAATTCATTGATGTTAACAATCATGGATGAAGAAAACAGTTTGGATAATATCAAAGATTTAGTTGCTGATGATATAAAAAAAGAAGTTTGGAAAAAACATGGTATAAGTACAACTGAATGGGCTAAATATGCTGCTGCTAATAATCTATGGTATCCTGTTACAGTCTATAAAGACAATAATCCACACTGCTACATAATTATCAGCGAGGACCTTGTAGAAGTTCGTTTTCTGGATGAAAGACTTTTTGAATACGTATATATGGCTTACAAAAAAATGGATGCCGAAAAAATGTTTCTGGTCAAAGTTTATGTAAGAGAATATTATCATAAAAAGGATAAACCTTTACAAGATGTAAAAAAAGATATAAATATGATTTTCTCTGTGGAAGGTGGACTTAACGTTAGAACCAGAGACTTTATCAGGGAGGAGTCTGTGAAAGTTATCGAGGATAATATGGAAGCTGCCCATCCGGTTAATGTTAGTCAAAACTGGAAGTCCATACCTAAATATGGTGAATATGATGAAATAAGCAATTATGAAGATGTAATCAAACCGGGTGATCTTTTGCGCGATATTGATACTTCATTGCAAAGCCCAGTTTCACAGGATGATGAAGTGAATCCGGATTCTAAGAAAGAAAACAAATGGTTACCGCCTGACTGGAACAAAAATTAAGTTCAATTATCATGTAAGTAGATGTTATGGATATTATGTATCAAAACTTTTGGGCAGCTGTTAAGAAACTTCAAACAGAAGTTCAATTAATTGGAAGGCTCGATACATCGAATAAAACAAAGTATAAGAAAAAATACGAAGCTGGGGAGATCACTGCCAGAGAAATTGCTGGATTAAACCATGAAAAGGGATTGCATTATGAGTTAACGATTATTGATGAAGATGAACTGTTTTGTTATTTAGTAATAAAAGGAGGGCATATTAAAGTCAATTTTTTAGATGGTAATTTGAGAATATATCTGGCCTATTATTTCTCTCCTTCTACAAAATATACCGATAAAGTATTTCTTGATGAGATTTGGTATAACAACTACACATCTGAATCGAGCGATAAGGAAAGTTATCGGCTGCATTTCGTCTTTGATGAGGATGGAAATGTAAATTATCGCAAATATGATGAGGTGAATCAGAAAACACAGGATTTTGAGAGTAAGGAGCCTTCTGATGTGAGTGGGCTATATGAGGCTTATCCTGAGTTTGAAAAATATGAAAGCCTGATCCGCTTAGAAAGAAATTTCCCATTGGATATTATGCCTAAAGGATCGGATGAGACGTCTAATGATGATCCGGACAGAACGGATGATTCTGACAACAAATGGCTTCCGCCAAATTGGAACAAGTAATAGCTTAATTAATCTATCGTCAATAATAAAATTTGGCCACCGGATTTATATTCATTGGTGTTAACTCATCTATTATTAATAAGGCTACATGGAAATAAAGTATCGAAGCTACTGGGCCTCTGTTAAAAAACTTCAGACAGAAGTCCAATTAATTGGCCGTTTAGATTTACTGAACAAAACAAGATATAAAAAGAAATACGAAGCAGGGAATATCACTGCGAGAGAAATTGCTGAACTGAATCATGGCAGAGGGCTACAGTATGAACTTTCTGTATTCAAAGATGATGAGCTTTATTGCCACATCATATTAATTCGTGAATTTATGGAAGTCAATTTTATTAATCATGACGGACACAGGTTTGTTTCATATTTATTTTCCCCATCCAGGAAACTGAACAATATGTTTTTTATACGAGAAGTCTGGTACTACAATTATTTGTCTGGATCAGACGTAGATGAAAGTTATAGAATCCATTTTGTTTTCGATTAGGATGGTAACGTGAATTATCGCAAATATGATAAGGTGAAAAAGAAATTCTTCGATTACGAAAGCAAAGAATCAGCTGATATTACAGGGCTATATGAACCATTTCCCGAGTTTGAAAAGTACGAGAGCTTAATTCGTCTTGAAAGGGATTTTCCGATAGGTACTGTTCCTTATGCCAGTGAGCTGCCTAACGTTAATGATTAAGTAAAGTCCTTTTGCTAGGCACATCCCTTATTAAATAACCGAAGTTGCTATATGCCAGAAATCAAAATCATTTATTTTAGAGCGAAGACATGCAACACATAAAAAAATACAAACAGTTACCAGACAATATCTACGATTCTTTTGATGAATTGACGGATAAAGCCTATGAACTATTTGTAGCAAAAAAGTATGAGGAGTCTTTTAGCACATATGAGCAATGTTTACAGATGATACCAGAACCTAAAAGAGATTATGGAGAATCTTCGAATGTGATAGAATGGATGGTAGAAAACTACCTGCTGATTGGAAGACATGCTGAAGCTATCAAATGGGTTGAGCAGTTAAGTGACTACCTTAAGAATAAGGACATTACTGGTGATGGCGAGTTTTTAAAGGCTAAGGTATATTTTGAAGCGAAAGACCTGGATAAATCTCTGGAGTATTTCAGGATTGCAGATGAGAAAAGTAAGGGCAGGTGTTTTGAAGATGAGGATAACAAATACTTTCACTTTTATAAAAACCCCGGGCAATATGTTAATGAATCGATCCCGGCACTAATAAATGCCGAACTTGATGATACAATTTATGATCAGATAGTTGTTCTGGCTGAGACTGGAGATGAATACGCTGAAAAAGAAGAACATGAATTTGCTATGAGGAAATATCAGGAAGCATTGAATCTGTTACCGGAACCAAAAACAGACTGGGAAGCAGCCACCTGGCTTTATGTAGCTTTGGGCGATGCATTGTTCAACCTCGAGAAATTTGATACAGCATTGGGTTCCTATGAACAGGCATTAATGTCGCCGGATGGTACTGTCAACCCCTACATTTGGTTTTCATTAGGTAGCGCATTTTATGAGCTGGACAATATGGGAAAAGCAAAAACACATTTCATGAGCGCGTACTTGCTTGATGGCGATGAAATAGCAAAGGGAAATCATTAGGTGGCAGTTTGATATGCAATAAATGAACTTTATTAATTTTAATAAACAATGGCATTACTGGATGTAGAACTAAACGGCAAAATAGAATTACTGAAAAGTCAGGCGGCATCTGTCTGGAAGGAAAATAGTATAATTGGATTTCTCTCCCTGGGTGAATCTGCATGGGAGTTGTTCCCCGATCCTAAAAGGACTTGGAATGAAGGTTATAATTTCGCTAAATTTATGTTTAAAGGCTTGATGCTCAAAAATGAACTGGCAGGCGCGGAGCTTTGGCTTTCCCGTATGGTAGAAAATAATGATACGTTACATCTTTTCGATGGTGATTGTGAATTCAATGAAGGTAAGTTCTTTTATGAGAAAGGGGAACCAGGTGCTGCTTTGGCGAAGTTCAGGACAGTAGTACAAGATGCCGGTTTCAGGTATTTTGAGAACGAAGACCCAAAGTATTTAGCGTTTTACCGCGATCCGGAGCAATTTATTACAAGTGACAATAGCTGATTTAAAAATTGAATATCATGATTTACAAAAAAATAATACCTGAAATCATGGTTGATCTTGGTGAGCGAACCGTTTTTGAGGATCTAAGACACCCTTATCACATTTTAAGATTACATATTCACCTGGAATCCTGGGCAGGAGATGACCTCCTGGAAATTGCTCCGTGTTTTATCGTGACAGAGATATTAATGCGTAGTCTTTTGGATAGTGAATTTACGGGCTTTCATTTTGACGACTTGGAGGTGACTACTGACCAGTATTTTGAAGACAATTATAATTTAGATAAGGATTTGCCGGACTTCTATTGGATGAAAGTTAATGGGGTGGAAAACCGTGATGATGTATTTATTGATAGTGATCATCTTTATTTATCTGACAAACTGCTAAACTCTTTACAATTCCACTTCGACATTAAAAATGCTATTGTGGATCCTGAAAGGAATGAATTTGATGAGCTACTGGATAACATGTTTGCTAATAGAGATATAGATAAAAATGCAGACGAAAGAAGCTCAGACGAATAATACTCTTTGCATCTCTGCATTCAGCTAATCTCTTTCCGCCGGTAAATTATCATGAATATCAACATTACATGCTGGAAATTATTCCTGAATATTTTTATCTTTATCATGATCTTGAAAAACACGAAAAAGAGTATTTATGGAATTGGATGACAATATTTACAATGCA
>Ga0247809_1000965_pt1 | contig 12856 bp, 16 predicted proteins | sample UWRJL104311B1_FD_180951 | JGI IMG/M metagenome (GOLD analysis project Ga0247809, IMG submission 180951) | Plant litter microbial communities from Arlington Agricultural Research Station in Wisconsin, United States - UWRJ-L104-311B-1 | ecosystem: Environmental > Terrestrial > Plant litter >...
ACATCTCAGCCTTGTGGACACTTCCCAAATCCTCGATCTGCCTTCACTATGACACTCTCTGGATGGGTGATTTGATGCTGTCACTAGACGAGTACTCAATAATAGATGTCATTTTCGAGCAACATCAACACGACGACAGCATTCGCTACTTCCCTATTTCGCAATGTACGACCTCAAGCTACGCATCAAAAGCTTCAGCCTTCCCTACTGATAGTCCCCGAGCTGCACTACTATGACAAGCTCGTTAGAGGCCAGTCCAGGCGGACTTTCTCGTTCTCCATCTAGCTCTGGAAGGACGTCACCCGTTTCGACCAAGTGGTCACAGTTCGCACATGGTATGAACCCGCTCTTGTCAAAACACTACGGTAGAAGATTAACTAACGTGCTACTTAGATGAACCTCCAACCAAGGACAAAGCATTTCGAAGATATGCCTCTGGCGTCGAACGATCACTCTCGCTTTTCGACACTGCACTACAGGAGTGGGCGGACTACATTTCCTTCCTAGGACGTCTCCTTAAGTCTTTACAAGCGAGACCTCCTTTAATAACGGCGGTCCCGTCCAAATCCATCGTCGCAAAGCGATTAGCACAATGCCTGAATCCTTCATTGCCATCCGGTGTGCACCAGAAGGCACTCGAAGTCTACTCATACATTTTCTCAATGATTGGGAAGGATTCACTGTCCCGCGATCTACCATTATATCTGCCAGGGATATCGTCCACTCTGTCATTTGCGTCTCTGTCTGTGCGGGGACCATTCCTTGAAATATTTGAGGTTCACATTTTACAATTAGAGAGGAAAGCTTTACGCCCTGCTGCTAAAGCTGTTATCCTGGCCTTACTTCCTGGTCTTGAAGAGGAGACGAGTGATGAATTTGACAGGACATTACGACTGATAGACTCCTTCAAGTTGGCCATTCGGCCGCCATGGAGCGAAGATCTAGAACATGGTCATGCCACGGGAGACGAGTATTTCTGGCAGTGTTTCTTTCTAGCATCGATTACTGGGACAAATCGACGACTTGGTGCGTTGGCATATCTGACACGAAATTTGCCCAAACTGGCAGGTCCTTCTCCCAGTGATCCCTCGTCACAGCTTGCAAACATTGTGACTGCCCCAGAACCTGGTCTTCTTGTTCGTTGCTTTGCAGCTGGTTTGCTAGATGAGCATATTCTTATCCAGAGAGGCTTCCAGGACCTTTTAATCTCTCATCTCCCTCTGCACTCTGATGTTCTCCAAAAGCATGTAAACTCAGAGGACTTGGAGCTCCTCCTTACGGCAGCGGCCTCTATAGTAACGCGGAGGGAGATGAGTTTGAATCGTAGGTTATGGTCATGGCTGCTTGGACCAGAACCCACCACAGATGCTGTAGAGGGAAATCCTACGTCTCCTACCAGCCCTGAAAATCATCCAAATAGTCTGCAACACTTTTCGGCCACAAGATATTTCGAAGACTTCGGTCTCCGTCCTTTGACACGTGCACTACTACATGTCATAGCCTCCGAAACACCGAACGCAATTGAACGGGCACGCCCTTTCCGGATATGTCTCTCGCTTATGGATCGTTGGGAGATTGGTGAACTTGTTGTGCCTGACATATTTTTACCCATTGTCAGAAGCGTACGAAAATACAAGTTATCAGGTGCCAGCCGTCATGATTTCGCAGATGTTCTGAAGAGTGCCAGTGTCTTTTTCGATGGTGTTGAAAGTGGCTTGATCTGGAGCGAAATCATGACCCTACTTTCACAAACCGTTCACGAGGCTGGATTGAGTATCCAGCAGAGACTTGATAGCTTGTCTCTTGTTTCTTTCATGGTTACCCATTTCAACGTAAACGAAGAGGAAATGGTGCTTGTCCACATTCCACTAAACGTGCTTGGTAGTTTGGCTTCACTTAGTGTATCACATCAAGAAGACGACATGTCGTCAACTGTGCAGCAAGCAGTGCTCGAAGTGGCAGTCGCCTTGTTGGAGACTGTTCCTGAAAGAGCTTTCCGTGCGCGCGGACAGGATGGTGACCAGTTGAACGATGGTGCTATGGAGCACACAGTCCAGGCACGATTCTCCAACGTCGAGATTGTACAGAGAATAAAGAAATTCTATACGCATGATCAAGGCAATCTAGAAATTTCTCCTTCACCTTTGTCACCGCAAGATATTGCAGCTCTGATATTGAGAGAGGCCATACAGCAAGCAAAAGATGCAATGTTGACTCACAGTCCATCAGCTGAACTTGCTATAAAGATTAAGATGCTCGTGCTTGTTGTATCAAAGGTGCCTCTAGTGCGGAAAGAGCAAGTTGCTGAAATACTGTCAGCCATAATGAGCAGGATTGCGGATACTGGCAATCAATCGTTCATAGCGCTATCATCGACAGTACTACTAATCATAACGTTGAGCACACGGGACTTGATTATGCCAGAACAACTTGCCGATCTGGTAGAGCCGCTGGTCCGGCTTATCTGGTCGTATCTTGCTGCCGCAAAACCGAAGCACCATGTGGAAGCGGTACGATTACTTTGGCAGATACAATATATTGTACCTTCCGAAGACCGTGGCGTGGAAGCAGCACTTTCCACAATTATTATTGAAAGCCGGCGCAGTGGCACTTTCGCGTCCCAGAACCAGACACCCGGTCATGCATTCGCCATTCTCTGGACACATACAATGCTAGGCAGTTCGCTCCATAGTGAAAAGCAATCCTTGAAGTCTCCAGTGCCACATGCACTGCAAGTGGATGAAAAGTTCAAGCAGCACTCTCCGGAAGTCATGCTTCAGCGACCACTATTTCTATTGTTGGATACTCTTTCGGACGAGAGTACGCAGCTCTGTGCTGCGGTCAAAGCGTGGCTGCAGTCATTATCTTTCATTGACAGGTGTGTCGTATGATCAACCGCGTGATACAATTTACGAACACTAACATTATTCTGAATAGGTTATCTGACATGTTTATCGGAAGGTTTCTTGCCATCAATTTCGTCGGTATGGACGTCATCGCAGGAGAAGAAATCGGAGAATTCTCCCACTTTGAGTATGACGAGGTGGACGATTGTTTGTACTACATTCGAGTCCTGAGTAATGTTTTACGATATGCCTCGAGTCTTATGTGGGAGACTTTTGCAGAAGCCAACATAGCAAAATGCGCTAATGGGGCTGCTGTTCTCGAAGTTGGTAAGTTCACAGACTCTCATCCTCAATCTGGACTCAACTGAATTATTGGCAGCTAACCACCATCACCTGACTTTCCTGGCGCTGATCGTACGTGTATGCTTACGAGCCATCTGGGGTCGTTATGCGGGTAGCAATTTAGATGTACGGGATCGAGTTGAGCATCTTCATCGAGCTGCTCTTGGACTCTTACATCAAATTCTAACAAGTCCACCTGCTCGTACTATAGCAGATCTTGCCCTTGAGGAAAATCTGATCAAAAGATTACATCGTTCGCTTGATGAACGAAACGTGCAGGCTCAAAGTACTCTTCTAGAGGTGGTGCTTGACACCTTGAAAATGCGAGTCACAACTCTCCCCACGAATTCGATCACGTCACCATCTTCTCCTCTTGGCTCGAAGCGGCCCTCGATCATAGACAGCATGGCGCAATCCAGGTTGTCACAGCAAGTAGATGGCGGTGGCCTTCTTCCTCGACCAACCGTTCTTACGTTACCAATTACACTCCTACAATGCCTGCAAGCTGGTTTGGCTTCAGCCACAAACCGGGAAGTACTTGACAATTGGATTGATTTTCTCGTATCATGCCTCCCCTTGTATGCAGACTCAATATTCCAAGTTTTGATTCCACTGATTGAGACTCTTTGTTCTCAAAGTAATCAAGTGTTTACTGCCCTTTACAAAACTTTCCAGACACCGTCCGATGAAGGGGACACAATCCCAGAGTCAAGTCTTCTATCACTTTTGGCTGGTCTTGAGCATGTCTTAGCTCGTGCTCATGATCAGCTTCTGAAAGATGAAGTCAAAGCACCACCAGTCAAGAACGCTGAGCCGCAACAAGGCTTCTTCGGGAATATGGTCTCTGGTGTCTTTGCCACAGAGACTGCCCACACGCGAAGTGCAACTGCCAACGACCGACTCACAGTCTTGTTGTGTTTCCAAGATGCAATCAAAATCTGCTTTCAAATTTGGTCGTGGGGTACGCGCGAGACGTCCAAAATGGATGACGAGATCATGGCCTCCTTCCACTATACCAATCTACGCATGCGAAATCGAGCACGACGTCTTTTGGAACATTTATTCGCTGCCGAGACTCTCGAGTGTCTGGAGACTATCATTGAGCTTTGGCAAACAGCTTTGGAGTCTCAAACAGATGCGTCGAGGATGCTGGATCTCCTGCATGTGCTAGACGGAGCGAGACCAAGATACACAATTCCTGCTATATTTGACGCCATCTACAGTCGCTCTAATCCCGGTGCACTTGAGCCAACACGAAGGTCAACTTTAACCTCGACTCTAAATGAGGCGACTTTGGTCACATTCCTGGTTGGATACACGAAGTCATTGGACGACGATGCAATGGACGAGATTTGGTCAGATTGCATGACGTTCTTGCGAGACATATTGACGAATCCCTTTCCCCATCGGCAAACTTTGCCGCAGCTCCTTGAGTTTGCTGCCATCCTTGGTGAGAAGGTGGACAATACGAACTTTGGCGAGCAAAAGAAAATGCGACGTGAGCTTGGGGTATATTGTCCAATGAAGCTTTCAGGAACGTTTACTGACCTAATTGAAGGATTTATTCATTCGCTTACTTACCGCGATATTTACAACAAAGCCAATAAGTTTCACAGACAGCGCCACTGAAACAGAGGCGCGCTTGAAGACCAGTGTGCGAGACGTCGTTGATATTCTGGCTTCAACGGCCCCGAAATTGCCAAAAGTCCTCGTAGAGCAGGATCGCATTCTGCTGGCGGCGAACACCATTTCCACAAATGTGATTGGGCCTACATTCCGATCAAAGCAATATCCTGAGAACGTATCAAAAAGCACCCTTATTCTTCTTTACCAACTATCGCGATTACCGAATACGCAAAAACTGTGGAAGAAGGATCTGGGTGATGCCTTTAATGATGTGCGATTCTTTTCGAACAATGTGTCCTTGGTAGAGGATGATTGGCTTCGGCTTATTAAGCAGTGGCTCATTAGCGATAAAGAAAAGTTGCCAGAGCTACTGACTCGCCTTGTGCCTCCAACTACAGCTGGAATTGTGTTTGGTGTTGGTGCAACATCAGCGAGACTTGAGGCAGATCGTAAAGCTCAATTGAACCTTCGACGCATTGCTACGATCGTGTTAGCTATGGACGATGATAGCTGTGCATCCGATTTGCCTGCTATATTGGAAAAGATCGTGGAACTACTAGCAGCCACGTCGACCTCCTCTCCATCCTCTACAACAAGAGCAGACATATACTTACTCATACGTGCACTTGTCCTTAAGACTTCTCCAATACACCTTGCTGGCTTGTGGCCAGTAGTCAACACGGAATTGCAAGCTGCTGTGTCGTCAGTGATAGCCCCGGATAACAGCATGCATGCAGATACCTACAACAACTTCTCCACGTTGCAGGCATGCAAATTATTGGATTGCTTGATTTGCATTGCGCCGGACGAATTTCAACTCCATGAGTGGCTGTTTGTGACGGACACAATCGATGCCGTGTATAGGCCACCAAATTCGGAGCCAACAAGTCTTGTTGATGATGTCTCCTTGGAGCTCGGCTCAATGGCACTGAAATCGACACACTTTGAGGGAAACAATGTCAATCATTCTGCCCAGAATCAACAGCGAAGGCTGTTGATACGGCCTGGAAGTATCGAAGATGAAGGTGTTTATGGACGCAAGGATGAGCTAATGGGTAAAGTGCTGAGACCATTCTTTGGCCAGCTGAGCATCTTTGCATTTGAGAGTGTGTACTCGATGGGTAAACCGGATGTTGGGGAGTGTAAAAGCCTTTTACTACATGATATCTTTGATGAGCGTAGTATAGTCAAAGCATTATAGGAAAGAGGGCCAAAATGAACTTGAGTACGAATTCACGAATACATGATGTTTCCAGATCATTCAAGCAATGCACAAGTATTATTGTTTATGGAGTACGTGATCGTTATGCTGCACATGAGCGTCTTTGTCATGCATCGGATTGACTAGCTAATCTTGAGCTCATTCAAGACTACAGTAAGTCAGTCGCCGCTTTGTCATCCCACTACCGTCAACCATAATGCGCGAAGACTGAGCTCGTTGGACCTTTCCACCTCCACGACTCTCACTGTGTTCCCGCAGGTATATAGGCTACCATTCCTTTACTGGCTCCATCCATACAATACTGAACGACGTCAACCTTCTTTCCATCCTGTGTAAAGCCTGCAATCTGTCTCAGATCACTCGTCCTTGGCAGAAACAATGCACTATCCATATCTTTCACTGCTTGATGTATATGCTTTGCCGAATAGGGTTCCATCTTGTCAAGATCGAATATAGCTTCTACGGAGTATGCCGGACCACCCCATGGCGGAGATGCAAAGATTACAGTTTTTGATTTGTCTAACAATGAAGATTGAGACGAGATATAGTTGAAGCAATCGTCGTTGACCCATTCTATTCTGTCGGAAACGCCATAGATGGAGGCGTTGTTTTGGGCGCACGCGAGTGTTGAGGGGTCTTTTTCAATGGAGATAATCTTGTCCCAGCGGTTGGAGAGGGCGAATGCTATTGTGTTGCCGCCTGCTCCGGCAAATAGATCTATCAGTATAGTCTTGTTGGAAGAGACTTGCTTTGATAAATCTGTTGCTATTTGTCTGAATCATGTGTTAGCATGTATGATATGCAATTATTGAGCTTTCGAACTGTGCTTACAACGCGACAGGTTCTGGTGTAACTCCAAACCATGCATCATTGGTCATGTAGATGCCTTCATCATACCGAGAGAATATGCTGTATCTCTGATCCCAATATCTGTGAGAATAGGTTAGTCTTGAGTTGACAGGAAGATAGGCTCATGATCTTGTACTTCTGCACATCCCACCCCACATCCCTCCGCTTGGTGTAATGATGACACTCATCCGTGAGCGGCAATGCACATTCCCTACTCGTCTTTGACTCTTCTTTAGCTCTCCTTGCTTCCCATGGCCTCTCTCCTCGATCCATCGCTTCAAGCAGTTCCATATGATCTCCTGGACTGCAGTCTTGGCATTGATAGCTTTCAGGCATTTCACCACTGTACGTGCTGATGCCCATGCATACATTGTGCTGCCAGTTCTCACATTCATCGCACTGAATCCATATCTCATTGTCATTACTGTTTTCTTCTCGTGCACCACAGATGCAGCGGATCTTCCATTCTGGTTGGGACTGAGGTCTTGATTTGTTACGTTTGTTCTTTGGTTTGCCCATTTTTACGTTTTGTCTCGTTCTATCGATGTTAATGAAAAGGTTATGAATGAGTGATATGTTCAAGTTCTATACTGACAGGTTTCATAGGTGCCAGACCAATAGAAGCATATAGTAAGTGTGGGAACTGGCGAAGTGAGGTTTTGCAATGCTTGGCATCAAGCAATCCCTTTCACTCTAAAATTGCATTATTTCGACATTAAAGTTTGATCTTATCTGTTCTTACTGGAAGAATCGGGCACAATGAACGATGTTCTCAACGATGTTCTCAACGATGTTCTTCCCTTGTAGAAGGTAAAGATAACTCTACAGATAGTCGATTTCTCCTTGGCAATTTACTGTCATGTGGATACAAACAATAGTCATTGTAGATATTGCTTGTGTGTAAGCGTAGGCAATAAGTAGCAGCGAAAGTGCTTCAAGTGCATGCATCACCGGACAAACTGTGATATGAGTTCAAGACTAGTAACATGATTTGTCATTGGAACGAAATTCGAGATTGCGACCACTTGCGACTAATGTCACAGCATGTAATGATTAACATGCATGGTTTATATCTTATGTACGATTTTCTTCCTAGATACTGATGTACCGGACCTGCGTATCGCGGATCGAAGGAGCAACTGTAGCAAATATATACAAAGAAAGAGGAGCAAGTTGGCAGGCTCAAGTGACTTGTCTCCTCAACATCCGTTCCACTTGTGATCTCAGACTCAATATATGACTGGCCAACCATTGTCGTAACGAATCAGGTTGATACCCAATTGAGCAACTCCGTCATCTCTGTAGTAATGATACACCAACACATCGCCATCAGTATCACTGAATACAGCATTGTGACCAGGACCATGTATGCTGCCGTGACTGTTCATCATCTGGGTTCCTCCTCCTTGCATCATATCCTTACCACTCTTGTCGAGATATGGGCCTTTAATGTTTGTAGAACGGCCGACCATGATACGGTACGTCGAAGCGGCGCCCTTGCAACAAGCATCAAAAGACACCCAGAGATAGTAGTAATTACCGTTGCGGACGATGAAAGGAGCTTCGACTGCGCCACCATTGCTTGGGCGGGCAGCTATGGAGAGAAGTTGGTTGTCCGAACGCTTGCCGGTATTTGAGTCGAGTGCAATCAACTTGATGCCGGACCAGAACGATCCAAAGGACAACCACCACTTGCCGGAAGCATCGACAACGAGGTTTCCATCAATGGCGTTCCAACCACTATTCTCATATGATTCAATGACAACGCCTTGGTTGGTCCAGGAGTTTGATAGACCGGTACTGCTTGTGGCGAGGAAGATGGCTGACCTGCTCGAGCCGAAACTTGACGCGCTGTAGTACATGTAGTATTTACCATTGCGATAGGAGATATCTGGTGCCCAGAGGTTTTTAGCTCCTTTGGTATAGGTAGTTGTCCAAGGAGCGCCGTTTGGAAAGGCTGCTCCAACATCACGCCAATTGATGCGGTCGGACGATTGCTTCAATCCTACACCATCGGCGGTGAATGCTGCGATGTAGGTACGACCAGGGGTCTTGACAATTGTTGGGTCGTGAATACTGCAGGAATATCAATTCAATAAAACTATTAGTCGGTACAAATGTCAACTCACAAAGTGTCTCCAGTCACTTTGCCTGGATTGACATTTTGCCTCGGAACAAGTGTAGTCAAGGCGTTCACACTTGCCACAAGTAAGGTGTTTGTAAGCAGACTAGACAGAAACAGCATGTTGTAAGTAGTTCGACAGAAATGCAGGCCGTTAAAACTTGCAGAGAGTCAGCGATAGGCACGATGGTACCCTTCACCTCCTTATAAGACAATTATCATGCCGCATTGAAACAATTGCTCCTCTCCACTTCCACCACTGCCTTTTGTCCTTATTGTTGCCCTCCATTCTAATTCTTGCTAAAGTCTCCGCCTGACATGACTTTCCCATCTACTTTATAGTAGGTGTGGTTCCATTTAGATTGTCATGGCCGTCTTGGCGATCCGTTATAGCCTGTAATGTGCTATAAGCCGACGCTTTATTGAGTGTTCGGGCCAATTCTGAACGAACCTTGAAACAACACTTCAATGTTGAGAACCGGTTCTATGTTCACAACTATCAGTAGATTTGTTAATCAAATCAACTAGGATAACAACTCGTGCGACTCGTTCGTAAGAAATACCGCTTCAGATCAAAGCGTTAGATTGCATGCATTCGATGAGATGAAGAATACGATGCTTACGTCCGCAACAAACTTGACGAGAAAATCTCATCCACCAGTCGTTGCACATCACAAAGTAGATGATAAAATTACACCGTTCCTTTTCCACAGTGGGTTTGATACCCCTAGCAAGCTGCTCAGATTTGATTGCAGATGAATTGAAGTCGGAAAATTAACACGCAATACTTGTCATCGTCCTTCCCAGCTGACAACCAAATCGAAGCTCAATACACAGCTGCCTACAGTGTACTTGGTGCGTCCTTGTAATCAACGTCTCTGATAGGAACATGTCCCAGCTGCAGCAATATATCCAATAATTTCCCAGGTTCGCTACCTCCCCAAGTCTCTGCGATAAAAGCTCTCATCATATCGAGACCATTTAACAGTGCACCACTCGTCCATACCTTGCCATCATTCACATATCGTTTTTCAATCCACGTCGTTTTCGGGAACTGATTTCTAAACATAGGGAGAAAAGGACGTGGTCCTGTGCAGGTCTTCCCATCGAGTACACCTGCAGAAGCTGAAGTGATCATGCCTCCACAGATGTTGAGAAAGGCGACGCTGTCGTTGTAGCTCTTGCGGATGAAACCGAACTCTGCTTCGGTGGGTATGTAACCCAATTTATGAGCACCAAGAAGGCTGATATCAAGTGCTGGACAGGACGCAAAAGTATCCTGAGATGAGATTATCAGTATGTATTATCATATACAGGATTGCGTACGTGTGCATACGGTAGGATTGATGCTTAGACCAGATGTCAGTCTAGCTGGCTTTCCGCTCTCGTTGACCCAGTGAAATACGAGATCAAGTGCCTCGCGCTTGAGATCGTCGGACACGATCTCAGATGGGAAGTCTTCCACCATGTTCTTTGACATGCCGTAGAGCAAGTCGATTGGCGCTAGATCCAATACCTCTGTTTCTCTGAACAGACGTCAGCAGTGGCATGTACTATTCATAGCGTACTCACGAGTTCATCAATATGATGCCGATATGCACTGGTCGACCAGGTTTCCTTAGGTTAAGGGTGGACATATTCGAAGATGCTCTCATGGAAGCTATTGTAGAAGATGTGATGGAGTGTTGGGTATCAGGGTAGTCAAATGTTGCAACTGCTTGAGGTTTATTTAAACTTCTTGAATATTTTGATTGTTCTCATTCATCTCATCTCGACTTTAAATTCCTCCGAGTGTGAATGTGAGTGTGGTCGTTCCGCAGTGAAGCCTGCATCATTATATCCGCATTTTCTCTCGGCGGATGTAGCCAACATGGACGGCCCGCCGCCTTCGCCCAACAAGTCCGTCAAACGCAATTGATGGGGATACTGACTTCGCGGAGTTGCACGCATGCACATGCTGAAGTTTTTTGCTTCTCCTTATATCCTTCCGGACATCCAGACTATGTTCCAGCGCTGTGTGCCGGCCGGACACATAGATAGCGCGCTATCTTGCTCAATCTCTACGAATGATCTTGGACATATGCCCACTCTCCGACTTCGATCTACTTCAAGGCAAGGTCGATTAGGGAACAAATGATGCCGCAGCTCGAAGTATTCTTTCACAATGATCCCATTTGAGCAGAGATATCATCGAACATCATCAGTAAGCCGTACCGTAAGTACAATGAGAGTAGCATAAGCCACCATCGAAAGTGCAGTCAGCACAACGACTGCGTTGCCACTCGTTCGAAACTTCTTCCGCCCCAAGCCATCATCCCCGACCTCGCTGAAAAACTGTCGATTTCCCTCATAACGTCGGTACACGGATACCATCAAGATTCCAGCTCCGTACGTAGCAAATAGCGCTCCGATACTATAGAACTCTTTGGTGAAAATCTTGAGCACAATGAGCGCAAATGAGAACTGGCCGATTGCGGTGCGAACTTCAGGATTCAGATTAGCCATAGTATGCAGATCTCGATCTCAGACTAATCATAATGCATGTCGACTTTTGTGTGGATGGAATGTGAGTCTACTTACTATACGCTCCTTCGAAAGTCCGTTGCGACGCTCTAATCTCAACGAGTCTATACAATGTCAATGGCGGTTGATCTTAGATCGGGGCGAGTACGAACTCTTGTGCAGTGAGAACTACGGAATTAGCTCTATGCTGGCGAAGCCGAAGACGTTCTTCGGGATGTCTCTATAAGTTCGTCAGTACATATGAAATCCTGGACCTCCAGAATCGTGGCCACACAGTCGGGGGTTAAGAATCGGTGGTGGACATCTGCACATACCTCAAACATGCCAGAGAATCTGCCAAAAGTAGACATTATGAATGTCAGTTAAGCTGAACTCAAGTCTCTCATTGATCGGATGGCAATTGATATCTTGAAGAAGAAGTTGCCTATTGTTCTCGTGCGGAATGAAAGAGAATGATGTGATCAGACTGGATCACGAGATCTTCGAGTGATCGATTTTGCTTACATAAGCAACCATCGTCTTTTGCCAATATGAGAAGAGCATTAGAACATACATCAGATCATATATATTGAAATTGTTTAGTATGGTTATGTGGCTAACCCATCGCATTATGCAAGATTTCGGGTTTTAAGCTGGAATGACTCAGCTTTTGGATTCGTATATATTGTACAACTACGTGGAGACGAAAGTTCATCCGTCTAATATCTACATGTATCGATCATCTCATATCTACTATGAGCTCTTCATCAAGACGTGGGCAATAGTTGCCGTCACTAATATGGCATGGGTTCTGTCGCCCCATATATCGTCAAAATCGTCCATACTATAAAGCCTGCGGTATATGGTGAAAAAAGAACGGCTGTACTAATGTACACCCGATCAAAAAATTGGCATCTTCTTCAATCGCAACATTCGTATCTGCGCCTAGGCTGCTGGAATGGAATTTGTCGGCTTGTCTCGATTTTACCAACACTTCGACGATCACATTCGACTTCCAGGCATCGTAAACCTCCATCCAAGCCTGAACCAGCCTCAATCTCTTACAGCAACATTCCTTGCTTTCGTCGTGGCTACATCATCTCTCATGCCCCTGACCGGCATAAAAGCTCCCCGGTTGTTGCTCGGCGTATCCATAGTGATGGTGCATAGTATGACTACTTTCTGCAGGCACCGGCACCCCAACTGGATGTGGCTGGTTCCAGTTGCCATAGACGTTGCTTGCTGCTGGAGCTTGTGGTGGATACTGTGGCTGCCATGCAGGATACCCAGGTACCGTGCCGTATATCTGTGAGCTTTGGACTGACGCAGCTGCTTTTGTAGATGGGG
>Ga0247809_1000966_pt1 | contig 12849 bp, 11 predicted proteins | sample UWRJL104311B1_FD_180951 | JGI IMG/M metagenome (GOLD analysis project Ga0247809, IMG submission 180951) | Plant litter microbial communities from Arlington Agricultural Research Station in Wisconsin, United States - UWRJ-L104-311B-1 | ecosystem: Environmental > Terrestrial > Plant litter >...
GCCGAGGCTGCTTTCTCCGCCCGGAAAGTTAGCAGCCAATTCATCAAAAGATTCCTTACCGATGATTTTAAATGCTTCGAGCTTTGTAATGAATTGATAGAGATCGGCTGAAGTCAATCTCGGAGAGCCTGTCGTTACCTGAAGATAAGGTGTGGGATTGAAGTCATTATCAAAAGCCTTTGCCACGTCTGCTCTGTTCAGATCGGCATCCATAACGCTGTGCTTCATCCCACAAGGCCTGAATATATATTTGTTTACAAAAGCAGCATATGATAAGCCGGAAACCTTTTCAATGATCCGCTTCTGCAGATACACATTTGCATGCGCATAAATATAAGCTGTACCGGGTTCAAATTTCAAATCTTTTAGTCCTTTAAGCGAATCCAGCAATTCATTATCCGTCTCATCTGATTGTGCTTTGAAATTCGGCAGTCCACTGGTGTAATTGATCAGGTGCCTGATTTTTATTTTAGCTGCCCAAGCCGGCAGACTGACGAGGTATCTGGATACAGGATCATCCAGTTTAATTTTACCCTGTTCTTTCAGCAGCATCATGCTCACGCCATTAAATTCCTTGGCAATCGACCCTATGTCGAACAACATCTTCGTATTCAGTAATTGTGTTTTATCCGCATTGGCATAACCCCAGGCTTTGTGATAAATGATATTATCCTGTTTGGCAACTAACAAGGTGCCATTAAAAACTCCCCTGACAGATGCAGTGCGCATCAGGGAATCGATATTTTTTAGCTGTAACGGTGTTTGGGCAGATAAGCTGACCGAGAAAAGTATCAAATAAACCAGCAATAAATAGGATTTTGTGAATTTCATGAGCGTTAAGCTGAAACGATTAAATGTAACACATTTACAAGACAACCCTTAAATGAATTAGTTGCATCAAATAATGCAATCAGGGTTAAATTTATTGTAAGTGAAAATGCATTTTGACTTTAGATCTATAAAAATATTGGGGTATATAAAATTGTCGCAAATTCCCTGTAAATTGTCGCATACACCCCCTGCACCCTACTCGATATTACCTGCATATTTGTTAAGCATTTGAATTAGAAATAAAAACATAGCATTATGTCAAACAATAGCGTTTCATTACACAGAGTGATTAAGGCATCTCCTGAAAAAGTATACCGAGCCTTCACCGAAGCACTCGCACTCGCTTCATGGATGCCACCTTACGGGTTTCTTGGAACAGTTCACCATATGGATGTTAAAGTAGGCGGAACTTTTAAAATGTCTTTCCAGAATTTCACTACAGGAAACAGCAATTCATTTGGTGGCGAATATTTAGAGGTTGTGCCCAATGAACGCTTGAAATATACCGATCAATTTGAAGATTCAAATCTGCAAGGGACTATCGTCAATACCATTTGGTTTGAAAAAACATCAGTAGGTACAGCTGTGAAAATTTTGCAGGAAAACATACCTTCGATGATACCTGCGGAGATGTGTTATCTGGGTTGGCAGGAATCACTTGAAAAGCTCATTAAACTCGTCGAGCCAAACATACCAGATGCTTAAAACTACATGTAGATGAAAGAACCAGAATCCATACATCCGGATTGCGAAATTGTAACTACCAGGACTGTTAATGCTCCTAGGGCAATAGCCTATAAAGCCTGGCAAGATCCAAATCATTTGAAAAACTGGTGGGGTCCCGCCGGTTTTACAAATACCTTTCATGAGTTTGAATTCGAAGTTGGAGGCAAATGGAGTTTTACCATGCATGGACCTGAAAAGGGAAATTATATCAATTCCTGTGAATTCACTAAAATTGAATTTCCATCACTGATTTCCTGGAAACGTTTTTCGCAACCCTTGTTTCAGGTAGTCGTAACTTTTGAAGAGGTAACTCCGGATCAAACAAAAGTTATCTTCCGGCAAATATTTGATACGGCTAAAGAATGTAACAAAATAAAGCCTTTTGTGGAAGATAAAAATGAGGAGAATATGGATAGATTGGAAAATGAATTGGCACATATGATGAGCAGATAATTTTCCGATAAGCTTACACGAGCTTCTAATGATTCCGCGCAAATATATCTGCTTCAGTAAATACCGGAACGCTCATTGTATCAAATAGCGTTTATGAATCATCTCATGATGCACTAATCAAGTGCACTCATCGACGAATATTTATATATATATTATCAAGACTAATATCAATACATATCCAGATAAAATTATATCTAATTTTTGTATAGCCTTACAACGAGAATTACAAATTTTCTGCTAGGTGTTTAATCACTAAGTATATCATCTCTGTATGGATCATAACATGCTCACTTATTAATAAAAGGGAGGAACATCTATTTAATACCTAGCAGCAGCGATTTTTAATAACCAAAAATTGATTATATGATATAGGATAATTAATGTATATAAAAACAATTTTTTAGAAAAAAAATCAATTACCTATGTTTTTCCAAATTAATAAAGAATACCCACGTGCTGCCTTACTGGACTTTATAGGTAGTAAACAGCAGCAGTCTGGAATAATTTGGGGACCAAAAGAGCCAGACTGCGTAATTATAACATCCGGTGGAAGGCATGGAAAAAATGCAGGTTATTTTGATGATAGAAATGAAGATGGCTCATGGTAGGAAAAAATGCATAAAAAGCTGGGCATTCCATTCACTATAATACATTATTTTAAGAAATTTTTTAAAATCTGTTCCTCTAAAACAAAATTTTAAAATGATTTATATATAAATGTTAATAACTAATAATTTTTATTTGGGCTTAACAAGTTACACTTATGTATATTATAGAGTTTACAAAAATAATCCATCAATTTCTCTTTTCAGGTTTATATTGTAAAATATATGATGTTATAGTACTACCTGAACTTATTATAAATGGCATCTTCAAAGGGCATTCTCTGGTGATCATCAATAAGTGCGGAGATTTCTTTCATAGAGTCAAAAATGTCAGTAAAAAATTTAAAGTTAAGACCGAGGAACATCATAGTCTGCACCGCAGTAATCATGCAAACGCTAACACAATCCATTAGTAGTCGTAAATAATGTGCAATATGCACCTCATTTCTTTCTTTATCATTTCGTGACTTTCGTTCAGTGATCATTGATATGCCAATTTCATCACCATGAGCAATGTGACTGGATATCCTATAACTCTGAGTCAGAAAAGCCATGCTTTCCAATGTTTCACCCTTATACTTAGTGGAAAGAAAAGCTATAATTCCAGAAAAGGACCACTTTTGTTCCAACCTCGTCCTAATTGCCTTTGGCCACTTAGTTTTGAGACGTAACTCTTCCTCCTCGCTTAGAACAAGGGGTAAATAGGCTAGCCGATGAATTTCGCTTTCACTAGTATATACTAGATTCTTTTTTGCCTGTTCACTTAACTTTATTGAATAAATCTCAGAGAGGTCTTTCCAATACTCCCTAAGCAACACTTCCTGTTCAGATTTGACGGAGTCAGCAATTAGCATAAATTTGGTGAGTGTCTCCAATGCCGACCTCACAATTATATCTGCATCCCAAAGCGAACCATTTAACGTAAGCAAAGTTACAGCTTCAATTCGTGCGATAATATATTCAATAATCGGAAGTACTGGCATCACTTTATCAGTATGTTCCTTAATAATTCTAAATAATTCCAAATTTATTGCATTAATCGCAGAAAAATGTGACTGCGTAATGCTCTCAGCATCTTTTTCCCAATTTAATTTTGACATTTTAGCTCTTTATTAAATAACGTGTTCATAAACAATTTTCATAGTTGCATGTTATTACTTAATAATAAACTCATGGATCGCAGATACAATAAAATTGAATTTTTCCAAGATAAGATTATAAAATGGTTTAACAAATATGGTAGACAATTCCCTTGGCGCTCGCCAACATGTACATCCTACCAAATCATTATATCAGAAGTTCTTTTGCAAAGAACCAAGGCCGAAAATGTTAATCGTTTTTACAACAATTTTTTAAACGTATTTCCCAACTGGCAGATCTTAGCAGATGAAAATGTGATAGTCATTGAAGAACAGCTTAGGCCACTTGGCTTACAAAAACAGCGTGCCAACCGGATCTCTAGCCTTGCCAAATTTATGGTTGAACACAATGGTCAACTTCCATGCAACCGTGAAGATTTAGAAAAAATACCTTTAATGGGACAGTATATTGCAAACGCAGTAGAACTATTAATCTTTAAAAGACCAATGCCACTCCTTGACGTCAACATGTCCCGTGTACTGGAAAGATTTTTTGGACCTAGAAAATTAAGCGATATCCGTTATGATCCTTATTTGCAGTCGCTGGCATTAAAAGTTATCCAACATAAATCATCGAAGGAGATGAATTGGGCAATATTGGATTTCGCTGCACTCGTGTGCACAGCTAGAAGTCCACAATGTTTAAGTTGTATTCTGAAAATGAATTGTAAATATTTTATGGATTTGCAATAAATATTTAAACCACTACAGTCGAACATATTTACCGAAACTCAAGCTCTTTATGCATATCTACCAATAATTCTAGAAGTGCTTCCTTCTCAGTGGATTTGGCCGTCGTTATCGAAAGCACCATCCCTATCTCGCGCATCAGGCGAATCTTAATACGGTGATAAAGCCCTCGACTGTCCAGACCAATCGTCATCCACTCATAAATAGAATTAGACATGATGCTTACTATCACATCTCTAAATTCTGAAATAACCTTTTCATCTACTCCTTTATAGGCATTATATTCCTGCTCCCGAAGACCTGAAATTTCAACCATATGAGTCGGAAGATCCCCAAAAGCAACGTAACTCAAATATTTAAAAGGTCTCAAAAAATCTGCGGATTTGCATGATAGGCATAGCAAGTTGATGTTCTCAAACAATTGGACATTTTGTTTAGAAAAGAATACCTCCATATTAAATCCAATACCACAGGCACCTTTCAATGAAAAAGAATTTCCATGTCCAAGATAGACAACATTACTTCCTTCAGGAAGATTTCGTAAAATCTCAAAAACAGCAGTATGCTCCTCTAATGAATAACCTACATCCATTATTTGGCAGTCATCAGCATAGTCTAGTATACCTTTATTCCATATTGAATCTAGAAATGAAGTGGACTCATCTCTAGGATGAATAATAACCAACTTTTTCATTTATAATACTTAATATCAGCAAGGTACGCCGTTGCTTGTTCGATAAGGTTTACTTTAAAACTTTCAGCTATGTCAGCCCTCTTTTCTATAGTATTAGCCACATCCTCGAAAGTTTTGCCTTCAAGAGCCCCGATCAGACCATGAAATTTTAAGTCCTTGTTACTTCGTAGTTCCTTAAGCAATATCTCTTCCAATATGGGACTATTCTTCTTTAAATATAATACGATAGATTTCTCGTATTCATCACGATCCTTGAAATCTACTATATTTATCTCAATAAGAGTTTTGATGTGTTTCCATGCGGTTTTAAAATCTACTTTGCCAGACTTATACTCTTCAAGCAAACCTTCAATCTTAATCTTTAGAACTCCAGAATACAATAGTTTAGGAGTTGAACGCCTAATGCCTTCTTGCTGGAAAATTCTAATTAGCTCAACACCATTGATTGATTCGTCATCTAGATCCCAGTCGAAAGCAATAAGATCAAAAGATATATTACTAAACTGTTTATTAAATTCTTCAGTCACTTTACCAGTATCAATTACATTATTTGTCAAGAACCTAGGCTCCATAGTTGATCCAACATTGAATTGGTGACACTTGATGATCAAACTATTTTTTTTTGCTTCCCTTTCTATTTCCTCGATACTTGCAGATTGGTCTTCGTTATCGATAAGTAAACAGCTTCTTTCCATCAATTAAAAGTTATTTTAAATGTTGCCCCTTTTAGGACGAAATTATTTCCAGAAAATTCAATGTTTGCACCCATTCCACTGAGAGTAGTCTTGACAGAATTAAGTCCTATACCTGATCCATCAGTCGTGGTTACGCCAAGCTCAAAAAGTTCGAATGGCCTATCTAAAAATTTCTCCTCTACACCATTCCCGTTATCAGAGAAGAGGATCACCAGCTTGTCAGACAACTTCACATTGACCTTAGTCGCTCCCGCCTTGTCCGCATTAGATATCAGATCGTCAAAGACAAGTGAAAGATCCAAAATACTTATTCGCTTTTCTGCACTTTGAGCTTGATTGTCTATTTCAAAAATGATCTGGCTCTCATAGATATCGTTATAAATTCCGATGTATTGTTCAGTGAACTTCACTAGATCGACCACTTGTGTATTTGCTTGAGTCCTAAAATTTGACCTGGTTATCAATCGACTAATCTTTAGAGCTTTTTCTGCATTAAACTTGATTATACCTAAACGTCTTAATATCTCTTTCTCTTTTATTTCCTTAATCCTGATCTTATCCATCAAAGTGTCCACATTGCTCCGAATATTTTTTGATGTAATCTTCATATTGTGTACCAAACCTTTAGCATCCTCCGATAGCGCACGGGACGAACTCCTGAAATAGGTATTTTTTTCTTTTTCTAAATCCAAATCTGCCTGCAGCTTTTTAGCCTGTTCTTCAGCGGTCTTCCTTGCGTCAACCTCTAAAATTCTGGCTATACGCTCCTCCTCAAGTCTTTTCTCTAAAGCCTTAAATTTATCAGCATTTTGTTCCAGCCCAGAAAGTGTATTCGCTGTATCTGTAATATTGGAACCTACACCAGCAACATCAACCGTAAAATCTCTAAGCTCTTTTTGCGCTACATTAATCCTGCTTAGAAATGAAGTAATTTGCTCAGGATCAAGATTTTTATCTTCAATTTCCTTGACGATATTCTCAAGTTCCCGAGTCGTTTTATCATTTTGTTCTTCTATAAGGTTATGGATAAAATTTTGATTGATACGAAGCCTCACAATTTCCGCTTGCTTGGCATCAATAATATTTTCCGCCACAGTAAGAACTCTTTTATTTCTGGTCAGAGCATCCTCCCTATAGTTCTCATTAGACTCATCCCAATCTGGATTGTTTAGGATTTCTTTTTCTAATTTATTACTATCTCTTTCTTCAACACTATCCCAATTGATACCTTCAACTACAAAACGCTCCAATCTCCTGAAGATTTTGTAATAATAACCAAATGGACTATTGCTCTTAGTAAGCTGACTAAAAATTCTGTTATTTACAATTCCAGATCTACTTGAAATGATCTTGAATATATCTTCCTCATCTTCGAAAAGTTCTTCATTGTCCAGAACCTCAATTCTTCCAATTACCTCTCTATTCCCCAAGTATCGGCTTCTACCCTGACCTTTTCGAGATTCCATTCCGAGCCAATCATCCCCATAATCTCCATATGGAGGTATTCTGAACCCATTTATAAAAAGCGAAATTGACCCAAAATCTACAGGCCTAATACCTGTCTGTTTAGTGAAATAGGCTTTCGAATAAGGATTTAAATAATAGATATGAATCTTAATGTTCTTAAGTAAGTTGAACCGGTTCTTTTCTACAAGAGTAAAAATTGAATTGCCTCGATCTTTTAAAATGGTAATTATATGTTCGCCATCCTTGGTAATTTTGGATTGGATATTGGTTACCTTAAAATTAAGCTTTTCAAATATGCGGTTGCGAATGACACCATTGATTCCGTCATAATCGGGACGTGTATCCTCCTCAGTTGTTAATTCCGTAGCAGACAAAACAATATCAAACCTTGATGATTTAAAAGATTGATTGGGATTTATTAGCCTTTCCAGTTGTCGCTTTAGGGATAGAATATCATCATATCTCCATTCATCTCTCAGCGAGCTGATCTCTAAATAAGTTCCATGTAAAAATGCATCTTTTCCCGTAGCTTTTTTAAAATCCATCGAAGTAATTTCCAGAATTTCGAAGGTGATATCCTGAATATTTAGATTGATATCATCAATCTGTTCAAACTTACGCCAATCAATAAAGAGCTTGATCAACGGTCCGTCCTTTTGCTTGGTATATATGGTTAAGAACTTACCTAATCGATCACATGAAAAACGACCAACGCCCTTATTACCAGCTAGCAAACGTCCGTATTCTTCACGTTTTTCTTTCTTTTCTGAGTAGGCAATATTTAGCCATTTATTTTCTAAATCATAAGCAGACATTCCCCTACCTGTGTCGAAAAGAATGATCTTGGAATTATTTTCTAATTTGTAGGTCTTAATATCTAACGAATGTTGGATATTATGAAAAGAAACATCAACATGGTTTGAGCCTGCATCAAAAGAATTTTTGACCAATTCCAAGACGGCGATATTGTCATCCGTAATTAGGTCCTTTCCGATTATATTCTTTAGCAAGACATTAGTCCTAAAACTAACTGTTTTCTTTTTAGACCTGTCATTACCATTCCTATCACTCCAAATCTCATCTATCAAATTGCTATGATTTGATCTTCCAACATCACGAGAATCGACTTGCTTAAAACCTAATAACTGATTCTCTACTGATCGTACCGTTCTACCAAGTTCTTGAGAAAGATCACGAATAGCCGGGTTTTGTTCGTGGATTTGTTTTCCCCCAAGTCTAATATAAAGATCACAAACCCTTTCAAGTTCAGCTTTCGAGAAACTAGTTCCTGAAAGCTCATTCTTTTCTCCTCCTTTGACTCTTTGGTACTTCGCCATTAATTAATTTATTTGTAATAGTTTACAGATATAATCTCCAAGTGCTTTAGCTAACAGAGGTGGAACGGCATTGCCAACCTGTGTATACTGGGGGACCTCGAATTTCCTTGAATCGCCACCCGTTGTTACCTTTGATCTAAACTCGAACCAATCTGGAAAAGACTGGAATCGGGCCATTTCCCTCACCGTCATTGTCCTTAAAGTTTCCATATGGTAATGGCACAAATCATCAGGTATTGTCAACTGCGCAGGAGCTGGCTCATATTCCAAGAGCGCCCTTTGTGAATGCTTTTTTGTAGGAATGGATTCGATCAATTGCTTTACCTCAGCTATACTTTTAGGCCTACGATAATGTTCTCCCTCATGATCACTAAAATATAAGTTGTATTCGGCAAATTCGCTAAACAGTCTTTCTAAATCTTCTCCTATTACTTCCTTACCTGTAAAAAGATCCACAGCACTTTTTCTCAAACCATTCTGAAATTCATTAATTACTTGATAAAACCTAAATCTGGCTTTAACTTCAAAACGGTGCTCTCTTGGATCATGATTACGAACTTCTAAATCGTCACCATTATGACTCCTGAAAACTTCATTCAAGTTACTTCCATAACCATTAGTGATGGTCGATAGTCTATACTTGATCTTAGTCCTTCGTATATCACCTATAGCCTCAGTGGCTGAAACGAATTTTCCTGGAATCTTAGTAATCAACGGAAAAACTTCTCCATTGAAAAGGGTGCGATCTTCTTCTATATCATAAAATCGGTAGTCGCCTACAACCACATCCTCTAAATGTTCAATATTATCATTTACACGTTGGTAAAAATGTAGAGAGGAAGACAAAATTACACTGTCATTTTTTTTGCTGAGAACTTTATTAAATATATCTAGACGGAAAGCATATAGAATAAATCGTGGGCGGTTCTGTGCCACTCCAAAAAACTTAGAGTTCAACATCATACACACTGGCACATAACCTTCTAATGCAAAGGCCTTCGAAACCTCCAACCATGCATAATATTTATTTCCCTCCTCAGTAAATGGAGAAGTAATCCCTTTTACATTCTCTAATAAAACCACCTTTGGTTGTAATAAACCGGCTATTCTTGCAAAGGAAAGTGGTAAAAGATTTTTCTTGTTATTTTTTTCCCGTTTACCTGCCAGACTGAAACTTTGGCAAGGAGGCCCGCCCGAAAGTAAATCAATTTTATCCTTTACAATCTTTTCTACTATATCCTCGTTGGCAAGAAAAAATTCCAACAATTGATCTATATCACCAATTAATAGTTTATTCCTAATATCCTTAATTGTTTTGATATCGGAAAATGCACCATCTCTAGCTGTTAAGGGATTCTCCCTCAATCGATCGGTTAAATTGTTATTAGGAAATTTACTTTTGATCCAACGGACTTTTAGTGATTCCTCCATCATTTCTGCCTTATCCTGCAAATTTTCATCCAGAATATTATATGCGAATGTTTCGCCAGCCATTGGCGAGAGCTCATTAGCAAAGTACAATTCAAATCCAGCCGCATCCAGACCAAGGCTCATTCCACCACAGCCAGCAAAAAGTTCTATATGTTTGGGTTTATTTTTCTTCATTTAACAATGGGCTCCTAGAGACCCTATTTTTTTTTTAAGTCGTTATAAATGAGACCATTTGCAACGTAAATAGTATATTATCAACGTAGTAAGACGTATTCTTTATTATAAGAAAAGAATTAGAAAATTATAATTAAAGCATCAATACGATCCGAAAATAACTACAGTACACTTCACCGATGTAAATCTAATATTTTTGAACCTTAACTTTCAAAACAATCTCAATTAAAATATAACCTCATTAATAGTCAACTTTATATATTAATAATTATGAATAACCAACTTAATACCTTTTCTCGAAGTTAAAAGACGCACCCATCACATAGGTTGTACTGAAATAGCATCTTATCAGAAGAAAGAATACTTCAAATGTATTTGGTTGTAACATAGTACGTACTGATCTGAAAAATTGCAACATATTATCAATGGAAACATAAATGAAGTGTGAAAGATTATTTAAAAAATCACTAAAATGACACTGCTCATTAGAACGCTTGAGTAACATCCGGAGGAATTCAAAAGGTCCAAGCTGCTAGCCACACCTATAGCCGGATTAATAGCCACACTTATAGTTGCCATAGTAGGATTGTTTTTATCTGTCACAGGAAAAATTTGGCTATTATTTATTGCAATAGGAAGTATTGTCTACCTGAATGTTTGTATCAAAATTTACGGGAGAGAATTTCCTTGTTAAAACTAAGCCTAAAAACACCTTTGATATACTATTCTTTTTAACTGTCAAACACGGTCTTTTAGTTTACTCAATTGCCTTCTCATTTTTTTGTAGATTATTCTTCAGTGCCACTCACTGTAGAAATCTTAAAAGGATTGATGCGATGGCTACCCTTCTGGATAATTCACCATTGGGTTAGTATTTTTCATGCAATTGCAAGGACGATTACTGTTTTTATTCTTTGGTATGTCCTTCCACAATAGCGGTTTTTTGCGATACCCATTCCGATCGTTTTAATTTATGTAATAACAATTGCAATTTTAATACGCAGAAAACTGAAAGAATAAACCTGATTCCACTTCTTTGTATCGCAACTTTTTGCAAGAATGCTTTCAAGATCATACTTTAAAATAATAGACAGGTTCGATAAGATATTATAAGATTTCCACATGATTTTATGTTTGATTTAACCACCGTAAAATCTAATTCTCTAAGAACCCAAATTGGAACCTTAGAGAAAGATGCCAGCGGTAAGCTTATAAAACCCTAAATTGCAATTTAACCTTACCAATATGAAGCAAAGTTTCTTTTCCAGGGTTACCTTATGTGTCTTGTATGTTATGGTTCCATTTCTTTCCAGTATGGATACGGTTGCACAGAAAAAGCTGAACGTAGTCGTTGCAGGTTTAAATCATGACCATGTTTATTTGATTATGAACAGCTATGAAAAAGGCGAAGTAAACATCATTGGTATCACCGAAAGCAATACCGACTTGGTTAAACGATTTAAACAGCGGTACAAGCTACCGGATTCGCTGTTCAATAAAGATTTAACAGCTTTGCTAAAGAAACGAAAACCAGACGTGGTACTGGCCTATAACGCAATAAATGATCATCTGGCAGTAGTTGAAGCAGCGGCACCTTTAGGGATATCCGTGATGGTAGAGAAACCACTGGCAACCACCGTTGAACAAGCGGAGCGTATGGCACAACTAGCAAAACAGCATAAGATTCATTTATTGACAAACTATGAGACAACCTGGTATCCAAGTAATCAACAAGCATATACAAAGATCAAAACCAACAATGAGATTGGGAAGATCAGGAAGATGGTGGTTCATGACGGACATCAGGGACCAAAAGAAATAAATGTGAGTAAGGAGTTTTTAAGCTGGCTAACTGACCCGGTGCAAAATGGTGGAGGCGCAATTGTAGATTTTGGATGTTACGGCGCAAACCTGATGACATGGCTGATGGATGGGCAGGCGCCGATAGCTGTCACTGCCATTACACGCCAACTTAAAAAAGACGTATATCCAAATGTGGATGATGATGCGACTATTCTTTTAGAATATCCCGGCGCAACGGGCATTATTGAGGCGTCGTGGAACTGGCCATTTTCTATAAAGGACATGGAAGTTTTTGGGCAAACCGGCTATGTACAGGCTGTGAATGCGACTACCCTTAGAATAAAAGAAAAAGAAAGTGCCCCCTATACGGAAGTCGCTGCAGCCTCACTTCCAGCTAACTTAAGTGATCACCTGAATTATCTGTCCTCCATATTGTTACGCAATGAAATTAAACCCCAACATGATTTATCAAGTTTAGAAAACAACCTCATTGTGGTTAAAATATTGGAAGCTGCAAAAACCTCAGCGAAGACCGGTCGCAGGGTTTTGATGAAATAAATATGTAAATTTGCTACGCTATCCCCTATCGAAAATACCGAAGAAATAGTGATCAACTAATTATTTATTTTTGCTTTCTAAAATTTATCTCAATCAACTATTATAATAAATTGGAACATCATATCATTTATATCAGTACAGCAGATCATCTCATGACTACTGAAGAACTCTCAACCATCTTAGAGGAATCAAGACAATGGAATCAAGATCACGGGATTACCGGAATGTTATTATATGTAGAAGGAA
>Ga0247809_1000967_pt1 | contig 12823 bp, 13 predicted proteins | sample UWRJL104311B1_FD_180951 | JGI IMG/M metagenome (GOLD analysis project Ga0247809, IMG submission 180951) | Plant litter microbial communities from Arlington Agricultural Research Station in Wisconsin, United States - UWRJ-L104-311B-1 | ecosystem: Environmental > Terrestrial > Plant litter >...
CCTGGCCGGCGTCGCGGACCGGGAGCGGGAGCGGTTCGAGAAGAGGTCGCTGAAACACTTCCGGCTGCCCGACGGGATGGGGCGTGCCGTCTGGGACATGGACCCCGAGACCTACGCCACCTTCGTCGAACTCCACAACCGTGCCACCTCGCCGAAACGCGGGGTCCGGTTCGTCGCCGGACCCGACGCCGAGACCGCGGAACGCATCCTCGCAGACCCACGCAGCATCGGACAGCTCGCCTCCGACACCTTCATCGGCCTCCTGCAGGCCGGCGCCGATGCCGACCACTCGCGGCTGCTGGGCACCGGCGGCGCGTCGATCCGGGTCGTGGTCGTCAAAGACACCCTGGCGCCCGGCACCGGCACCGGCACCACCGCCAGCGGCACCGCGGCCGGGCGAGGCTACTTCGAAGCCACCGGCGACACGATCACCGCCGCGACCGCGCAACGCCTGGCCTGCGACGGCGCGACCACCGAGGTCACCCTCGACACCTTCGGGCGACCGCTCGACGTCGGACGCGAACAGCGCACGTTCACCCCGAGACAACGCATCGCCCTCGCGATCCGCGACGGAGCCTGCATATTCGGCGACTGCGACAAAGAACCCTCGATGTGCGAAGCCCACCACATCGTCGCTTGGACCGACGGCGGCAGAACCGACCTCGCCAACGGCATCCTGCTCTGCAAATTCCACCACCTGCTGCTCCACAACAACGGCTGGCGGATCGAACTCGTCGACCACACCTACTGGCTGATCCCACCACCCGACATCGACCCCGACCAGACACCCAGAGTCATGCGATCCAAGAACCCCGCACTCCGCGAGATACAAAGCGCTGTCGACGCCCAAACGGCGGCTGACGCCGCCCCGCCACCGCCGGAGGAGCGCGGACGGGCACTCGTCGCTTCAGGCCCGAGGGTGGGCTGATCTATGCCGCGCCGATCGAGCACGGGGGCGCATCCCCGCTATGGATTTCCCGACTCCGATACTGCACTCCGGCTATCGCGAGATGGCACGCTTCCGCTGGGTGATGCGCTTCATGATCACGTTCTGCATGTCGCGCAGGGGCTCGCCCGACTCGGCACGCGAATGACGAGTCCACTCGCCGTCGCCGTCGAGCCACCACGACGAGGTGTCCTCGGCGAGGGCCAGCTCGAACAGCTCGTCGATCTGGCGCAGCTGGTCGGGAGCGACGAGCCGCACGAGCGCCTCGACGCGACGGTCGAGGTTGCGGTGCATCATGTCGGCGCTGCCGATGTAGATCTGCGGATCGCCGTTGTTCACGAACGAGAAGATGCGGGCGTGCTCGAGGTAGCGTCCGAGCACGGAACGCACGCGGATGTTCTCACTCAGACCCGGAACTCCCGGCCGGATGCCGCAGATGCCGCGCACCACGAGGTCCACGGGCACGCCCGCGTTGCTCGCCCGGTACAGGGCGTCGATGATGGCCTCGTCGACGATCGAGTTGAGCTTGATGCGGATGCCGCTCGGCAGGCCGGCCTTAGCGTTCTCTGTCTCGGTCTTGATGTGCTTGAGCAGTCCCTTGCGCAGGTGCAGGGGAGCGACGAGCAGGCGCTTGAACTTCTTCTCGATCGCGTAGCCCGAGAGCTCGTTGAAGAGGCGCGTGAGGTCCTTGCCGACGACGTCGTCCGCGGTGAACAGGCCGAGGTCTTCGTAGATGCGGCTGGTCTTCGGGTTGTAGTTTCCGGTGCCGATGTGGCTGTAGTGCTTGAGTTCGCCACGCTCTTGGCGGATGACGAGCGCCAGCTTGCAGTGCGTCTTGAGGCCGACCAGGCCGTAGACGACGTGCACACCGGCCTTCTCGAGCTTGCGCGCCCAGCTGATGTTGGCGCTCTCGTCGAAGCGCGCCTTGATCTCGACGAGGGCGAGCACGGCTTTTCCCGCTTCCGCCGCGGCGATGAGCGCCTCGACGATGGGGCTGTCGCCGCTCGTGCGGTACAGGGTCTGCTTGATCGCGAGCACGTTCGGGTCGGCGGCGGCCTGCTCGAGGAAGGTCTGCACGCTGGTCGAGAACGACTCGTAGGGGTGGTGCACGAGCACGTCGCCCTTGGCGATCGACGTGAAGATGTTCGGCGCAGCGTTCGGCTCGCTCGGCAGCAGGTCGACGCTCGTGGTCGGCACGTGCTTGGCGTACTTGAGCAGCGGGCGGTCGATGCGGTTGAGCTGGAAGAGTCCGCCGAGGTCGAGCGGCGCGGGCAGGCGGTAGACCTCCTGCTCGGTGATGTCGAGTTCGCGCACGAGCAGGCCGAGGGTGAGGTCGTCCATGTCCTCGGTGATCTCGAGGCGGATGGGCGGACCGAAGCGGCGGTTCAGCAGCTGCTTCTCGAGCGCCTGGATCAGGTTCTCCGACTCGTCTTCGTCGACCTCGACGTCTTCGTTGCGGGTCACCCGGAACTCGTGGTGCTCGAGGATCTCCATGCCCGGGAACAGGTCGCCGAGGTGGTTCGACACGAGGTCTTCGAGCGGGATGAAGCGCATCCGGCCGGTGCCGTCGTTGGGCAGTTGCACGAAGCGCGGCAGCACCGTCGGCACCTTGAGCCGGGCGAACTCGACCTTGTCGGTCTTCGGGTTGCGCACGCGCACGGCGAGGTTGAGCGACAGGCCGGAGATGTAGGGGAACGGGTGGGCCGGGTCGACGGCGAGCGGCATCAGCACCGGGAAGATCTGCAGCGAGAAGATCTCGCGGGCGCGCTCGCGGTCGGCCTCGTCGAGGTCGGCCCAGGTCTCGATGTGGATGCCGGCCTCGTCGAGCGCGGGCTTCACGTGCTGGCCGAACGCGTCGGCGTGACGGTGCTGCAGCTCGTGCGCCTTGGCGCTGACCGCGGCGAGCACGTCTTCGGGGGCGGTGCCGATGTTGGTCGGAACGGCGAGCCCGGTGGCGATGCGGCGCTTGAGGCCGGCGACGCGCACCATGAAGAACTCGTCGAGGTTGCTGGCGAAGATCGCGAGGAAGTTCGCGCGCTCGAGCAGCGGAAGCGTCGTGTCTTCGGCGAGTTCGAGCACCCGCTGGTTGAACGCGAGCCAGCTCAGTTCGCGGTCGAGGTACCGGTCGTAGGGCAGGGTGCCGTCGTCGACGCTCGACGACTCATCGATGTCGTACTCGTCGAGCGATTCGCTCGGAGCCAGGGCGTCGATGAGGGCATTTTCGCTATCCATCCCGCCATCATCCCACTGTCGTGTGAATCACCGGTGAACGAGTTGGGCGGCCCTAGCCCGCCGCGTACTGGATATCGACCGCGTGGTCTGCGAAACCGAACGACCGGTACAGCCGCAGGGCCGGCTCGTTGTCGCCCTCCACATACAGGCTCGAGGTGCGGATGCCGCGGTCCGCGAGCCGCGCCAGACCGGCCGCGACGAGGCGGCGTCCGAGGCCATCGCCCTGGCGGTCTGGCGAGACGCCGACGACGTAGAACTCGCCGATGCCGTGCTCCACCTTGAGCCAGCAGTACCCGACGAGAGTGCCGCCGTCGCGCAGCAGCAGGAAGTCGTCGGCGTCGAACCACGGCTCGGCCATCAACAGGTCGAGGTCGGCGCGCGTCACGCGCCCCTGCTCGGGGTGGCTCGCGAAGGCGCGGGAGTTCAGCGCGAGCCAGTCGGTCTCGTCCTCGCCGACCACGAAGGTCTCGATCCGGTCGACGAGCGAGCTGCTGGACCCGCTCGACCGGCTGGACCCACCCGACCTGCCCGACCCACCCGACCTGCCCGACCCGCTTGGCCGGCTCTGCTGGTCGAGTAGGCCGTCCACGGCCGTATCGAGACCCGTCAACCGCAGCTGCAGCAACTCGCGCACCGCCACCAAGCCGTGGCTCGCGGCCAGCGCGCGCGCGGCCCTGTGGTCGCCGTGCGCCCACACCCGCAGACGCGGCGAGCGGGAGAGCAGCTCGTCGAGCAGGCGGGTTCCGTGGCCGTGCCGCCGCGCATCCGGGTCGACCACGAATTCTGCCTCGCCGTCGCGCAGCAGGGCGGCCGCGACATCCCCGATCACCAGCAGTTCACGGTCTCCCGTCGCGAGTTCGACGAGGCTCCCGTCGGAGAACGGCGGCTGTCCGTCGGCACGCGTCGCCCGCTGCACGAGCACGTCGAACCAGTCGGGTCGCGTCGGCAGGCTCTCGATGGTCATGTCCGTCGCGATCAGTTGGCGAGCGGCGCCGGGAAGCGCTCGTTCTCGTCGTCGTAGACGTTGAAGCGGTAGCCCACGTTGCGCACCGTGCCGATGAGCGACTCGAGGTCGCCGAGCTTGGCGCGCAGGCGCCGCACGTGCACGTCGACCGTGCGGGTTCCACCGAAGTAGTCGTAGCCCCAGACCTCGCTCAGCAGCTGCTCGCGGGTGAAGACGCGCGAGGGGTGCGTGGCGAGGAACCGCAGCAGCTCGAACTCCTTGAAGGTGAGGTCGAGCGGCTTGCCGTGCACCTTCGCCGAATAGCTCGCCTCGTCGATGACGACGCCGGAGGCCTGGATCTTCGAGCTCGACTTGTCTTGCGCCTGGCGCCCGAGCGCGAGACGGATGCGGGCATCGGCCTCGGCGGGCCCCGCGCCCTCGAGGATCACGTCGTCGACGCCCCAGTCGGCGCTCACCGCGGTGAGCCCGCCCTCGGTGAGGATGAGGATGAGCGGAACGTTCACGCCGGTCGTGCTGAGGATCTTGCACAGCGACTTCGAGCTGGCCAGGTCGTAGCGCGCGTCGATGAAGATGAGGTCGCACGTGGGCGCGGTGATGAGCGAAGCCGGCTCGGCCGGGATTTGTCGAGTTTTATGACTGAGTAGCCCCAATGCGGGAAGTACGTCGTCGTCGCCCGCAGAGGTCAGGATAAGCAGCTGCGCCACGGGTCCTCCAAAGTGCCTGCGCACAGTCTACAAGCGCCTTAAGATGGCAGGGTGACCTGGCAGCTGGCAAGCATCCTCCCCGTGTGGGCCCTCGCGATCATCGGGAGCGTCGTGATCGGACTGGTCGTCGCGCCCGACGAGTACTTCACCTGGGTGCCCATCGTCTTCGCGGCGGCGATCATCTCGGCCTTCACGATCCAGCTCGCCATCCGGCGTAAAGAGGGCTTCGTCACCCGCGTGATGGTCTCGACGGGCGGGGCCCTCGTCGTGCTCGCCGCATCCACCGTCATTCTCGGCGCCGCGTCGTAGCGCCTTCCGTGCGTGCCCGGGCCGCAGCGGTTAGGCTGTGGGCATGGTCATCGCCCTGGAACTCTTCTTTACCGGACTCCTGATCCTGGCGAGCCTCGCGATCGCGTACACCTCGGTCGTCGTGCTTTACAACCTCTTCCGCGGCCAGCGCTAGCCGCCGGCGACCGTCGTGATCGAGCTCAACTCCGATCTACCCGCCGAGATCGTGCCGCTGTCGTGGCTCATCGGCCTCTGGGAAGGCACCGGCGTCGTGCACTACGCGGTCGGCGACGAGATCCGCGAGCACGAGTTCGGCCAGCGCCTGAGCTTCACGCACGACGGGCTGCCGTACCTCAACTACACCTCGTACACCTGGTCGCTCGACCCGGACGCCGGCTCCTCGCAGCCGACGAACGCGAGCCCGCACGTCGTCGAGACCGGGTACTGGCGCCTCAGCCGCCCGTCGCACGACGGCGACTCCGGCCCGGGGATGCTGCCCGGCGTCGGCCCGAAGCCGTACGCCACCGCCGAGGAGGTCGAGACCCTGCGCAACGCCGACGGCGGGTTCGACATCGAGGTGTCGCTCGTGCACCCGCTCGGGGTGAGCGAGCTCTATGTCGGGCAGATCAAGGGCCCGCGCATCGACTTGGCGACGGATGCCGTGCTGCGCACGGCCTCGGCCAAGGAGTACTCCGCCGCGACCCGCCTCTACGGCCTGGTCGACTCGAAGCTGCTCTGGGCGTGGGACATCGCCGCGCTCGGCCAAGACCTACGCACGCATTCCTCGGGGAGCCTCAGCCGTGTCGAGTGAAACCGCGCCGACGGCCTTCGAGGCGATCCCCGGCGCCGTCGGCTCGCCGCCCCAGCACTACGGAAACCCGCTCGGCGAGCAGAAGGCGCTCGCCGCCGGAACCGCGATCGTCGACCTCTCCGACCGCGGCGTCGTCACGGTCGCGGGTCCCGACCGCCTCACCTGGCTCGACTCCCTCACCTCGCAGTCGATCAAGGGCATGCGCCCGGGCGACTCGGGCGAGACCCTGCAGCTCGACATCAACGGCCGCCTCGAATTCGCGCTGCGCGTGATCGACGACGGCGACACGGCGTGGCTGCTCGTCGAGGGCGACCAGGCCGAGGCACTCGTCGCGTGGCTCAGCAAGATGCGCTTCATGCTGCGGGTCGAGATCGCCGACCGCAGCGCCGACTTCGCGACCATCGGGTCGCTCGGGTCGCCCGACCTCGAGGTCGCCGCGCCGAACGGGGTGCCGCTGGTCTGGACGGACCCGTGGCGCGAGGTCGTGCAGGGCGGGCACCAGTACGCGCACGTCGCGGAACATCCGGGCGCCGAGTGGACGTACAGCGAGCGGCTGATCCCTCGCGCGGCGACGGCCGAGGCATCCGCCCTGCCCGTCGCGGGCCAGCTCGCCCTCGAGGCGTTGCGTGTCGCGGCCTGGCGTCCCCGTTTCGCGACGGAGGCCGACGAGCGCACCATCCCGCACGAGCTCGACTGGCTGCGCTCCGCCGTGCACCTCACCAAGGGCTGCTACCGCGGGCAGGAGACGGTCGCCAAGGTGCACAACCTCGGCCACCCGCCGCGCCGGCTCGTGATGCTGCACCTCGACGGATCCGACGGGGTGCTGCCGGCCGCCGGAGACGCCGTGGTGCTCGCGGGTCAGGATGACGCGGTCGGCACGATCACGACCCCCGCCCTGCACTACGAGCTCGGACCGGTCGCGCTCGCCGTGATCAAGCGCGCGGTCGAGCACGAGGCCGGGCTCGAAGTACTCACCGACGACCTCCGCATCGCCGCGGCACAAGAAGTGATCGTGCCGCGTGACGCGGGCGCCGAGGCGAACGTGCCGCGGTTGCCGCGACTCGGGGCCGTTCGCCGGTAGCCCGCCGTGTCGACGTCCGCCGAACGGCTGCGTCGCTTCGAGCGGAGCATGCGCCGCCGGCTCGACCTCAAGATCGCCGTCACGCGGGCGTGGAACTCCGTGCCCGCCGCGGTGCAGATCGTCGTGGCGGTGGTCGCGAGCTACGCCTTCTCGCACTACGTGCTCGGCCACGCGGTGCCGCTGCTGTCGATCACCGTGGTGATCTCGAGCCTCGGGTTCGGGCGCGACGCCCGGCCGCGGCGGGTGTTCGACTCCGTGGTGGGCATCCTCATCGGCATCCTGTTCAGCGAGCTGCTCTTCACGCTCGTCGGCCGCGGGGTGTGGCAGATCGCGGTCATCCTGTTCCTCACCTTCGTGGTCGCCCGGTTCGCGTCGCCCAGCGCGGCCTTCGCGGCGGCCGCCGGCATCCAATCGATGATGGTGATGCTGCTGCCCGACCCCGACGGTGGCGTGCTCACCCGCAGCGTCGACGGTCTCGTCGGCGGCATCGTCGCGCTGCTCGTCACGGCGCTCGTTCCCCGCGACCCGCGGTCGATCGCCCGCCGCGACGCGGGGCGCCTGCTGTCGACGCTGGCGGAATCGTTCCAGGCGTTGCTCGACGGGTTGCGCACGGGCGACGAACCAGCGGCCTCGCTCGCGGTCGAACGCCTGCGCCGCACCCAGCCGCTCGTCGACGACTGGAACGCCTCGCTCGACTCGGCCCTGTCGATCTCGCGCATCTCGCCGTTCCTGCGCCGGCACCTGCCCGCGCTCAGGCAGCAGGCGCGTGTGCTGCAGGGCCTCGACCTCGCCGCTCGTCACCTGCGCGTGATCGACCGGCGCGTCTCGTTCCTGCTGCGCGACGGGGTGCCGCGGCCCGAGCTCGCCGACCTGCTCGGCGAGATCGCCGACGGAATCGCTCGACTCGGCACGAGCATCGACGACCCGGCGCGGGTCGCCGACGCCGCGGCCCGGTTCGAGGCCATCGCGCCGCGCCTCGACCCGGCGCTCATCGTGCCGGATGCGCCGGTCACCGAGACGATCATCGTGCTGCTGACGCGGCCCCTCGTGGTCGACCTGCTGGTCGCCTCCGGGCGCACCGGCGACGAGGCGCGGGCCCTGCTGCCGACCGTCTAGCGGCGCCCGAGCCCTACCGGGCTGGGGTGCCGAAGTACACGAGCCGGGCGTCGCGCCGCAGCTCGACCATCCCGGCGCGCAGCATCGTTGCGTGCGAGGCGAGGTTGCCGAGCTCGGCGTCGGCGATCACCGACGTCGCGCCGTTCGCGAGAGCGATGCGGATGGCGGCCGCCAGGGCCTCCGCCGCGAATCCGGTGCCCCTCGCCGACTCGACGAGGCCGAAGCCCAGCTCGGCGACGCCGTCGTCGGGCGGGCCGAAGAACCCGATGCCGCCGACGTACCGGCCGTCGGAGCGCCGCGCGATGGCGTACAGGCCGAACGGCGCGGGATCGCCGTGCTCGACGAAGGCGTCGATGAACATCGGCAGCACGTCGAGCTCGTCGGCGAACGGGTAGTCCGTCGCCCAGCGGTCGTGCGGCCCGGGGGAGCGCGCGAGCACCCTGCGGGCCTCGTCGAGCCCGAGCGGGTGCAGCGTGAGGCGCGGCGTCGTCGTATCGCCCACTACCGCCCCCACGCGAAACCGAGCGGTTCGACGGCGTGCCAGGCGACCGTCAGCTCGCCGAGCCGCCAGCGCGACTTGCCACCGAGCACCGGCCAGCCGTCGGCCCGCAGCGCCGTGGCGGTCGCGATCCAGCGCTGGCTCGGCGCGTAGGTCGCGAGCGCGGCGTTGTGCTGCCAGTGCTTGTCGAGCGCGACGAGGAACGCGTGCACCCTCTCGCCCGGCACGTTGCGGTGGATGAGCACCTTGGGCAATCTCTCCGCCACGATCGACGGGCGCTCGAGGCCGTCGAGGCGGAGGGATACGGTGAGGCTCTGCGGGCCGCCGGCCGTGACATCCACCCAGCTGGCCACCCGGCCCACCTCGTTGCACGTGCCCTCGACGAGCACACCGCCCGGTTGCAGCCGGTCGACGCAGCGGTGCCAGTTCTCGAGCACGAGCGACTCGTCGTACTGCCGCAGCACGTTCAGCGCGCGGATCACGGTGGCCGTGCGTCCGGCGGGCAGCGGCACCTCGAACCCGCCGAGCCGGAAGCTCACGCCGGGCCGGGCGCTGAGCGACGCCAGCTTGACGCGCGCCGGATCGATCTCGATGCCGATCACCTCGACGTCGGGCCGGATCTTCGAGAGGCGCTGGTGCAGTTCGAGACTGGTGGTGGCGGATGCGCCATAACCCAGGTCGACCACGAGCGGGTCCGCGGTGCGACGCAGCACGGCGAGGGTCGCGATCCAGCGGTCGACGCGGCGCAGGCGGTTCGTGCCCGTCGTGCCGCGCGTGATGGATCCGATGGGCATGCCGGAAAGCCTACGGTGGATAGGCTAGCTGCATGACTTACACGCTCATCCTCCTGCGCCACGGCAACTCCGACTGGAACCAGAAAAACCTCTTCACCGGCTGGGTCGACGTGCGCCTGAGCGACCAGGGCACCGAGGAGGCGAAGCGTGCGGGCGAGCTGCTCGCGGCATCCGGCCTGAAGCCCGAGATCCTCTACACGAGCCTGCTGACCCGCGCGATCCAGACCGCGAACCTCGCGCTCGAGGTCGCCGACCGCCTGTGGATCCCGGTGAAGCGCACCTGGCGGCTCAACGAGCGCCACTACGGCGCGCTGCAGGGCCTCGACAAGGCGGAGACGCTCGAGAAGTTCGGCCCGGAGAAGTTCATGGAGTGGCGACGCAGCTTCGACGTGCCGCCGCCCGCGCTCGACGACGACGCGGAGTACAGCCAGGTCGGCGACGAGCGCTACGCCGACATCGACGGCGAACTGCCCCGCACCGAGAGCCTCAAGCTCGTGATCGATCGCATGCTGCCCTACTGGGAGAGCGACATCACCGCCGACCTGAAGGCGGGCAAGACCGTGCTGGTCACCGCGCACGGCAACTCGCTGCGCGCGCTCATCAAGCACCTCGACAAGATCAGCGACGCCGACATCTCGGAGCTCAACGTGCCCACCGGGATCCCGCTGGTGTACGAGCTCGACGAGAACTTCGTGCCGGAGAAGCCGGCCTACTACCTCGACCCGGAGGCCGCGGCCGCCGGTGCCGCGGCGGTGGCGAACCAGGGCAAGAAGTAGCGGGTCTGATACGCGGATGAGCCTGTCGGGATCGGATTTCGACAGGCTCAATCCACGCGTGGGCGGCTCAATCCACGTGGGGCGGGGTTTCGATGCGGTCGCTGAGCGACCTACTCAGCCAGCAGAAGCCGGGCGGCCTGCTCGACGTCAGTTGGAGGGCACGTACCAGTCGCCGGTGGCGAGGTACTGCACCTTCTTGGCGATCGAGACCGCGTGGTCGGCGAAGCGCTCGTGGTACCGCGAGGCCAGGGTCGCGTCGACGGTGTCGACCGCGGCGCCCTTCCACGTCTCGCCGAGCACCTTGTCGAAGACGCTGAGGTGCAGCGCATCGATGCGGTCGTCGTCGTTGCGGATCTCTTCGGCCAGTCGCGTGTCTTCGGTCGTGAGCAGCTCGACGAGCTTGTTCGCGATCGCGACGTCGAGGGTGCCGAGCTCGGCGAAGGTTCCGCGCAGGCTCTTCGGAACGACCTTGTCGGGGAAGCGGTAGCGCGCGAGCTGCGCGATGTGCTCCGACATGTCGCCCATGCGCTCGAGCGACGCCGAGATGCGCAGCGCGCTCACGACGATGCGCAGGTCGCGGGCCACCGGCTGCTGGCGGGCGAGGATGTTGATGGCGAGCTCGTCGAGCTCGAGTGCCGCGACGTCGATCTTCTCGTCGTCGGCGATGACGGTCTCGGCGAGTGACACGTCGGACTCGTTGAAGGCCCGTGTCGCGTTGTCGATCGACACGGCGACCAGGGTCGCAATCTCGACGAGGCGCTCCTGTACTTCTCGGAGCTCCTGCTGGAATACCTCGCGCACGTTATCGTCCCTTTCGCTGCGGGCATGGTTCATCCCGCACAGTTCACGCAAGACTGCCCTCGCAAGGTTAACAGCGGGTGATCTCCGGCTGAATACTGAACGAAGTGCAGCGGCTGAGCGGGCCTGCCCGTCTGGCGGCCCTCGAGTTGTAACTAACCTAGTGCGTATGGACTCCGGATGGCTGGTGCCCCTGTCGCTAGTCTTCGGTGTGTTAGTCGGAGCCGGCATGGTGGCTATTGTCGTCGCCGCCGCGCAGCGTGGACAGCGCGCCGTCGACGTCGTCAGCTCGGCCGTACCCGACGGAGTCGACCAAGTGATCGATGCCCTGGAGTCGGCCGGAGTCGTGCTCGACCCCTCGAACAACGTCATCAAGGTGAGCCCCGGCGCCCTCGCCCTCGGGCTCGTCGTTCAGCAGGCGCTCGTGCATCCCGAACTCGTGAAGCTCGTCGACTCGGTGCGCCGCACGGGGGAGTCGACCACCGAAGAGGTCAACATCTCGCGCGGCCCGTTCGGCGACGCGAACCTGCACCTCTTCGTACGCGTCGCGCGTCTCGGCGCCCGCTACATCCTGCTGCTCGCCGAAGACCGCACCGAGTCGTACCGGCTCGACGACGTGCGCCGCGACTTCGTCGCCAACATCAGCCACGAGCTCAAGACGCCGATCGGCGCCGTGAGCCTCCTCGCCGAGGCGCTGTCGTTCGCCGCCGACGACCCCGACCAGGTGCGCAAGTTCGCGAAGCGCCTCACCAAGGAGTCCGAGCGCCTCACCCGCATCACACAGGAGATCATCGAGCTCTCGCGGCTGCAGGCCGCCGACGCGCTCGCGAAGCCCGAGCTCGTCTCGATCGACCAGGTGGTCTCGCTCGCGATCGACCAGAACCACGTGGCCGCCGAGTCGACCGCGGTGCAGCTCGTGAGCGGAGGGGATGCGGGAGCCGCCGTCTACGGCGACGAGGCGCTGCTCGTCGTGGCGCTGCACAACCTCATCGCCAACGCGATCCAGTACTCGCCCTCGCCCTCCCGCGTCGGCATCGGCGTGCGCACCGTGGGCGGCGTCGTCGAGATCGCCGTCACCGACCAGGGCGTCGGCATCCCGGAAGACGACCTCGACCGCGTGTTCGAACGCTTCTTCCGCATCGACCCCGCCCGCAGCCGCAATACCGGCGGCTCCGGCCTCGGGCTGAGCATCGTCAAGCACGTAGCCCACAACCACGGCGGAGAAGTGCGGGTCTGGTCGCAGCTCGGCAGCGGTTCCACGTTCACCATTCGCCTGCCGGAGGCGACCGACGCCCCGGCGACCCACGGAGAAGAAAAATGACCTCGATACTCATCGTCGAAGACGAGCCCGCGCTCAGCGAACCGCTGGCCTACCTGCTCGAACGCGAAGGCTACGAGACGACGATCGCCCCCGACGGTCTCACCGCCGTCGCCGAGTTCGACCGCGCTGGCGCCGACCTCGTGCTGCTCGACCTCATGCTCCCGGGCCTCTCCGGCACCGAGGTGTGCCGCGAGATCCGCACCCGCTCGACGGTGCCGATCATCATGCTCACCGCGAAGGACAGCGAGATCGACATCGTGGTCGGGCTCGAGCTCGGCGCCGACGACTACGTCACGAAGCCGTACTCGACCCGCGAGCTGCTCGCCCGCATCCGCGCCGTGCTGCGCCGCCGCACGGAGGCCGACGACGACCACGAGTCGGTGCTCGAGGCCGGCACCGTGCGCATGGACGTCGAGCGCCACACCGTGAGCGTCGACGGCGTCGACACCGCGATGCCGCTCAAGGAGTTCGAGCTGCTCGAACTGCTGCTGCG
>Ga0247809_1000968_pt1 | contig 12822 bp, 16 predicted proteins | sample UWRJL104311B1_FD_180951 | JGI IMG/M metagenome (GOLD analysis project Ga0247809, IMG submission 180951) | Plant litter microbial communities from Arlington Agricultural Research Station in Wisconsin, United States - UWRJ-L104-311B-1 | ecosystem: Environmental > Terrestrial > Plant litter >...
TATTTACTTCTTACATATTACCTTGACTCCATCTTATTGCTGTACGACGACTTCTGTCTTGAATGATAGGCCAGTAGTACAGTAATTACTCAAGATTGTGAACTTCAGGGTGATCCGTCTGGTATTCATGGAATGCATACTTCCGCCCCAGGCTGTTGTGCTGTCCTCTGACTAACGACAACATCTGGCCAATCACAAAGCAAACATCATAGGTATATCAATATTAACATTGTAACGTACGCATACTCTATATCTAAATTGTTTCAAAGTCGAAGCGTCACAATGCAAACAGGTGAACTTTTCTCTACTTGTTCCTGCACCAAAGGACTCATATAAAGCAGGCGTACTGGCGAAAAAGCGGGGCCAATAGAAACATGCTCACATTAACATGCTCAAAACACTTGATCAACAAACTGCTCTTTCATGCTCTGTTTCCCTCGAAACCATTCCCAACACCTCGAATACTCAATTACTAGCAAGTGTGTAACTCTCTCAAACGTTCGCCACGAAGATATACAATATTTTAGACACTAAAAATCTCTGCCGGGCAGATCACACTCCCCATGCATATCTTTGGCGGAAGGTCCGCCCTTCCAACCTTGTCTCGACCCATAATCACTTATGGAAGTGTATCTTATTTGTCACAGACGGCGGAATGGTGTGGCAAGTGTAGGTTGGCGGCGTCGTAAGGACGAGGCGAGATTGGGTGAATGGTGGACACCCCACGAGGTATGACAGAGCCAGGCAGGGTGTGATGTAACAATAGACGATTAGAGTCTTCTAGAACCGGGAGACGAGTAAGTATTACAAAGTGGCGACTTTGTGATCTGTATCGGGGCGCGCCGTTGTCATGAGATCTGAATGAGCGAGAGATTTATGCTGGATGTACTAGCATCTGGACGACGAGACATTTGTGCTGGATTTACTAGCGTCGTAGCAGGTTGAGTAGTCTGCAGCAGAAGGTTCTAGAAAAGGCGCCTATAGTATTTTGAAGAGCTTTACTTTGTTCAATTACTGCTAGATCTCGTGAAATTTAGATCTGAAGCCTCAGCCCTCGGACTGAAAGACACAGGTAATCACACCAACATGCCAAAGGCCAGTCACTCGAGAAACGTCTTTACGGGCGTCCATTGATTCAAATACTCGAATCTCAACACTGATGTAAATATCTCGAAATGACAGATCTTGATAGCAACAGACGACTGCGTAAGACTTTCATTGTTCATTCCAGTCTCTCGACGACACAAGACCATCTACTGTAATAACATGCGTCTATGAGAACAGCACAACACAGCGACAACAATTACCAAGGCTCTGCGAAACACAAGTGACTAGACAAGTGAAGATAACCAGAAAATATTCTGTTGTCAAAAGATTTTGGAGAAGTTCAAGTCTTCCGGCGGAAACCTGTTGGCGGTAGAAGATAACCAAGTTGCTTCGCAACGCCGATGCCAAACTTGAAGGTATTTTCTCTCAATCTATGTACAAACTCTTAGACAATTTAAGATTACTTTCCATATTTCCAGTGAAATCATATTGTGCATACATGAAAGGGGCTATGGTCGTTCTATGTAGATACAGGTGCGAAGTCATGCCAGCACGAATGCTCAAGGCAATGCTACCTCCAACCCAACACACGAGGCTAAATATTCGTTACGCAATTTGAGTCATACACTATCTCTCTCACATGATTGTCAGCCGGACGTCTTTCTTTCGTCTCACGTCAAGTATGACCTCGTACATGTCCAGACTTGAGCTTTGTTGACACTGTTGCAGAGCAAAATCTTATCCTTGGGAGAGAACGCAAGCAACCTGCTGTAAACAGCTTGTGACAAAGATATGTTGGAACAGCTCCAGGTGATGGATGATAGTCTACGTTGCTGCAGTCTTTGGGTTCGGGACCCGCTTGCCCACAATATTGCTCTCACAAATCGACTGGCGCTGTTTACATCCAATGCAAACTCACCGCGTACTCGCATGAGTTTGTTCAAACTAGGCTGTTGGGTGTCAAACTGTAGCTATAGTAGTTTCTGGCGAAGTTCGGAAAATTCGATTCTCAGTATACTAGCAAGTGCTTCAATGACAGCTGGGGGATAGCGCAGCGCGACGATTGAGAAAGGTGGTTCAAGGATTCTTTAAAAAGGATTGCTACCACCGATTTGTGAGATGTTGTGTAAGATGTGAAGCCGTCTATATAACGAGGTCTATATGGCACATTTATGATCCAGTTTTGCTGCTGTTCTTGGATTTCATCTAATTTAGCAAGAATTGTGGTAGTTGGACCTGTCCCGGCTAAGGTATGTTAGTATCGCTTCGATCCCATAGATAGTGCTGAAGTTCTGGGAGAAGGGGAATTTCAGACGAGAGACTGTTCGTCATGACTTCGAATATGCGCATTAGTGTAATCAAAACCGTTTGTCGTTGTTCACTGTGATCGTTTCCCAAGTCAGCTGAAAGACACGTGACCAAACCTTGGCACATTGTCCTTTCTGAAATGCTTCTTGATGTCCTTCGTCTCCATTCTTGCTTCTCTCAACTTAACAACAAAGTCAATAAACAATATTGGATGCGAAAAAAGAAGGCCATCATGCCTAGGTATCTTCAGCGACCCCTCCCGGGCCGAGCCTGCCATACTTCGATGGAGATTTGACAGATCCAGACAAGTCTGTGCTATCAATTATACTCTTCTCGTGACGTTTCAACAGAACACACACCGCCAGGCACATGTTCATGCGCCTAGCACCTTGTCGTAGGCAACGACAAATCACAGCCACCCTTCTGATCAATTGATAGGAACCAAGGAAGAAGGTACATCGATACCCGCTTTCAACACTGCAAAATGGGATGGCCAAGATTCGATATGTGCGAGGGAGGAGTAATAGCAGTATGATGCTGTGATGATTGGATGAATGGACGAATCTGGTCGGAGAGAAGGGCGCCTGGTCTGCTATGTGTGGTGTAACGAGAAGGAGCTGTATGGCGACTACTGCTGTGAAGATTGAGTTTCACATTTGTTGTCACAGGTTCAACGCCAAAAGAAAGCAATTTTCACATGTCAGTTATATACTCAGTCATTGATATATGACAAGGTATCGTTTGGTGTGACTCTTTGTGGACAACGCATTATCGAGGGGGTTGCACGTAACAACACCAACAAAGAAAGACGAACTATCAACAAACGGACTTGTACTGCTACTGGAGCTATTGATTCCTTGACGATCCAAAACTGGAGACGACATCGGACGAAGAACAAGACGGGACATTCTTGCCTCTACTGTACTTCTGCATGCATGCAGACTTCTTGCATCTCAACCTGCATGACGGAGGTGGTGGGTGGCGATCTGTTGGACAGAAATGATTTGATCCTGGCACAAGCCATTTACAGCATCACAGGCTTTCACATGCCTGGTTACCAGGTCCCTTTTGAGTTCGGACCTGTGTGCTTGCATCATCTGGTCCTCCCTTACATTCGACAATAATACAAGCACAAAGACCTTTCTTTAATCATCATTGTTGTCAATCACTTTTGCCTCTCCTCGTCAATCTGAATCTTGACGCCTAGATTCGAGATTGGCGGTCTATTATCCCCCAACAAGCTTAAATTTTGCGGCGGGCTTAGGGTAGTGGTGGGGGCGTTCCGTGCGCAACAACCGCCAACAAAAGCCGCTGAATCACCCATGCATTGGACGACTCGCATCAAAAAGTCCCACCAAAGAGTCGGTCACGATAAATGTTATCATCTACCAGAGATTGCGAATTTGACACAAATACAAGGAGACTCGAACATTCTTCACCGACTTTGAAAGTCCTCTGTTCTGCAACCCAACTCATCCAGTCCACTCATTAATTTTCGCTGCCAGAGTAAGGTTTCAAGACATTCATCGGCAACTGTACCACGATTAGACTTCGTTTGTCACCAACGACCCACCACACTGGACACTACTCATGTACGGAATCCTATGATCAAATACAGTCATATATATTCGAAATCCGCTTGCTACATATCGTGAAGTGAATCAAGGGAATGTTCCATCCTTTTCATGCGGGATCACGGTCAACACAGCCAGCATTGCCAACTCACAGCAACAAACCATTCGTTAATTGCATTCAGTGCGAAGGCAGCTGCTGGTAGCAGAACTCAAACAAGCGACGACGGCGATCGCAGTCAAAGATAGACGTAGAGGTCATGGTAGTAACGGAGAATTGTTTGCATGACGAACAATTCTTGCGAACAGCAGATATGGAATTACGACTGTTCAAGCCTCTTTCGCCCATCATTTCAGAGAACGAAATATTACCTACCCTGTCACCGCAGGAAACAGAAATGGCACGGAAAGACTCAGGCTGGTCCGAGAGCCCTCTTCCAACATCACAGCCATCGTCACGCCGTAACTCAAAGTCAACGTCGGCATCTCGACGTAATTCACCCTCAAAGACATCAAGGAACACCCACCGGCCTACAAATTCAAGCTCGTCGTCAACACGTCCTAGTACAAGACGTGCTTCGAAATCCGCATCTCATGCGGTCCAACTTCAATCAAGATGTGTCTTTACACAATCAAGACCATCTCTTAATGCTCGTCATACGATACAATACCCCTCAACGCCGCCTCACCAGAGTATTCCTCAATTTTTTCACTTCCCTCACTTTCCGTCACCGGAATCGGCAAAGCCCTCGCCTCTACCATTGCAGCCGCCGCCTACCGTGAACTACTGGACATCTGATCGTACTCGACGGATGGAATATGCTGCAATTGATGCCGCAAGTCAAGGCATTCGTGGCTTTGTGAACAAATTGATTCCAGAGTGTATGCTGAGCAAAGACTTTAAGCAAAGGAGATTCTGTAACGGCGATGAGGGCAGTGACGCTGGTAGTGTGAGAAGATATCGCCTTGATTTGCCGACTGAGCAAGAGGAGGATAACAATAACAGGAAGAATGGTGAGAGGATGGGGTTCTTTAGACGGTTGAGTGGTGGCTTGAAGAAAGCCAATTGACCATTAAATGATGCGATAACGACATGGCGTGGATTTTCCATGGGTGCAAGAAGGAGAGGAGACGCCGATTCGGGTGCATGAAGACAATGATTTTAGATGATTTATGTTCTTGCGTTTGTTGTAGTATTCGTTTGCATATGCATGAGATACCCTTGCGACTCATTTGTTGGAGTTTGTTAGCAAGTATAGGAGGATGACTGAATGCTCATTGGGTCTTCAAGTTTTAATACATAATAGAGTTACATGTTCTGGATCTACTGCCATCGATTTCCAACTCATCAAATTGTCGATGACATGTTCGACATTAGAGTCGAGAGACTTGTTGCTAAGTTCTTCATGTTACTCTGGTCGGATGTTGTCATACTCTTCATTTCCTGCTCAGTCACACCCGTATTTCGAACAGAAGAATACGCATTATCAGGAAGGTATGGGAGCGATCGAATTTATATGAGAATATTCTGTAAGCACATCATGTAGCGATCTCATGTTGAAAAGACGATTTTATGGCCTTTGAACAGTCTTGTATTACTTGCAATCATCCTGCTAGATATACCTGATAATGACTGTGTCTATTGATTCACACTTGATAGCAAAGCACACGACTGCGTGCCTCTTCATATGGAATAATCCTACACTCTACAGACTCATTTATTTATGTTCTTCTTTTTGTAGCTGCAAAACAACGCCAAGAAACAACCTGCTTTCACACGCTTACTGTACCGTGTTGCTGCTTTTGGACTGGCTGGAATCAACCATCTGACCATCGCTGCTGCCTACAGACACACGTCTGATAGCGAACATGTCTGCAACTCCGATTTTCGCTCCACTCTTCAAGGCATCACTTACCATAGCATTGACCACAAGCCTGACAGCCTAATGGCACGAACAAAACAAACAGCCAGACATTCCACTGGTGGTATAGCCCCCCGAACAGCTCTCGCCGGCGGCAGATTCCCAATCTCTTGGTATCGAGTAGACTATGGCAATCTGCCATGGAAGCAATATACTGTCTCGAATGACTCATCCACCGATGACAAGTCAACAGATCTAGAAGCGGGAACGACTTCTGCGGCTCAAACACAGGTTCTTTCCTCTCCGGACGTTCTCATCATCATTCTATCTCAGCTTCCGCACTCCTCACTGCTTAAAGCTAGATTAGTTAACAAAACATGGGCTAGTCTCTTCGGACACGTCGAGATACTCGCTTCGTTGTTCCAATGTCCACGACCTGAGGGAGCAGCACAGTACACTGAACCATATTCGGATCTGTTCATGACCAAATTCTCAAGCCTATGGCCACTTGAAGCGGCAATAGGGTACGCCAATATCCATCTGAGTCGGCAATGGCGCGAGATCCTCGTCTGTGATCCAGCTGTCGAAGTCTTGGAGCTCGTGCAGGAAGTCGGTCGACGTGCAGGCACGACTATTGAATTCCGAGCTACGATCCATCGTCCGGGTAGTATACGGATGCGGTTCCTGTACGATGCAATTAGATATTGGCATGAGGTCGAACGGGGCTCTGTGAAGCTTCTATGGGAGAGGAAGACGGGAGATTTGATCAACAAGGATCACATCTATCCCGAGAGTTCTGGGTTCAAGACCATTGATGATAAGTCTTGCATTACTATTGCTGGAGCATCAAGTGTTGGCTGTGGACAGGATGGTGGGCTTACCTTAGATCAGTACTACACTGCTCAGGAACCCGGTCTGGTGGGTAAATCTCGGGTTCGGTTCATCGAGAGTGGTGGGGAACGGTTCGAGTTTTCGATGTCTGAGCCTCAAGATATAAGTTATGACATGAGGGGAATGTTTGAATTTTGGCACAAAGAAGGATACATGGAAGAGGACGAGGAGACGCATGAGGAGAAAGAGAGGCTTTGAATTTTGATTTCACAGCTATGTAAGTAAGGAAATGTTAGGGATATAGTCGCACTAAAACATCGCGAGTATCAACCTTCAAGGAACTGCCGCGATCTCTACTTCGCTCACTGATACTCTGAGATGATTCTGCCTGCTTATTATCCTGACTAGTCTGCAATGTCGTGTCGGCTTTGATATCAAAACCTATGTATGAGAAAGTGCTATAGCGAAACGAGAGACGGTTCTGGTGCGCAGTCCACGCCAGCAAGTCGATTTGCACAATATTCTGATGCTGGATATTATGGGACCTGCTTCAACAGATGGTGTAATACGAAAACACTGTTGTGATGGTGGACACTGATATAGTGTTAGAGCAAGATGCAACTGTAGAACTCACAATGCTCATGTCGGACGGTCACATGGCAACTCTGACTTTAAGTGATTTTAATGCTACGTACATCATGACTTACCCCTTATACTTATTCACTAATCTCCTTTATCTCACCTCATATATTGTGCCGTTCCTCCATGATAGTTCCGTAATACAGATTGACACCTGCCCGTATCAACATAAGACTCGTGATTCTACTGTTTCTTGTGATAGTGACATGATGATGTAGCGCTGTCGTTCCTTAAAGTTCAGCAAATATGTCTAAGATTGATGATGTATTGAGATCGATTCGTGGGTCTAGCACTTCTCCTTTCGCGCTTTCTAGTATCCTCACCTTCTCGCTCTCCGTCTTGTAAAACTGCCATCTGATTTCAATTCCAGGCAATGTATCGACATTGTAACGACAACCAAAGAATTTCAATCAAAATTGATCTCGCGATAATCACTTGATGCCAGCCGTCCATGTGATACTATTCGTCCCGTATGTTTCAGTGTCCTTCATTATGTTGAAAGGTTCCTGATCTAGTATTCGAGCACAGCTTCTTCTCCGGCTGCCTTCACGTGTTTTCTCAAAGACACCTTGACAACAAAAGTGACTTGTACCTGCGTCCATCGTATTGATATCCTTGTTAGGCTTCGGTGTTGATGTGTCGTTGTTATAGAATAGGAGCGCTATTGGCATCATATAAGGCTAATATGGAGCGTGATGGATGTTGATAACGGATATATTGTTGAGTCCATGCACACCTAGGAGCTCATATCTGTATAGCGGCGACACTGGATCGTGTGTCGTGTGTCGTGTCGATAAGCAGTGCGTCGCTTAGTGAGTATGCTTCCGCTGCAATTGTTAAGTCAAGGCTTAAGACAAACTTGAGTCCCGGTGCGGGCTACGTTTTCCAAACTGACGCGTTATTCGGGATTTCATGTCTGGTTTGCATTTTGCATGAGAAAGTGACTTCAAGTCTTGAGATGTACCATCAAAGTGACATAAAATTTGGATCAGGTGTTTTTCATGTGACTTAGCACGGAAAGCACCATGTTTCCTGTGCTTTGAGAAACGGGCATGAAATATGAACAATAGTCAATGCACATGCTAGAGCACTATGATAGTCGTTAGAGAAGTGGAGAGCCATTCAAGGCGTATATTAATAGTGATAGTAACCCGGACCGTTTCGTGAACCTCGTACAAGCGTAATAAATGAATTAAATACCCAAGACATACCACTCCATCTTACAATGACATGCGCCCCCAATGTAGTGCTTCAAACAATTCATATACACCCATAGTCAAACACACAAATCCTACAACTTGCTTCCCCCGTCTACGCCTTGAATGGGGAGTCTTTCTCCTTCAAGCTTGCTCCCGAAGCTCTATACCACACATCACCTCCCCATCGCATCATGCGTTCCACAGCTTGTGTCGGTGTAAGAGCAGGTCGAACGTCGAGATAGAAGACTGGCTCTCCGGTCGGTTCAGGTGGTCCAGAGTAGTAATCGATCACATATCGAATCTCTTGTTTCGTGCCGTTGCTCTCTCTCTGAACAAACCAATCATGTCGATCGAAAGGTGGCTCGGTTCTGCTAAAGTCAGTATTCGGTTTCCGAATGTACTTAATATCAGGATCTTACGCAAATGCAGAGGGATATATCTTTCCCATGACCTGGATCATGGCGGCCTTCGGCGTCATCTCCTTTGGTCGTCCTTGAAATCGAATAAGTTTCGGCTGAGAAACGTTATCCTCATTCGCGCCGACATCCAGTCCTGCTCCGGCCAAACTTCCTTGCTCTCCTCGTTTACAATTCTCCCATCCAGATTTGAGTCCTCCACCAAATCTCCTCTCCCATTCCACGATTTCTGCCCAAGCACCTTCGTTCAAGTAGTTGTGTACGGAAACCATTGACTCGACTGCAGTTGCGTCGGTATCTGTGTATCCCTTCCGTAACAAGGCATTGTACATCTGCTGTGGAGATGGGTACTCCCAGTTTCCATCTCCTGTACCTTTTGGAATCGTCGATGGTTCTCGTTCTGTTGGAAGAGAGACTGTCTGTTGTGGAGCGCGATCTTGTGACAGATCTGAGAACATGTAATTTAAGGGATTGTATTTGGAGTATTTCGATTCTGCTTTCGGTGCGGCGTCTTCGGTCGTACTCGAAGGAATATGAGGACATGCTGAGGCTGATTTCGGCGCGGGGGGAGGTGCTGTAGGGGTGCTGTTATGCATAGGACATGATGGCTAGATCTTTGTTAGATGACTGTCTGGTTTTGCATATGATGGATTACTTACTGGAGGAGTGCCAGTTAATGCGCCATGGTTAGGTGGTTGATGTCCAACTCTCGCATCAGTGATCGCAACCTCTGTATCGGCCCAAAACCATCCCATTTTGTGTGAAGAAGCAAAGAATTAAGAGTGTACAGTGAATATGGATTAAATGAGAAGTGGAAGAAATGTACAGAGAATGGCCGGCGAGGTTAAGTGACTTGGGCGTTGTTGTAGATGGGAGGAGGCGAATGAAATGGGAGTGAAATTACGCTGGACATGTTTTTCTGCCACTGGAGTTCCCGACCAATTCCGTCACCGAAAAGAGAAGTCTTTAAGAAAGACCACTCACTCACTCTATGTCTAATGATCGAGATTTGAACTTGATGATTGATGCTCTGCTACTTGGAAGCGGGAATTTCGTGATAAATCTAGAAATTCACAATGTCGATAGCACGTCGAGTTGAAGAAAATACTGCAACTTGAATATATTGTACATACATCATTGTGACTTTACCATGTGAGAATGCGATGGCGTCACTAAAATCAGAGACACATGGACGTTGTATCCCGAACCTTCAGTTCCTCTTCTCTGCAATAACACCTTTCATCCAAAACCATGCGAAACATGAGGTAGCACACATTACACTGCATAGCAGTCCACAGACTACACTATGAGGCCAATCTTTACTGCGAGTCGATTGTGCTTCCGCCAGTCAATTCCGCGTGTCGCGACTCGAAGTATCCAGCACGCCTCCAAACGTGCATATAGACCCAATTGGCAGTCCGCGTTTCGTACGCCGGCAAGGAGATCTGGGCTTCTGTTACTTACAGCTTCTGCGGGACTATCTCCAGCAGTATTTGTGCAATTATCAGAAGAAGACAATGCTGGAACGGATCAGACGGCCGAGGGGCGCATGCTGGATGCGTCGAGAGAGGAACTGAAGAAGGAAGTCGGCGCGGATGTGCATGGATTGAGGAGATTTAGGGACACAGTTGTACTGTACGTCGATTTGTACCTGTGGGAACCGTTGTGTACTGGATTACGATTCCTGCATCTGGTCTTCATCTTCGTGCCTGTCATTGTCACTGTGCCGGCGATATGGATAGGACCACGAGATAAGAAGAAAAGTGACGAAAGGGCAGGGACTTTGTGGTGGTATTGGTTCTTGGTTAGGTCAATGGAGCGAGCTGGACCAGCCTTCATCAAGGTAGGCACCCATTGCGTATTATAAGGACGATAACTGACCTCTATAGCTTGGACAATGGGCTGCTTCAAGAACAGACATCTTCCCTACTGAGATGTGTGAGATCATGTCACAATTACATTCCAACGCACCTGCCCACTCTCTTGCCGAGACGAAACGAATCATAAGAAACGCTTTCGATGGCAGGCCATTTGACGAGATATTCGAGGAGTTTGACGAGAAGCCGTTGGGTGTTGGCGCAATTGCACAAGTATACAAAGCAAAATTGAAGGAAGGCCTTGCAGCACCAGAAGATCCACACCTATTCGAGCCCCCAAATTTACGAAAGCATGTTCGAAAGAATGTCGATACCTTGATTAAGAGCACTCCACATCGTGTCCCATCATCATATGTGGCAATCAAGGTCCAGCATCCTGGTGTGGAACGAATGGTACGAAGAGATTTGAAGATCATGGGAGCCTTCGCAGCAGTCCTGAATGCTATTCCTACTATAGAGTGGCTTTCATTACCAGACGAGGTTGAGCAGTTTGGTGAAATGATGAGGTTGCAGTTAGACTTGCGAATAGAAGCAGCAAACCTGAGCATTTTCCGCAAGAAGTTCAAGGACAGAACAACAGCATGGTTTCCATATCCATATACAGAGTTTACAACTAGACAGGTATTGGTAGAAGAGTTTGCAACTGGTATACCACTCTCGGATTTCATGGAAAACGGAGGAGGAGTTTTTCAGCATGAGATAGCAGATGAGGGACTTGATGCATTTTTGCATATGTTGTTAATCGACAACTTTATACATGCTGATTTGCATCCTGGTAATATCATGGTCCGCTTCTATCAGTCCTCGCAGCCAACGAATCCGTTCCGCAAACAGCATGATGACCCAGAGGAGCGACCAGATGTGACGGAGCAGGTCTTAGCTAGGCTGCGGCCATTCAGACACAAAAAAGATCCAGCAGCATGGATTGCAGAACTGCAGAAGATCGATCAGGAAGGCTTCCGACCTCAGCTCATCTTCATCGACGTCGGTCTTGTCACTGAGCTAAACGCGACCAATAGACGAAACTTTTTGGACCTTTTCAAGGCCGTCGCAGAATTTGATGGCTACAAAGCCGGGCATCTCATGTGTGAACGATGCAGACAGCCAGATGCAGTTATTGATCAAGAGATTTTTGCCTTGAAAATGCAGCATCTCGTTCTTGGAGTCAAGAGCCGAACGCTGGCACTTGGTAACATGAAGATTGGCGACATCTTGAATGAGGTATTGGGTATGGTCAGAGGTCATCATGTAAGGATGGAAGGTGACTTTGTCAATGTCGTTATCAGCATATTGTTATTAGAAGGTATTGGAAGGAGTTTGAACCCAGATATAGATCTGTTATCAAGTGCTCTGCCTATTCTTCGACAGTTGGGAGCGCAAAGCGGTGGTGGTATGCTCAAATCCGGAGATTTCTCCATGCTGAAGGTGTGGGTTGGTTTGGAGGCCAGAAAATTGCTCCAGGCTAGTGTTGAAGATGTAAGTGAATGCTCAGAGAGGGGCAACAATTTGCTGATTATGATACAGGTTGAGAATTGTGTGAAGTACGACTTGCTGTCGCCAAATGTATAAATAATAAGATTGATTGGGTTTAACAGGAGATGGAACGAATAGATCCAAGTAATACCCTTTGGAGCAGGTAGATATGCACATACACGATGATGGTAATTATCAAATCTTTTTCTCGTCGATGGTGAACTGTAATCGAATATAACAAGCTGTGATCGACGACCTATCTTTTACAGCAAAATTAGGATATTTGTCATATTCTTCGCAGGCGCAGAGACTGATCAGCGCATATCCGAAATTGTGAGGAATCTCATCTGAGCATTCTGGTGTTGTCATTGTTGATGTTTACTCGTCCCCTGACAGTTTCCGTCAGCAAACGTCACCAACTCACACTTCACCCGACATTCAATTTTCAACCAATCTCCTGGTCAACCTCAAATCTCAATTCACGATAGATCTTTGAAGCATTCAGAATACTTTGATCGTTCAATTTCTCACACGACATCTCGAACGTATTCTTACTCGGACGTCGCAACAGATATGCGTGGCATACATGTCATAGTCAC
>Ga0247809_1000970_pt1 | contig 12805 bp, 12 predicted proteins | sample UWRJL104311B1_FD_180951 | JGI IMG/M metagenome (GOLD analysis project Ga0247809, IMG submission 180951) | Plant litter microbial communities from Arlington Agricultural Research Station in Wisconsin, United States - UWRJ-L104-311B-1 | ecosystem: Environmental > Terrestrial > Plant litter >...
CTGATTCAAGTCGCGCAACGCATCTGCACGATAACGCAGGCACAGCGGCGAATAACGGATGTCCTTCTTGCACAGCTCGATACAGGCCTTGAGCACTTCAAGCGGTTTGCCCCGGTCGAGTGCTTGCAGGATCGGTTTGAGCAGGTTTTTGCGCTGTTCCAGACGTTCCAGACGTTGAGCCAGACCCGAACGGTTGAACGGCTTGGTCAGGTAGGCGTCCGGTTCATGCTCCAGCGCACTGAGCACCATCGCCTGGCTGGTTTCGGCGGTGACCATGACGAAGACACTTTCATGGCTGATCAGCTTCTCGATCATCAAGTCTTCGAGGACTTGCTGTCCGTTCTTTTTGCCGTCGCCCAGATGGAAATCCTGCAGGATGAAATCGTAGGCCTTCTGCGAACACATGCGCAGCGCCTGTTCGCCAGTGTCCGCGGTATCCACGTCCTTGACGCCCAACTCACGCAGCATGGACCTGACCGAACTGCGAAAATCCGAGAAATCATCGACGATCAGAAAACTCTTTTGGTGATACGACAGCATCGAAGATTTCCAGGCAATTTTAAGAAGAAGAGCATGACCGTACGGGTTATCGGCCAACAGTACCGTTACCTTTAGGTTGAGAGGGACTCATCTACCGGGCAACCTGGCGGGCCCGACTAGCGCAGCAGATGCACCGCCAGGCCGACGAGTGCACAGCCCATCAGCACCTGAATCACGCCTCGCTTGAAGCGGAACAAGGCAATGGCCGCTGCAATCGCGATCAGTGCAGAAGGCCAATCAAGGTGGCCACTGAAACCGTTCGGCCACAGCACGTGATAGCCGAAGAAACAGGCCAGATTGAGAATCACACCAACGACCGCTGCCGTAATGGCGGTGAGGGGTGCGGTGAACTTGAGTTCGTTGTGGGTCGATTCTACCAACGGGCCGCCCGCCAGGATGAACAGAAACGAGGGCAGGAAGGTAAACCAGGTCACCAGGCAAGCTGCGACGGCTCCCGCCAGAAAAACGTGGTCGCTACCGAACACTTGCGCGACATACGCTGCGACAAAACTGACGAACGCCACGACCATGATCAACGGCCCTGGCGTAGTTTCACCTAGCGCCAGCCCATCAATCATTTGTGTCGGTGTCAGCCAGCCATAATGACCGACAGCGCCTTGGTAGACATAGGGAAGTACGGCGTATGCGCCACCAAACGTCAGCAACGCGGCCTTGGTAAAGAACCAGCCCATCTGGGTCAAGGTTCCTTCCCAGCCAAATACAGCGGTCAAAACCCCCATCGGCAATGCCCACAATGCGCCGCCAATCAGTGCGAGTGAAACCAGTTTCACCCAGCTGAATCGGGCATGTTCCGGGGATGGGGTGTCGTCATCGATCAAGGCCGGGCCGAAGGACTTTTTGGCAGCGCTATGACCACCGACCCTGAACTTCTCGGGCGCCAGGCGTCCGCCGACATAACCAATCAGCGCAGCACCCAGAACGATCAACGGGAACGGAATATTAAACGCGAAGATTGCTATGAATGAAGCGGCCGCTATCGCCCATAGCCCATTGTTTTTCAATGCCCGAGAACCGATTCGATGGGCCGCGTGCACAACGATGGCGGTCACGGCAGGCTTGATGCCATAGAAAAGCCCTGCGACCACAGGCACTTCGCCGAAGACGATGTACATCCACGACAAAGCGATCAGGATGAACAACGAGGGCAGTACAAACAGTACGCCAGCCACCACCCCGCCCCAGGATCGATGCATCAGCCAACCAATATAGGTGGCCAATTGCTGGGCCTCTGGCCCGGGAAGCAACATGCAGTAGTTGAGAGCATGCAGAAATCTGCGCTCGGATATCCAGCGCCGCCGCTCCACCAACTCCTGATGCATGATCGAGATCTGACCCGCCGGCCCACCGAAGCTGATGAAGCCAAGCTTCAACCAGAACCAGAACGCCTCACGAAAACTGATCGCTTGCGGCCTCGACAGCGCTTCTTCATCCATGGGTGCCAAAGCCTCTGGAAACGAGTCAGCAGATAGTGTGCGATGCGGGAACTTAAAGAAAGGCATTCTGATGCTTTGGGTGTTAGCGGTGCATGACTGCTTGAGCGCTAACCGCTTCAGGTTTCAAACGCCGCGTTGCACGACGCTATGAAATAGATGGTGTCCCAGGGCAGGTTCGAACTGCCAACCTTCCCCTTAGGAGTTTGAAGGTTGTTTTAGACCGTCAAATTTACCAACCTTAACAAAACCATACAAAACACGGCTTTTAACCTAGAATAACCTTACTCGGGTTACACGAAAATAGACAAAACATTGCCTAAACCGTAACCCCAGCGTAACCCCAACTGGAGAGCACGGCATGGCTGATGAAACACGCATCACGTTTGGTAAGGATAGGCTAGAGAAGCTACCGACGCCCGATACTGGCAAACGCAAGGTTTATCACGACACAAAAGCTCAAGGCTTACAGCTCCGCGTTTCAGCTACCGGAAGTAAGACGTTTTCCGTCTATCGCCGGATAAAAGGCGGACAGCCAGAACGCATAACACTGGGAAGCTTCCCGGCAATGACCGTAGAGCAGGCGCGAAAATCTGCTGCTGCAATAATGCTGAGATCGAGGCCGGAGCCAGCCCAGCAAAGGCACGCCGTGCGATCCGTGGCGAGCCAACATTCCTTGACGTGTTCAACCGCTACCTAGTCGAAAAGAAAAAACGTAACGGCACACATTTGACCGAGAAAACCAAAGTTAACTATGCCGATGTACTGCGCATCTACTTGAGCACAATCAAAAACAAAAAACTCAGCCAGATCACCCGCTCCGAGCTGAAATCTATACACATCAAGGCATCGGTGAAGAGCCACGCCCAAGCTGATCGAGCCGTAAGACTTGTTTCCGCTGTATACAGCTTCGCTATAGACTTGGAGCTGTTCGACAAGCTCAACCCAGCAAGCCGCATCCAGAAAAACGAAGCTGTCGAGCGCGACCGTTTCGCCCTACCCCACGAATTGCCCCACCTGCTGACCGCGATAGGAGCATCGACGCTGTGTGACTATTTTTTATTGTCACTGCTGACTGGAGCCCGCCGTTCAAATGTACAAGAAATGGCTTGGCGCGATATCGACCTAGAGGCAGGCGTCTGGCGCATTGGCATAACAAAGAACGGCACACCGCAAAACGTCACCCTGTCACCTGAGGCCGTCAGCGCCCTGAGATCACGCAGGTCCAGCGTCGGCACTTCGCACTTCGTGTTTCCCAGCACCGGCAAGACCGGCCATTTGGTAGAGCCAAAAACCGCCTGGGCAACGATTCTTCGACGCGCTACCACTTACCGCATCCTTGAACTGTTAGAAACTGAAAACAAGCTCAGCGAAGAAGAGCGCCAGCACGCCGACAAGCTCTTGGCCGAGGCTCCAGTCAGCGCAGAGAAGCACTACCGCACTATCGCCAGCACTCAGCATATCGACCCAGCCACCTATGATATGACCGACCTACGCATTCATGATCTGCGCCGTACCTTAGGCAGCTGGCAAGCCAAGACCGGCGCTTCTATGGCGATCATCGGCAAAAGCCTGAACCATAAGAGCTTGGAATCAACACGCATCTATGCCCGCCTCGACCTCGACCCGGTGCGCCAATCTGTCAACACCGCCACCCAAGCCATGCTTGAAGCGGCCGGTCAGGCGGCGGTCGTGACAGCACTTCCAACCCGCCGCCAACTGGAACTCTGAAACGGGAGGGAAGCTGAATGTCAAAATTAACCCTATTGGTGGCGGAAGAGTTATTCCCTGGCGACCCGGTGGTGCCCATGCTCGCCAACTACATCGATCAGGGGGGGGACCATTATCATTACGTGCGTATTCTCTCTCTGTACTACTGGCTTTTTCGCTTCAAGGCGTCGCACCCAAAACTGAGGGCTCACGAACGCAATCCGGTTTGGGTCTGGAAGACGCTGACGTTGTGTCGCACAACGGGCTGCCCAGTCCCGTTCTGGGCTGTGGACTACGTGCAACACGCCGCAGAGCGCGGGGGCTGCAAAGATTTCCACCGACCGACAGACGCTGACGAACATCACGCAGCGGCATTCACGGAGGCGGCTGCTAAGTCCTCCATCCCAGTCGAAGAAATACGTGAGGGCAGCATCCGCTGGGGGGAGCGCCCCCGGCTAGCCCAACAGGTACGGCAACGGGTCAAAGAGGTGATAGCCGAAAAACAAGGTGACGACACGTCCGAGGAAACCGCCATGCGATTGCTGGTTGCCGCCGAAAAGCATTGGGCCGAATGGGAGCGATTGATTAGAGATGCTCCAAGTAGGGCAAGGGAAAAACTGGCCCAAAAATGATTATTTACGGGCCAACTTTTATTTCTACATTCCTTAATCATGGCTCCGTAATGCGACTGCTGGCACGACCTTGTTCCCATATGCGGAGCCTATTTCATGTCCCAAGCCATGACCAAATCCCTCCAAGACAATATCGAGGCCCTCATCGAGGACTACCGCCGCGATATCGCCAAAGCGTTGGGCTATGACCCGAATGCCCCGCCCGTCCTGATTGATGACAAACAGGCCGCACATATTTTGGGTGTTAATCCCAATACTCTTTCGATCTGGCGTTCGCTGGGACGTTACAACATCCCCTTCGTCAAATCGGGACGACTGGTTCGCTACCGGGTCGACGACCTTGCCAGGTTCCTCGCTCGCCGTACCGTGACCCAGACAGGGGAAATCGGCTGATAAACCCGCGGTGAGTGCATCGCTAGAAACATACGTGATTTCGTGAGCTGCCAATCCGCAAGTTAGCGGGGCGCTTTCGGCTTGCCGAATAACGCGCCCCTGGGAGTTCCGCCATGTACTCAATTCAAGCTTCAACCCTCAAAGTCTTCTATAACCCGGACATTGAATCCCACGGTCCAAAAAAGGCCCTGCCACTCCTTGTCATCTGCAACACCATAGAGTTTTGCGGTACCGACATGTGCCGGCTCTACGATGGATTGGCGATGCTCTACCAAGCCTTTTGCCGCGCTGGCGACATACAGGTGATGAACGCAGACGATGAGCGCTTGTGTCATGGCTTCGTCGATAAATTCAACGCGCTATATGCATCCCCTTGCCCCGACGATCCCGATCTGTTTAACGCCACCTGTGGATATGCCAACCAACTGGCTCAACGGATAAGAGACGGCCACATCACTCTTAACCGTTCGCGGACTTAGGGCTTGAGCCATGGACCCTACTGACGCTTTTCTAGACGCTGTTCAAGCCATCTATGGACCCGTGTCTTTTACCCCCTTGGCCGATGGCACTATTCACCGCTTTCATGTCCATGACGACAAACCTGGCAGTCGCAATGGCTGGTGCGTCCTTCATCTCGACGGCATCGCCTCCGGTTGTTTCGGTAGTTGGAAAAATGGAGGCATCCATCGTTGGGCCAGTCGCCAGCCGGCCAACCCTCTGGAAGCGGAGCAGGTGCGCCAGCGCAATGAGCAGGCCAAGCAACAGCGCGAAGCAGAGCTTAAAAAAAAGCAGCAAGAGGCTGCTGAAAAAGCTCAGCGACTTTGGCGAGATGCGAGCCCTGCCGACCCCGACCACCCCTATCTGGCCGCTAAAAGTTGTCGCCCGCACGGCCTGCGCCAGCTCAGTCATGCGTTGCTGGTGCCGCTGTACCGCGAAGGGCAACTGGTCAACTTGCAACACATCTTTCCCGACGGCACCAAGCGATTCCTTCAGGGTGGCAGGGTCTCAGGCTGTTATTCGCCGCTTGGCACCATCAAGCCCGGACAACCGATATACATCTGCGAAGGCTGGGCAACCGGCGCCACCCTCCACGAAGAAACGGGCGCTGCCGTGGCCTGTGCCATGAGTGCCCGCAACCTGCTTCCCGTGGGTCGGTACCTGCTCCATCACTATCCCGATGCCGTGCTGATTATTGCCGGCGACGATGACCGCACTAAAGAAGGCAACCCCGGCAGGACAGCAGCAACCAAGGCCGCCGCCGCGCTCGGCTGCAGACTGGTGCTTCCGCAATGGCCGGATGATGTGCCGCTGGAACTAAGCGATTTCAACGACCTTCGGAAATGGAGGGAAAAGTAATGAAAGTGGTGAAAATTACTGGCTCAGCGGGCAGTGGCATGAATCCGGCGGAGCAAGCTGTAAAAGAATTGAATGACAACCATGCTCTGGTTCTTGCCGGCACCAAGGCGCTCGTATTACGCCAGACGATCGGAGGCAGAGGGCAGTGCGAAATTCGATTTTTGGCTATCGCCGACCTGAAGGTTTTTTATGCAAATAACCGCATCCTACTTATCAGCGACGGCAATAAAAAGCAGGCGCAGGCCGTCGACCTGTGGCTGAAATCACCTCAGCGTCGGACGTACAAAGGCATTACCTTTGCGCCGAACGGACAGGTGCCAGAAGGGTTTTTCAATTTATGGCAAGGCCATTCCGTAGAACCGCTTGCAGCGCCGCTACTCGTGTGCGCGATGCAGTGCCGTCGCCTGCTCAGTCATATGAAATACAATCTCTGTCGCGGCGATCGCGTACTGTTCCACTATCTGCTGGCGTGGCTGGCCGACATGTTCAACAACCCTAACGTTAAGCCTGGCGTAGCTTTAGTGATGCGCGGTCCGCGCGGCACCGGCAAATCTAAGCTGGGCGATATAGTGCGCCATCTGCTGGGTGGGCATGCGATCAAGGTTTCGCATTCACGGCACTTGGTAGGCAATTTCAACCGACACTTAGCAGACAAATTATTGATCGTCGCTGAAGAGTCGTTCTGGAGTGGCGACCATGCCGCCATTGGACCACTACAAGACCTCATAACATCCGAAACACAGCTCATAGAGGCGAAAGGCGTTGATCCAATCGAAATGCCGAGCGTGAGTCGCATCATGCTGATCACAAACGACGATTGGGCCGTGCCAGCCGCTGCCGACGAACGTCGATACTTTGTGCTGGACGTGGGAGATCGCCGGGTCCAGGACCATGCCTATTTCGCGGCGATAGACAGCCAAATGGAATCGCATAGCGGGCTCGGTTATCAGGCATTGCTCGGGCTGTTGCTGCGTATCGATTTATCCACCGTGAATTTACGCGCAGTACCCGAAACATCGGGCCTTAAAATTCAGCGAATGCACAGCCTAAACCCTGTACAAACTTTCCTCTTCGACTCCTTACTGGATCAGCAACTCGCCGGGGTCGATTGGATGCCTGGCGCCGCCGTGGATAAAGGAGTGGTGTACGAGGCTTTTATTGACCACGCTCGCAGTCGGGGCAAGACCCACCTGCCTGGTAAAGGCGCGTTCAGCAAGGAGATTATCAAGAGCTTCGGCGCTGAAACGCTACGGGGTGAGCGACCCGAACGCCACCGGATGTGGATTTTACCCCGCTGGGAAGATGCGGCCCGTCGTTTTGAGACAGTACATAAGGTCGAAGTGTTCGCCCAGTGCCCCGCTTGGAAGGGAAGAGACGAATGAAAATGACTTGGCGCATGCGTATGCGTATTGGGGCCAACGCTAATGACGGATGCATTTGTTCGGGACGCATTGGTCCAACTGGCCCAGGTGGACCACCTCAACCTACTTCGCGAACGTTTAATCAGAGCCGGATATCGGCGAGGATATTCTTTAGATTCTGTTTCTAATCTGGACCACCTGGACCACCTGGACCACGTCAGCAAACTCCGGCCTGATTAGGTCCACGCTGAGTTTCCAACCTGGACCACTCCGGCAACATATCGACTAGTAAGCGCCCGCACGTATGCAGCGTAAATGGATAAACCTGTCCCACCTGTCCTTCGGCGAGCTGGCGGAAATCACCGCGCGAATACAAAACGCCATCCATACCGCTGGCTAAACAGTATTGCGAGCCGCTCGAAATTATCAAGATGCTGAAAACTTGGACCATGCCACGCTGTGTATTACAACACCCGTGAGGGCAAGCCCCCTATCACCTGAACCGTAGCGCTGGAGATTACCCACTTTAACTGGCCATATGCGGATGCGATCCGACAAACCTCCTGGGGGGGGCTGAAAGCCTACTCGCCGCAACCGGTACGAGTTCAGCGTCATGCGGTCACTTGGAGCATTGGTAACTTTCTTGAAGGTAGCCGGCATTGTACGTGGCGGTCTGGACGCGATCAGCAGAAAAGAGGAATTCATCTACATGACCCTCGCGGTTCTGATGCCCCTGAGTGATCTATGGAAGCGAGCCAATGTTGCTGGGAGCGACAGGCCATAAATGGCCGATGCCTAACTGTCATGAGGGGCAGAAATCGGCCAAAAGCAGCCTGTCGATCCGGTCCGATAAACTCCTGGAGACATTTTTCTTGCTATGACCGTTGTGATTTTTTCTTGTGTCTGCAAGACCGGGTGCGTATGAGTAAGGTAGACAACATGATGGCAAAGCAGTAGCGTCGGGCTTGAGCTATGAGGCACGAGGGAAGTGATGATTAGTCTGGTAGATAAAAATCAGTGGCCTCTTTAATAGGGCTCTTGTTCGTGATCGAGTTCGTGAAATCGAGTTTACTCCATTCGGCTTTCGAGAAACTTTCAGGCGTTTGTAAATGACGGAAGTAAATCATGAATATCGCTGCCCATTGAGTGCAGTGGATCGCAGACTGAGTGATGTGCATCGTCATTGGCATGAGGCTGAGCGTGGATATTTCGACCCTGACACGTTTAGGGTTGCAATCCAGACTGCAATTCAGACGTTGCGCACTGTTAGTTTCATTTTGCAGAACAATAAACGGATTTTTAGTAATTTTGACTCTTGGTATGAGTCTTGGCAGTTGAAGTTGCGCGCTGATCCTTTGATGCGCTGGATGGTGGATGCCCGTAACAGGATCGAAAAACAGGGAGATCTGGAGGCGCACAGCTTCGTTCGAGCCGAGATCGTCGCTTCATACTACGAAGAAGGCCCACGTATTGATGTGCCCGCCGAACTCTTCCAAAGCCCAGCAGAACTTATTAACAGCATTCAGTCTGAAGAACTAAGAAAGCATGTACTTAAAGATGGCATTCTTCGCATCCAAAGACGCTGGGTAGAAAATAGTTTGCCAGACTACGAGCTTTTAGACGCCGTAGGTATAGCTTACGGAAAAATAGCTGAATTAGTGGTTGATGCTCACCGTGAGCTTGGTTTGGAACCGCCTTCCACAATGGTCAACGATGTTGATCACACTTCAGGCAGAGAATCGCGCGGGGGTAGACTACCTTGTATGATTGGTCACGGTGAATCCCGGAGTCACGATGTATGGCTTGCCACAGGGCAGGCAATGGAGCTGAGACAAAAAGAAGTCGAGATCGACTTGGCTGAAACGGAGCAAGCCGCCAAAAGATATGGGATATCTCAGAAGGACATGTTCCCATCAACAGACCCGGGCCCGGAATCGAAGTTGAATGATCTATTCGCTACTGCCCGCAAAATGTTCTTAGTTGACGGTCATCACATTACCATTGCATTCCTCCTTAAGGGCACCAATATCGCAAATATTTCGACTTTGGCTTTACAAGAACACGGGGAAAAGTACCTTGTCATGAGGTTGCTTGCAAATGAGGTTATCAAGCATGGAGCGGATGCTGTAATCATCATTGGTGAAGTCTGGTCCGCCCGTTTTGATCCAAGCAAACCTTATCGTCGAGCCGTGGATGCGCCCGACAAAAATGAGTTTCTTACGGCCACCCTTGTGAGTAAAACCGGTGATCCGGTGCAATTACACGCCCAAATCATTCGGGATAATAATGTTACCACCCTCGCAGAAACGGAAATATTACGAGATCAGGCGCAAATAGCGTTTGCTCCAATTTACTCTGCTTGGGGGCGCGATATTCCCAGCGCATGGATCAATGTATTAAGGTCCCAGGACCAGTAATGTAGGGAGCATCCACAGCGCGGATATTGCTATTGGCGCCTTAACACAAACCGGTCTGCTCACGGCCCCATTGCAGTCGTCAGCGAAAGGCTGCGATGGGTCGGTGACTGCCCCATTTCAGAGGCAGCAAACGGCCGAGGTGTGTAAAAACATTTTAGAACATGTTTGACAGTCGGGCTGGAAAAAAATCGCGCTCCTGCGCAAATTTCCAGTATGCGGATTAGACAAACACCAGTAGATTTTACGTAGCAACGCATACTTCAAAACGGCGCATGCGTTTTTACACACTCTGGGCCAATAGTAGTCACCCCAAACTGGTCACAAAAACTGGGCGATCTATAATGGCGTAGTTTACTCTAGGGCATTTACAATGCTTGCGCTAAACAATGAGAGATAAAAAATTGCTGAGTTTCAAAGACAAAGTCAGAGCTAAAACAATTTTGGGCCCTACTGATCGAAAATTTACATTGGCATTGTGGCAGGCGGCATGGGACACCGAAAAAACTCATAGCGCTGACGACCAGCATTTTTTTGAGGCGGGTGAAGTTTTTCATACAATCTTCAGCGAAATTAGAACGATACTCATATCCCTTTACAACGACAAGGCTCCCGCAATATCTCGAATAACACACCTAGAGCTGCTTAGCGCAATTTCCAATCGAGATATAGCAATATTAAAAGATATACAGCAAACAGGTATCAGGGTAGGACAAAATATTCACAGTGTTTCGACCAAAGCAAATCGATACGGGGCTGAAGTATCCCTAGAGGAAATTGCTCATGGTGCTGTTGACGGGGTTGAGCTCGCTATTCTTGAAAGCATTAAAGCAATCAAGAAAAACCTTCTGATTCCGCCTGGAAAAACTCCTATTTCTGTTCTGGAGTTCGCTGGAATGGAGGCTGATCTTTCTCAACTGTATGGAGTATACGATCAGTATTGGAAAGCTCTCTTGTGGGGTGACTACGAATTTGTCGTGCGGGATACCGATCACAATGTTTATGAGATCCGCCAACTATCCACTGATAGAGAGATATCTTATGAGCTAACAAGCTTGCGCAAAAGCAGGCTTGCTATGCAGTCTATTATGCTTCACAACAATCCGACCATAGTTGAGCTTTACAATAACGATGCGTATGTTGTAAAAGCGGGATCTGGAAAGAGAAAATCGCTCAAAACCTCTTCATTAAAACATGCTTCAGATGAAATTAGATTCTTTAACTCAAAAATAAAAGGCGAGATACATTTCCTAACCGACGACTTTCCAAGCAGTCTTATCGAAAGCCAATTACCTGCTGGCTTTTCAATCATGGAAGCCTTGGATGTTTTTAGATTGCTCATATTATTATCCAAGCAATTTCAGAACAAATACCCAGCAGATAACAGTGTATACAACCACAAAAAACTCGCAGAATTTAGCTCCAAGGCCAGCAAGCAAGACTTATTACTAGCCATAATTAAGGCCTCGGAAATAAAATACGCCAAAGCCAAGCTCATACTAGAGCTCATAATTTTCAACGACCAGACTAGGGATTTATGGAGTCATCCGATTCTGGAGATATCACACGACAAATTGATATTTTTAACTAGCGCCTTATCAACCCCGGTTCTAGTCCGAGTTGTTGAGCATTGGCTTGCGGAACTTGAGGTAGAGCTCACAAATAAAGGTACTCATTACGAAGAGGTATCTTTGAGTGAAATAAATCAAAATTTGCTCTCTAACAAATTTTTGCCTGATCCTATTTCAGCATTTTCAAAACGATTGAAACTTAAATCAGGGGCAGAGGAAGAAATCGATCTAATCTTAAACCTTGGCAACGTAATCTTGGTTGGGGAGGCAAAGTCCATCGTAACTACGGACTCATCAATTTCCTACTATCGTACATATAGCACGTTAAAAGGGGCTACCGACCAAGCAAGAAGAAAAACTCTTTTCTTCTCAAACAATATCGAAGAAATATTTGATATCTTTGGCTGGACTTATGATCCAAGCATCTCATATCAGCTTCTTCCAGTAGTACTAAACAGTAATAAAATTCATTCTGGCTTTCCCATCAACGGCATTCCAGTTGTGGACGAGCAAATCTTAGCAAGATATTTTAGTTCAAATACATTTCCACTAATCTCAGTAAAGCGCGAAGATAAATTCCATCATCTGGGTTGGTTTAAGCTGTACGAGAATTACGAAGAGCTCCAAAATAATATTAGCTCCTATCTGATGCGCCCACCGCAACTGTCAGAAGGTCCAGAAAGCCTTATCTATAAAACCATGAAGATCCCACAGCTGAATGAGCTTTCGCCAAAGATAAAATACACACGATTGGTACCCGGCGATTTCCCTATAGAGCGTAAAATCTATAAGCGCTACGAGTTACCCCTCCAGGTAAGCGATGATGTTATGAGCCAACTAATGGAAATGGCTGCAGTCATTTAGTGCTCCAAAGCAATAGCGATTAACCCCTTGATGGTGGCTGATCGTTATTAGCGAAAGTACTCGGTCTCGAAACTTGACATATGAGAGCCCCAAGCGTCCACAATGGGTCCAAGCTGTGTGAAAACGTTTTAGAGCAAATTTGACAGTCAGAATCGGAGCAAGAATCGCGTTCCTGCGTAAATTTTCGGTCTGGCTGACCAACCAACAATCGGCAGATTTTACGTAGCAACGCAGACTTCAAAACCATGAATGCGTTTTCACACAGCCTGGGTCGATTGCTGCCTGTCGCTACGGGCAGTAAACGACCCTTAGCGGCCTTTCGCCTGAGGCTCTAGACACGCTTGCTGAGTCGCCGGGGTGGACATGGATCTTCAGATTTAAGGCCTGTTGATCCAGTCGCGCATTAGTTCTGAGGTAAGCGTCCGGCGAACACGCCTTGCGTAATTAATCGGACGCCCACCTGTGCGGAAGCAACTGCGTAATCTCACTCGCCCGCTGCGTCGGCAGACGAGT
>Ga0247809_1000973_pt1 | contig 12799 bp, 9 predicted proteins | sample UWRJL104311B1_FD_180951 | JGI IMG/M metagenome (GOLD analysis project Ga0247809, IMG submission 180951) | Plant litter microbial communities from Arlington Agricultural Research Station in Wisconsin, United States - UWRJ-L104-311B-1 | ecosystem: Environmental > Terrestrial > Plant litter >...
TTCGCTTCGGCGGCACTCCAATTCCTCAAGGAGAACAATATAGACAAGTCATCAGTAGATGTGATTGGCTCGCATGGACAAACAATTTGGCTGCTCTCTATGCCAGAGGAGGGGCAAATCAGATCCGCATTGACCTACGCTGAAGGTACATTCATGGCATCACGGACTGGAATCACCACAGTCACGGACTTCCGAGTCTCCGACCAAGCCGCGGGCAGACAAGGCGCCCCATTAATCGCATTCTTCGACTCCCTCCTCCTCGCCCACCCGACCAAACTACGCGCATGTCAAAATATCGGCGGCATCGCCAACGTCTGTTTCATCCCTCCCGAAACCCATGGCGGTGCAGAACAATGCTACGATTTCGATACTGGACCAGGAAATGTCTTCATTGATGCTGTAGTTCGACACTATACGAATGGAGAGCAAGAATATGATAAAGATGGCAAGATGGGTGCTCGTGGAACCGTCAACCAGACTCTTGTCGATAAGTTCCTCAGGGATAATAAGTACTTCGAACTTGATCCGCCGAAGACTACTGGTCGTGAGGTCTTCCGAGATACGCTTGCGCATGATCTTGTCACGGAAGCTGAGGAGCTCGGGATGACTCCAGATGATGTTGTTGCAACCGTCACGCGCATTACATCGCAAGCGATCGTCGATCACTACAGACGATATCAGCCCGAGGGCTTGGAAATCGACGAGATCTTCATGTGCGGAGGTGGGGCATTCAATCCCAACATCTCGAAATACATCCAAGCGCACTTCCCTCGAGCAAAAATCATGATGCTCGACGCCGCTGGTGTTGGTGGAAGTGCAAAGGAGGCGATCACTTTCGCATGGCAAGGCATGGAAGCCGTGGTTGGAAGAAGTATTCCGGTGCCGACGAGAGTTGAGACGAGACGAGATTATGTACTTGGAAAGATTGCGCCAGGAGAGAATTATCGCGAGGTCATGGCGAAGGGTATGCGCTTTGGTGCGGGTCGCAAGCATCTGCCGCCTGTGAGGAAGATGGTGAATTATGTTGGGGGTAAAGTGTTTGATAATAAATGGTAGATAGAGTATGATTGAAGTTCGAGGTAGCGTTTTAGCATTAGTGTTACTATCTTTTCATTGAAGCAATAGGAATGGATTCTCGGCGGTGATCTCTAGTGGCCAATTCCAGTCTAGCAGAATATCGTCCGGCAATTGATACCGTGGTGAGACTTCCTGCCCTAATGCATTCGCCCATCCGTTCAGATTACCTTCTATGGTTTGAGCCGCTCTGGTATTGTTATTGTGTCTTTCGGAAGCCATAAATTCATCAATTCTGCCGACTTGCTCGAGCAGCGACTTGCCCGCGCCTGCACTTTTGTGAAGTACGGACTCCAAGGAAGCAAGCAGATCCGCCATCGAGATCAGCAGCTGTCTGACCTTGGAATACGACGTCTCGGTCAGAGGTATGTTGATGACAGATCCAAGGATGTGACCGATTCCGGACAGGTGATATACGAGTGGTGCACCAATGGCTGTCAGGTATGGTTTTGGGATCCGATGAAACACGTCCAGCAGCTCGCTCGCAACGGAACATTTCTTGCCGACATCATTGCCCTCCTCCACTGAAAATAGCATCATTCGCAGAAGTGCTGAAGTTGCTTGGATGTTGGCAGCTTGAAAGCCATAAATGTCCTGGGCGGGAACTCCAGACATATCTTTAATCGTTTTGAAGTTATCTGGCAGTTCCAAGAATAGAGCATTCACTCTGCTGTTTAGACCGGAACTGAACGTTGGTGACGACGGTGTAGCTACATCTAGGATGTTGAATCGCGAGGACTGCGTTCGAAAACGGGATACAGCGTGCTCGAGGACTCGGTATAGATCAGTTGTGAAGTTCCAGCCAACCATCCAGCTTGGTGTAAATGGGTCGAGGAGATGATATTCGCCAGTTGGTGCTTCAGAAGGGTAATTGACTTGCGAATGTGCCTCCTGATAATGAACACATCCGTTCCAAACAATCGAAGAGTAAACATCAAGTGTATAAGTCGACCAGTACTTGCACAGATTAGCACTCCTTCGCCGCGCACAATTTCGCTTGATCACACTCACAACTCTCCGCATTTCATCACGTTCCGTATCAGACCAATCTTTTGGCCAATTCGCTTCATCGTGCCAGCGTCTTATCGACAGGATAGCAAAGTATTGGCCGATGTACTTGTGCATCACCTCAATTTTCTGTCTCTGTATTGCTGCGATGGCCAAAAGCGGGTACACTTTCAGCGCATCAAGGCTAATGATCTTGGTTATGTCATGAGGCAGGGACTCCTCGGCAGCCGCAAAGAAGATGCTGGGCTTAATCGTTGAGTCAGTGACATTGTCAGTGGTGCTACGTAAGTTCCCATCTGCGACGCGGCCAGCCGCGATTGCACATGCTGACATAATAGCTGCAAAGAACTCCCTATCCTCGTGATAAAGCTGGTTGTTGATCTGGTCCAGGAGATGTTGACGGTCAAAGAAAGGGAAGCTGTGCAAACACTACATGAGCTTGAGATCAAATATCCTTGGCAAAAGGTACTCACATTGGATAGACAACTTGAAAATAGATATCAATCAGATATACAATAAGGGAGTGCGTGACTGAGGCGAAAGCTTTCCATGCCGCATCTGGAGGCGTAGTTACAGCTTTTGAAGGCGATTCCACAGCTTTCTCTGATGTCTTAAGCTCATCACTCGAGTTAGATACACTATGATTTCCACTGATGTCGGTACCATTTGCAGCATTCGTTCCAGTGTCTGTTGGGGGATCTCGTCGTCGACCTCTCTTCACTGGTCGGTCGTATGTGCACGAGATCCCGAAGTCGATACAATTCTCACATGATCCTGGGCTAGAACTTGCTTTGCAGCGAATGCTCCTCTTGTGACAGAAATCACCTAGACCAGAAGGTTGAAGTTAGTAACATTGTATCAGACGATAGGAGATATGGTACGGTGCGCCCAGGGTCTATCGGTTGTAACATACAGGCTCGAGATGATCGGAGAAGCTTTTTTGGTCGCTGGCCAGACATACGTCATATATAAAACCGTCCTTTGAGCCTCTCTGGTCAGCGATGATTTGTCTTCAGAGCAATGCAGATATCATAGAAATGTGAAAGTTGACGTTAGGAACAGGGATGCTGTACAGGTGGTCTTGGTTTAAAGTTTAGGTCAGGTGAGGGGAAAAGGGTATCTTTGGAATCACGTGATTTGTGCTCTAATCTCAACTGGTCAAAACCTGCGTTTGAATGTACACAATCGCGTTATCTCCATGGAAAGCATTTGCTTCAAAGTGCTTCTAATCTATCATCGTACTTGATACTTGCAAAGTCGCGAGCCTGGTCCATATATCCAAGAACCCGCAGACTCTCCTCCGCGCCAATCACAACCCCTGGACCTTCAGATGATCGCCGTTCCAACACCTTCTTTGCAATGACATCCGCTTGATACCAAATTCCCCAACCTCTTTCCACCGGCTTATCAATGGATTCTTCCTTTTCGATCCCATCGTCTCCTACAAATTCTTCGCCGTACCATTGCACATGCAATTGCTCTGGTCGAATAGGAGGGAAAGCTATAGCAACTGACGCTTTGGTGGCTTCAATTCGTACTGCCGGTGCAGATCGATTGGCCTGAAGTCGCTGATAGAACGATGGCTTACTTGAACCAGGGAGCGTCATACTTGTAGTAATGATGCCTACAGCAGTCTGCGTCTTCGAACCTTTCGCATGTTTCGACAGCACAAGGGTATCAATATCATCAACTTCATCAGCGACACCTGGCACACTTATCGAGCTCGCGTGGACAACATCAGTGACACCGCTGTCGTCGCGAAGTCCGTTGAGCGCGAGATCCGCCCACGTGAGAGCGTAGACTCCTTGATCCAGCAGGCTTCCAGCTCCTGCCTGCTTGTCGATGAATCTCGAAGAGTGAGATAGATCCGGGGAAACGATAGGGAAGGAGAATTCGGCATATACGCGCTTGACTTCGCCAATCCGTGGAAGAAGTTCTTCTTGGAAGTACCTCGTCGCAGGAAGATATCTGGTCCACATAGCCTCCATTAGAACAACACCTTGTTCGACGGCCAAGTCGGCCAGCTTTTGGTACTGTTTTCGATTCATGGTAGCTGGTTTCTCAACCAAGACATTGCGCTTGTGCTGGAGTGCTTTCTTAACATGTTGATAATGCAAAGAATGAGGTGTTGATATGTACACGATATCGAAGTCCCCGTTCTCCAGCAGCTCTTCCCACGAATGATAGATCTTTACGTAGTCGGAATTTGGAACTTTGTATTCTTCAAACCAGGAGGCTGCACGTTCCCTGGTACCAGTCGTGCTGATGGCGACAAGCTCATGCGAGATATTCTCAGACGAGTCTCGTGGCAGTAAAATGTCGGGAAGAAACACTCCTGCAATGCTCGAAAGTGAGAGCGCTGCCCATCGGCAAGTGAATGTCTTTTGGTTCATGGTAGTTGATGGTATAAGGTAGCAGGATTGGAATCAGGTCTGTACTGTCATTCTTTGGTGGTTATTGAGTACAAAAATCAGTCTCAACTTATGGCTTATGATCACATGCAGGGACTGCCACATATTTCTGAACGAAGGAACCCAGCGAAATCGTAGCGCGCTGTTCGGAGACCTTGACGAACAGTCATAGGATTTTCAGAAGGCATGTCGACTATAGCCGTGTAGCCGCACAAGCCTCTAGTGCTATGGGAGCCCCGCATTCCTCCACTTTGAGAACAGCGCAGCGTACAGTACCCTTGGGGTGGTGTGCACTATTCCCGATACCAGACACGTGGGATTCGTGAACGAAAAGTCACATGGTGGAGTGGTAATCACAAGACAACGGTTACGGGTATGCTTGAATAGACAAATGTATAGCCTCAAATCCTTTCTGGTACGGCCGGTCATGCTCATGGACAGCAGGATAATGTGCTTGGTTGAGAATTATGACAACACAGCAGGATGTTTCCACGAAGTAGCCCCGCCATCGACCAAGATATCCTGGCCTGTCACCCAGCCTGAAGCTCCTCTAGCACACAAGAACAACAAAGCACCCTTGACCTCCTCAGGATTTCCGATTCTCCCAAACAGAGTCTCTTTCTCGAACTGTCCCACAAGATCTGGCTGCTGACTTTGTAGACCCCGCATCATGTCCGTCATCATGTAGCCAGGACTGAGACTGTTGACACGAATACCATATCTTCCAAGCTCCATAGCAAGAGGCTTGACCAGACTGCGGACGGCTCCTTTTGAAGCGGTGTATGCACTGATATTTTGTGCTGTACTGGCAATGTGTGTGGCAATGCTGCCAATAAAGACAATACTTCCACCATCCTTTGCTGGATCGATTGAGGTAGTAGAAGAGGATTGGTCACCGTTTTGCCTCTTTGTGAGGCGTCGGACCATACTATTCGCGCATGCTTGAGCAAGAAGGAAAGATCCCATAAAGTTGACTGCAAAAGTCCGATCCAGATTCTGCTTTGAAGTTGTAAGGAATGGCTCATCGGTCACGACACCAGCTGCAATGACACTTATGTCGATTGACGAGAAATTTGCCTCGATCTGACTGATAGCATCGCTTATCTGCTCGGGGTTCGTGATATCGATGCGGTAGTACTGGACTTTGATATTGTGTTTCTCTCGTAGCTCGAAGAGAGCAGGTGATGGCTCAACGAGAATATCGAGGGCGGCAATATTGCAACCGGCGGCTGCGAGTATCTCTGCAAACGCGAGTCCAAGTCCACGTGCAGCACCAGCAACCAAAGCTGTCTGGCCAGAGAGGGAGAACTAATTCATACTTAGAAACGTCCTCACGATTTTCAAAGCGGACTTACGAGATCCATTGGAAGATAAAATCTTTGGAATACCAACTTGAAGGAATTGTGTACTTCTGGAGATTTTCTGATTTGGAACGTCACCGGAAGATTGCAAATATACACACATCTTCAGCGATCGGAGCCGATTACTTCAGGGAATAAATCCAGCCCGGAAATAGCATAACTTGCATGAGACACGCGTGTGTAGTCGTGGTGCTTGGCTGCTCAAGGCTCAGGGAGACATTATCTGGACAGCTGATGAATCCGCAGATCTGTGATTTGCAATCCAGCACTCAAGCTAATTCACTGGTAATTTGAAGGACTGGAGAAGCTCTCTGGGCTGCATGTGACATGTACAGCCTAGAAGGATCATGACGAAGCTAGTATTTCGAGCTCCGCTTAACCGCTTAGCCGGGAAGCAGCAAGTCTCAATACACATCTCGCTAGGAGAACTTCTCCGCGCCTCACGATACTAGTGGTATGCCATTGCGAGCACGTCGGTTTGATCTTATCAGACGCTTTCGAATACTGGGACTGAAATGCTGTTTCTAACATGAGTGTGTTGTACACGACGCAAATAACGCCGTTGATGTCCTACATGGATCTGTTCCTTTCTTTGTTTCACATCGTATAGTGACGACAACCCGATCATTCGAGTATCTGGATCTCTACAATGGGATCAAGCAGGTTCACTCACATAGTGGTCGGCGCAGGCTCAGCAGGATGCATTGTGACAGCAAGGATTGCAGAGAATCCAAACTGCGATGTACTTCTCATCGAGGCTGGACCAGACTATCATCCTGCAGAATCCAAAATACCAGAAGGTGTTCGCAATGCGCGAAAGGTGCCCATGAAGGGCCAATCAGAAGCATTCGATCCAGAGATTGACTGGAACGTCGTGGTTACTATCCCCGGTGGGCAAACAATGACTGTACCCCAAGCGAAAATCATGGGTGGAGGAAGCAGTATCAATGGGGGGACTGCACTCAGAAATACTGCTGCCGATTGTAAGGAGTGGGTTGAGCTTGGGAACAATACATGGGACTTTGAAAGTGTTTGTCGTCCTTACCAAGAACTTGAGGACGACGAACTGCGGGGCACGACAGGACTTCATCCAATTCTGCGGACACTACCCGGCGAAATTGGAAAGATACAAAGAGCGTTTACGGAGGCCGCGATTGCTTCCGGTCTTGAGCAGGCATCTGACTTGAATGCTCCAGGTGCTGAGGGGGTTGGCGCTTCTCCGGTATGTCGTCGAGGCCATGATCGAATCAGCGCATCAAACACATTTATCGACCCAATTCGGAATCAGGAAAATTTCACCATACTTACAAAAAAGCAAGTCTCTGCTGTGATATTTTCTGACACACGAGCAACAGGCGTTGCACTCACAGACGGAACTGAGATATCTGCGAGCGAGGAAGTTATTATTGCTGCTGGAGCAATATTTTCACCTGCAATCCTACAACGATCTGGAATAGGCCCCTCAAAGCTTCTGAGATCTCTGCAAATACCAATCATATCGGATCTTCCAGTCGGCGATAACCTTTCAGATCACGTTTGTATTCCAATTGTCGCCAAACCCAAGAATGGATCTTATGAAGAAGATGATTACTCCTTGCAAATGCAAGCCAGATGGTCGTCTTCCGTACTACCTGGAGCTACTGATCTTCAGATGGTGTGCTTCAGTTACCTGAATGCACCAGCCGAAACTTCTGGAGCTCAGGGACGAAGCCTATCTGGCTCCGTAACAGGTCATGTCGCTGGAATTGGTTGTAACATCAACAAGCCGACCTCGCTAGGATCCGTCAGAATCCAATCTGTTGTTCCCACTGTCGCACCAACAGTCCTGCCAAATTACTTGCAGACTGACCAGGACGTAACCATTGCTCGCGAGGTTATTCGCAAAGCTTACACCGTGATCACCTCTGAACCCATGCAACAGGTGTTGAGCGCTCCAATCACGTTGAATAAGTCAATAGTTGAATCAGATGAGTTGCTTGATGATTGGATACAAGGACAATATTCCACGACATATCACTTCTCAGGCACGTGTCGTATGGCGGATCGAGATAAAGGAGGCGTGGTTGATCAAGAGGGACGTGTCTATGGCGTGCAGTGTTTGAGAGTTTGTGATGCCAGCGTACTGCCCACAAGTCCTGCTGCGAATACAATGTTCTCTACTATGATGTTTGCACAGAGGATTGGTCACAGTATAGCACCATGTTGAGCGGCGTCTGAATAAGTCATTTCATTTCCAGATCTTTGACGTCTTGTAGTATGTAAGAAATATTGAATTTGTTTGAGCTGCCCAGACAATGTTTCAATATTGGGCCATAGAACCACCAGCGACTTTCTGAATTCATGGTCAGCAGTGTTGATTCATTCGCTAGCACAGTTTGTGACAATTAATATATCTCTCTGATGTACGGTGACCGTGCGCTCTAGGATACTGTACCAATCAACCTTGTGTCATATCTCAGTTGGAGTTGTGAAGCTGTACAATCTAGTGATAATGTGCTCAGCTGTGAATTTCGATCACCGCCCTTTCATAGATTTTGGCAATTCACTTATAGTGCGATGTTATTGTTGACGAGCGAAGTGTTATTATTGGCCCACGATCAAGATTTATGACGCAAAGACATGAAGTTGCTTCACGATCACAATTCCCGAGCAGTACGGACCTGACGCTGAGATATCAAAGAATATTACACATCTTAGATATCATAAACTTACTAAACTGGAAAGACTCATATAAGAAAGCATAAATCATTTCACGTGCGAGTTTGACCGTTGTCTAGAACTCTGTGGCACTCCAGCCGTGTAGCCGCTTAGCCGCTGACCCCGCCTCTTCCTTTGGGCCATCTCCAATCCTTGATTGCTTTGCTGACTGAACCGCTCAACCGTCTATCAGCACGGTCAGTTTCGCGGGTCGAAAAATTGGCACGACTAGTCTCTCAGCTGCTGGGCTGCTCATTTCAAATGCAATAAGGTTATTCCAGGAGAAAGAGCAGGCAAAACGATCTCGGATTGGTCACTCGAGCTGCCGCCACATGTTCCACCTCGATATTTGTCGTGATGAAAGAGACTAGCACACTTGACATGGCCAGCTCTCTCCGCAATTTCCAGAGATTTGGTAGCGCGTGCTCCGCGCCATTTCTCTGGGGAACCAACGTCACCCGGAAATAATTTGAGGGAAGGATGCGAAGTGCAACGACTTAACAGCCAACTTTGCGACATCCCCGACTGTGAAAGTGCATATATATGTCGACGAACCTTCCTTCAAGGATTTGACCTTCGATAACAGTTCAGTTTAATCCTCAGCGATAACAGTTCAGTTTAATCCCCAGCGATACCAGTGCTCTTACACTCTTAACTTGATAACACCTTCAGCATCATGGGTATCCAAGTTTGGCGAAAGATCCCGGGCAAAGCCCTCCTATTTGCGCTCAACATCTTCAGCGCCATTGCACTCATCTATGAGGGCTACAACCAGGCCGTGTATGGTGCTATCTCAAGTACTTCTGGTTTCATCAGAATGTCAAACCTCGAAACGAACAGCGACGGACTTGTTACCAACACGACAAAGCAGGGTGGACTTGCTGCAGCATACTACTTCGGAGCCATGTTTGGCGGTTTTATTGGTGGATGGGCAGGAGATAGATATGGACGAAAGAAGGGAACCTTCTTGGGCGCAATGCTCTCTTTGCTCGGAACTGCTCTCCAAACTGGTTCAATAGATTCGAACATGTTCATCTGCGCAAGGGTAATTGCCGGACTCGGAATTGGATTCATCAACGTTCTGATTCCTTCATGGGTATCTGAGCTCTCGGAGGCTCATGATCGTGGTTCGAACTTTTCTCTGGTCTTTATTGCCAACTTTCTTGGCATCTTTCTGGCGAACTGGATCAACTTTGGTGTTCGTGGCAGCGCTGCGACCTTCGAATGGCGCTTCCCACTCGGATTCATGTGCATCCCGATGCTCATGGTCGCTCTCACAGTAACCCTCGTACCTGGTAAGGCTAACATCCCACTGTCTTCGATAAGGTGACTAACTACATCCAGAATCCCCTCGATGGCTCATGGCAAATCATCGCAGAGATGAGGCAGTTGATATTCTGTGCAAGATCAGAGGTGATGCCAGTCCACAGGATGAGAAGATCGCAAAGGAAGTTGAGCTACTCGAAGCCGTCGTTGAAGCATCCTACCACAAGCGAAACGACTACGTCAACATTTTCCTCGGTGGGAGATACTCTGGAAAACTCCACTTCGGTCGACGTGCAATTCTTGGTCTTGCCTTGCAGCAAATCCAGCAATGGACGGGAATTTTGGTCATGGTGTCTTGGGCAGCAAGACTATTTGAGCTTTCAGGCTTCAGTCCATACAAATCGTCCTGGATGTCTGGTTTGTTGAACACTTTTGGTGTTATCGGAACTGCCGCCGCTGCCCTTGTCATTGATCGCATTGGTCGCAGAAAGTCACTTCAGGTCTCTTTCGTCATCCAAGGCATTTCACTCTTCCTTGTTGCTGCTCTACTCAAGAAATCTCAAGACTACGCCGAGACCAATCCTTCACTCTCAAACGCTATCGGTACTGCAGGATCTGCATTCACTTTCAGCTTCGTCTTCTTCTTCTGTATGTTCAATATCGTTCCATGTTGGATTTACGGAACCGAAATCTGGCCACAGGAAGTCCGTGCAAAGGGCTATTCATTCACTATTCTTGGCTGGGCAATTGGTTGCGGCACAACTACCTTTGTCATTCCTATCATGTTGGGCAACATTGGTTGGTGGTCTTTCATTTTCTTCGGCGCTATGAACATTGTAGTGATGCCAATTATTCATTTCTTCTATCCAGAGACTGCTGGACGCTCGTTAGAGGAAGTCGATCTCCTTTTCTCCAGTGATAGTCCACTAGTCAGCAAGAACATGGCAGAGTATGATCGCCGCGTCGCTGAGGCTGGTGGAAGCATTGCTGTCGCTGCTAGACGTTTGCTTGATGAGGTCGACGGCGAGACTGATAAGGATCATAGGAGGGTTACGGAATTCGATGTTGAGTCTGGTCACTCAAAATCTAAGCTTGAGGCTGAGATCAAAGAGTAAAAGATCAGTGTTGCGATCGATTTCGAAATTGTTTGTCGAGGTGCAATGGAATTCGTGTAGATCATTTGACCAGAGTTTTTCAAGACTGTTCGCGTAATTATGTGTATATCCCAATAAAGCGAAGTACAGAAGACGCTAAAATCCTCACACGCGAGGATAACCGTGATCTTTTCCTAAAAATCTTCGTGTTCTCATTGGCTGATTGGCATGGTCGCTGCACGGGCTGCATCAAAGTTGGAGGTTTGCAGCAATTTCTAAGAGGCTCAAATCTGGATGTATATGCACACCGAGTACTTAGCCTTCTGGCGTCGAAGCGGGCAGAATATCATCGACTGATTAGTTGGCCGGGTGATTGTGATATATGGTGCTAGTAGACCGGCTGCTGACCATTCTTTCCCTAATTTTCCCTCTATGACTTCTCACTTTCTTCACCTTTGGTAATTATGGCAGAAGTTCTTGCAACTGTAGCAGGTGTCATTGGATGCGCGCAGGCCGCAAAGGAATTGGGAAAACTGGCACGCGGTTTGCGACGAATCGGAAAGGGAATTCAAGGCGCCGAAGTTGACATACCCATTTATGCGAACAGTGTTCGATCCTTCTCGGATACAATTGGCCTTGCTTGCATATCTTTACAGGAATATTTGGAGGACGAAAATGCACAGGAGTCGCAAATTATACAACATTTGTGTAAAAAACGGATATTCTCCAACGCAAAGAAACAGTTCAATTTGCTGTACGAGGATCTAAACGAGAACATACCAAAGATAACCGTTCTAAAAGGATTCCTTGAACTAATTGTCATATTGAAATGGGCATTGGGGAAAAGAGAAAGAGATCTTATGCTAGCAAAGATGGAAAGCGTCAAGACAACCTTCATGATCATTCAGCAGAGCATCATCCTGACTACTCTTCGTACGGGCTTTCGAAATGAGAAAGTCGAGAAAGAGATGTGCGTCTGAAACCCTGATCGAGATCATAAGATTCTGACAAGATCATAGAAAGCGGCTCAAGAGAAGGATTGAAACACTCCTTGATACTAATGAATCCATGCAAATAAAGATTGAGCAACAGGAGGTAAAAATCGTGAGCAAGAAACCAGATCATGGAAGATCTGTCTTTGTTAGCCACGAGCTCTACGAGGCTCTGCATCATCTTGGAGAAACTTTGATTAAAAAGGGAAAAGTGCCCGGATACCCGAGAGCTTCTCCAACGACGACTGCGACTCCATCACCCATGCAGTCGAATAGTTCCACAGGGACTATAAACTTCCAACCTAGCTCATCCGGTGAAGACAGTATCATACCAGACACATCGGCTAGGCGCTCACACAACAAATCAACAGTTACCTTAGCTGGTGCAAACAAGCTGCAAGAGGTACTATCTCAGGAAGCTATCATAACTGAGGAGAACGTTATATGTCTTGACCCGAAGCATGAATATCCTGTCGAGCCAGGACTTATCACCAGTTCGCAGGGTGGTGAGATCGACGCTCAATTTAAATACAACAACGATATCGATGACAGCATAATGTCGGAGCGATTTGCAGCAGAGCATAACATTGACGTTAAATATTTTGAAGATACAACTGAAGTCCATCTTGGTCCAAGACTCCGTGTTGGAATGGGGAACATAGAACCATGTATTGGCGAAGCCACTGTCCTCTGGCAGCTATACGCAACAAGGCCAGATCTACACTTCAAAGTACGCTTTTGGGTATATCGGAATGCCTATCCGGGGTTACTCTTGGGAAGAGACTTTACTGAAAGCAAGGTGCGATTCGAGAGTCGGAGAGAGCTTAGTCCGCAAGGCCGAAATTGATAGGAATTTGACTACTGTGTCAAGAATGTGGAGGAAATGTTCATTCTAG
>Ga0247809_1000977_pt1 | contig 12780 bp, 14 predicted proteins | sample UWRJL104311B1_FD_180951 | JGI IMG/M metagenome (GOLD analysis project Ga0247809, IMG submission 180951) | Plant litter microbial communities from Arlington Agricultural Research Station in Wisconsin, United States - UWRJ-L104-311B-1 | ecosystem: Environmental > Terrestrial > Plant litter >...
GCGGCCGCCGCCCGCGCGGCCGGCGCCGCGACCGGGTACGCCGCCGCCGACGCGCTGCGGGCCTTCGACCGCTCGCACCGCTTCGTGACGGCCGAACTCGCGGAGTGGATCGTCGACCGCGAGCCGGGAGACGCCGAGATAGCCGCCGCCGTGGCCTCCGGGCGGTTCTCGCACGACGGCCTCGACGCCGAGGGCAGGGCAACGGGGATCGCGCCGCATGACATCGACGAGGCCGCTTTCGTCGCCGAACTGGGGCGCACGCGCGCCAGGCGCTAGGCCGGGAGATTCTCCCGCGCCCACGTCGACAGCTCGCGCATGGCGGGCACGAGCGCTTCTCCGGCGGGTGTCAGTCGGTACTCCACCGAGACCGGCGGTCCGGCGGAAACGGAGCGCTCGACGAGATTCGCCCCGGTGAGTTCGGTGAGCCGCTCCGAGAGCACCGAGTCGCTGATCGGGCCGATCGCGCGTCGAAGTTCCGAGAAGCCGGCGGGACCCGCGATCAAGACATTCAAGATGACGCCGTTCCACCGTTTGCCGAGAAATCCGAAGGCCCGGACGATAGCGCCGTCGCAGGCCCGCGGTTCGTGCGTCTCCACGGGCGATTGCGTCATGTCACCCATCATACCGTGCTACTTTGATTGAAGTCGCTTTGTTTTTACTAGTAACCTCAGAAATGGAAGCATGATGACCGACGTCCTCGACCAGTCCCCCGCACAGCCCCTCCCGCGCACCCTCGCGCCGCTCGACGACGAAGCACGCGCGCTTCTCTTCACCGGAGCACGGACGGCGAACAGCTTCGCCGCGACCCCGGTTACCGACGCGGAGCTCTCCGAGATCTGGGATCTTGCCAAGTGGGCGCCGACCGCCGCGAACTTCCAGCCGCTGCGGGTGCTCTACGTCACCAGTCCCGACGCTCGCGAACGTCTCGCCGCGCACATGACCGAGCGCAACCGCGCCAAGACCCTCGCCGCGCCCGCCGTGGCCGTGTTGGCCTTCGACAGCCGGTTCCACGAGCACATCCCGACCGTGGCACCGTTCCGCGCCGAGGTCATGCCGGCGTTCGAGGAGAACGAGGAGATGCGTCTCGATGCCTCGAGGTTCAATTCCGCGATGCAGGCCGGCTACTTCGTGCTCGCCGTGCGCGCGGCAGGACTGGCCGCAGGTCCGATGGGCGGGTTCGACGCTCCGGCTGTCGATGCGGAGTTCTTCCCCGACGGCCGGTTCCATTCGATCCTGGTCGTGAACATCGGGCACCCGACTACGGATTCGTACCGCGACCGCGGTGCGCGCCTGCCCAACGAGCACGTGGTGCACTGGGCGTAGGAAGACCGCCGCCGCGGCATCCGCTCGGCTCCGCGACCACGATCACCACCGACGAAAACAGCCCCGCTCTCTCGAGCGGGGCTGTTCATTTCTGTGGATCCAAGGGGATTCGAACCCCTGACCCCCTGCATGCCATGCAGGTGCGCTACCGGGCTGCGCCATGGACCCATGTTTTCTTTTCTCTCGAAAAGGCAACTTGTAAAGATTACTACATAACTCGGCCGCTCCAAACCGCACCGACTCAGAATGGAAACAAAGACGGGGCAAAATGGTCTGATGCGCTCCGAACCCATCACCGTTTCCGTCACTAGGACCGTCGCCCCCGAGCGCGCGAAAGAGGCGGCCGCGTGGGCGCGGGCCGGGCAGGAGCTGGCCAGCACGCGGCCGGGCTACCTCGGGTCGGGCTGGATCCGCCCCGACCCCGATTCGTCGGACTGGCACATGCTCTACCGCTTCGCGGACGAACACAGTCTCTCGGAGTGGGAGAAATCTCCCGAGCGGGCCTGGTGGGTCGACAGCGCAGTGGGGCTCGTGCAGCACTCGGCCGAGCAGCGCCGTACCGGCATCGAGGGCTGGTTCGACGAGCCGACGTCGGTCGAGGTGATCGCTCGCCCGGTCGCGGCTCCCCCGCGCTGGAAGCAGATGATCTCGATCTTCATCGGGTTCTTCCCGCTGAGCCTCGCCGCCAACTGGGCACTGGCGCCGCTGGGCGCCGTTCTACCGCTGCCGCTGCGCGTCATGATGCTCGTGGTCGTCGTGACCCCGATCATGACCTACCTGGCCCTGCCAGCGGTGACGCGCCTGCTGCGCCCGTGGCTCACGGGCGCGCCGCGCTGACAGGCCGGTCGGCTACGCGACGGGGACGACCAGCCCGCCCCAGGTGTCGTCGATGTACTCGGCGGTCTCGTCGGAGGTGAGCAGTTCGAGCAGCTTCTCGACGCGGGGATCGCTCTTGAGCTTCTCGGTCGTGGCCAGCACGTTGACGTAGGGGCTGTCGCTGCCCTCGACGAGGATCGCATCGTCGGCAGTGAGACCCGCGGGCAGCGCGAACGAGATCGTCACGAAGGCGGTGTCGACGTCGGGCACGGACTGCGCGAGCGTGGCGTTCTCGATCTCCACGAACTCGAAATCGCGCTTGTTCTCGGTGATGTCGCCGAGCTTCGTCGGTTCGTCCGTCGTCTCGATGAGGCCCTCCGCGGCGAGGATCTTGAGCGCGCGGCCCTCGTTGGTCGGGTCGTTCGGGATGGCGATCTTCGCTCCGTCGTCGAGGTCGTCGAGGCTGTCGACCTTGTCGCTGTAGAACGCGGCGCTGGGCAGGTAGACATCGCCGACACTGACGAGCGAGTCGTCGGTCGAGTCGTTGTAGGTCTTCAGGAAGTTCGCGTTCTGGAACAGGTTGGCGTCGGTCGAGCCGTCGCTCACCGAGAGATTCGGCGTGTTGTAGTCGGTGAACGGCACGAACTCGATGGTGAGGCCCGCGTCGGCCGCGAGGTTCTCCTGCACCCAGGTCAGGATGTCGCCGGCCGGGGTCTGCAGCGCACCGACCTTGAGCGTGCCGAGGTTCTCGACGTCCGGGTTGGTCGCGGGGGCGCTCGATGCGCACGCCGACAGGCCGATCGACAGCACGGCGATTGCAGCGGCGGCACCAGCAAGGCGCGCGCTACGGAGGGTGTTACGCATGGGGTTCTCTTCTCTTCGGTGGGGTGGTGGACGCGGCCGTGATGCTGACTTCGACCGCAGGGCAGATCTCAGGCGGTGTCGGCCGCGGCGCGCAGTTCGAGCTTCTCGGCCGCACCCACGCGGCCCTCGGGCGACGAGGTGCGCGCGAACTTCTTCGCGAAGTGGGTGGCGATCGCGGCGAGCGACTGCACGATGACGAAGATGATGACGATGACCGCCACGATGTGGATCGTGGAATAGCGCTGGTAGCCGTAGCGGAAGGCCACGTCGCCGAGCCCACCCCCGGCCACGGTCCCCACCATGGCCGAGAAGTTGATGATGGATGTCACGGTGGTGGCGAGCCCGAGCAGCATGCTGGGCAGCGCCTCGGGAACGAGCACCTTCCGCACTATCTGCCAGCGCGTGGCGCCGAGCGAGTTCGCGGCCTCGGTCAGTCCGGGATCGACCTCCTTGAGGGCGATCTCGACCATGCGGGCGAAGAACGGGATCGCCACGAGCGACAGCGGGACGATCGCGGCCGTCGAGCCGATGAAGGTGCCGACGACGAGCCGGGTGAACGGGATCACGGCGATCATCAGGATGATGAACGGGATCGAGCGTCCGAGGTTCACGACGAAGTCGAGCAGCCGGTTGACGACGCGGCCCGCGGTGCGCGACCCGAACGGGCTCGCGAAGAGGCCCCCGCGCTCCGTGCCGACGAGCAGCACGCCGAGCGGGAGACCGACGACGACCGTGACGAGCAGCGCCACCGACACCATGTAGAGGGTCTGGCCGGTACCGAGCAGCAGGACGTCGACGAGGTCGGTCCAGAACTTCGGGTCCGATGTGTCGTTCATGCCGCGTCCCCCACGATCTCGACGAGCAGGCCCTGTGCCCTGAGGTCGGCGATGGCCGCGGCGTTCGTCGCGGCCGACCCGGGGAGCTCGAGCCGCGTGCGCCCGGCCTGGTTGCCCGCGATCGTCTCGATGGTGGCGCCCAGGATGCTGACGTCGATGGCGTGTTCGCGCGACAGCTGGGCGATGACGGGCCGGTCGGCCAGTCCGCCGCTGAACGTGATGTCGACGACCGTGCCGGTGGCGTTCGCCGGCACGGCGCCGAGCGGGAACAGCTCGCGCGCGAGCCGCGATCCTGGGGCCCGGATGAGGTCGACCAGCCGCCCGTTCTCGGCGATGCGGCCGCCTTCGATGAGGGCGGCGGAGTCGCAGATGCTCTTCACCACGTCCATCTCGTGGGTGATGAGCAGCACGGTGAGGCCGAGTTCGCGGTTGAGCGTGCGCAGCAGCTCGAGGATCGACCGGGTGGTCTCCGGGTCGAGCGCGCTCGTCGCCTCGTCGGAGAGCAGCACGCTCGGGCGGGTGGCGAGCGACCGGGCGATCCCGACGCGCTGCTTCTGGCCACCGGACAACTGTGCGGGGTAGGAGTCGGTCTTATCACCGAGACCCACGAGCTCGAGGATCTCGCCCGCGCGCGAACGCCGCTGGCTGCCGTCGACGCCGACGACCTCGAGGGCGAGTTCGACGTTGCCCCGCACGGTGCGGCTCGACAGCAGGTTGAAGTGCTGGAACACCATGCCGATCCCCTGCCGCGCGACGCGGAGGTCGCGCTCGGAGAGGGCGGTGAGTTCGCGTCCGTCGACGGCCACGGTGCCGGAGTCGGGACGTTCCAGCACGTTCACCGTGCGGATGAGCGTGCTCTTGCCCGCACCGCTCTGGCCGACGACGCCGAAGATCTCGCCCCGGCCCACCTCGAGCGACACGTCGTCGAGGGCGAGCGTGCGGCCGGCGCCCACGCCGAACGTCTTGCTGACGTTGGTGATCGAAATCATGAGTAACCCGTGCTCGTACGCGTGGACTGGAAACCGTCACACACCGTCGGGCAACGTAGTTACCCCAGTCTGCGGGCACGGCGGACCGGCACGAATTCGTGTTACCCCGTGTGTCTGCCGGCGCGACATCCGGTCGTCTGGATTGCGCGGATCACCCGGCCGGCATAGTCCCCGGCAGAGAGCGGATGCTACTCGGAGGGCTGTGAGACCGTCTCGTCTGCGGACGATGCGGGCGCGGCGCTCGCGACGTCGAGTTCGATCGTCGGGCAGTCTTTCCACAGGCGCTCGAGGGCGTAGTACATGCGGTCTTCCTCGTGGAAGATGTGCGCGACGACGTCGCCGAAGTCGAGCAGGATCCAGCGGCCTTCGGCACGGCCTTCACGTCGGAGCGTCTTGGCGCCCGCCTCGAGCATCTTGTCTTCGATCTCGCCGGCGATGGCGACGACATTGCGCTCGTTGCGGCCGGTCGCGATGAGGAAGACATCGGTGAGCGGGAGCGGACCGGTCACGTCGAGGGCGACGAGGTCTTCGGCCTGCTTGGAGTCGGCGGCGAGGGCCGCCACTTTGACGAGTTCTAGCGCACGGGGAGAAGCAGTCACTGGGTCCTTTGGAGTGTGTGGGGAAAACGGTGCACGACGATGGACGCGCCCGTTAGAAGATCTTGAAGACGAAGCCGGCGATGAGCAGTCCGGCTACGGCGACGGCCATGACGCACGCCGTCACGAGCAGCACGTTCAGCATGCGGTTGCTCTGCTTGCGCGGCGTCTCGATTCCGCCGCGGGTAGCGGTGTGGCTCGAGACCGCGGTGATGGCCCGCACGGGTGCGGAACCGGTGTTGGCGACCTCCGCGTCGAACTGGTCGAACAGGTGGTCGACCTCGGGATCGTCGTAGTGACGCGAGTCACGCCCGGTCGATCCAACGCTGCCGGGCAGGTTGATCGTGCCGGTGACCATGATCTCGCCGGTCGCGTTGAGCACCGAAGAGAAGTCGTCGCGCTGCGGGATCATCGGCAGCACGAGAGCGTTGGTGGTCGTGGCGACGTTTCCGCCCCCGACGTCGCGGCTCAGCGTGTTCTCGAACGGCTGGCTCTCGTCGTCGAGCTCGGCCTGGCGCGACCAATGGCCGACGGGCGGCGCGTAGCTTCCCGTATCCGTCGTGCCCGACGTGCTCGTGGGCGAGAGGAGGAAGGAGAACGGTTCGCGGGGCGCGGCGGCGGGCTGGTCGGGTACGGACTGGTCGGGTGCGGCCTGCTCGGGCGCAGACCCCTGCGCTGCGGACTCGTCGGGTGCGGCCTGCTCGGCGGCGGACGGCTGCGAAACCGTGGGTGCGGACCGCACGATGTCGGGTTCCGCGGGGGCCGAGAACGGCGACGCGTCGACGGGCGGCGGGGTCTGGCCGGTGGTCTGCGGCGAACGGGCCGAGCCGACCGGCGCGTTGTCGTCGGACCCGGATGCACCGCGTCCGCCGGTGGTCTGCGTCGTCGAGGCGGAAGCCGGCTCGGCGAACAGCGACGGGAACTGGCTCGGCGAGCCGGTGTCGACGGTCGACTGGCCGCCGCGCGTGAGGGCCTCGAACTCGGCCATGGCGTCGGAGAGCGGAGTGTGCGGGGCCGCCTGCGGCTCGACGAGCGGAGGGATCGCGCCGGATGCGGGCGCCGACTGTTGGGCCGACCCGTGGGTCGGATCCTCGGCCGCTTCCTGCTCCGGCTCCCGGAACAGCGCGTCGAGATCGGAAACCGGCTCGGCGGGCGACTGCTCGGTGGCGACACTCGGTTCGGATGCTTCGTCCGTCGCGGCGGGTGCGGCGGAGGCCGGGTCTGCGGTTGCCGCGAGGGCGGCTTCTTCGGCCTCGGCCTTCGCGCGCATGGCGCGCCACTCGCGGCGGCTCATCGTGCGCTCTTCCTGTGCGAGCACGACCGGCTCGACCGGAGCGACGGGTTCGGCGACCACGATCGGGTCGCCGACGGGTACCGCCGCGGAGGCGTCGGTGTCGGAGCCGGTCGCGGTGTCGGAACCGGTCGCGGCGTCCGATCCGTCAGTGGCGGGCTCGTCGGCAGCGGTTGGCTCGGCGTCGGCCGCGCCGGGCTCGGCGTCCGGGGCGAGCAGGTCGGAGAAGAGCGAGTCGAACGACGGCTCGTCGGCGACCTCGTGCTGCTCGGAGTCGGAGGCAGACGGCGTCGCGTCGGGCTCCGCGTACGGGGAGACGTAGCCGAGGCCGGGGCCGCCCTGCGTCTGGTAGTCGAGCGGCGCGGACTCGCCGGTCGTCGTCGGGCTCCAGTCGTGTGCCGACTGCGCCTCGGCGTGGGAGGTGGAGAGCTCGGGGCTGAAGTCCCGGAGGCGGAAACCGGGGTGGCCGGCATCGTCGCTCGTCGACTCGACCTGGCCGGCGAACCGGAACGCCTTCGGCACGGCGGAGTCGGGGAGTTCGGCGGCTTCGTCGGAACGGTCGCCGACGGCGGGTGCGTCGACGCTCTCGTCGTCGTGGGCGGCACGGGTGGCGTTCGGCAGCTCCGCGACATCCACCGCTTCGGCGGGAGACGGCTCGACGGGAGACGGCTCGACGGGAGACGACTCGGCGGCGGCCTGCTCAGCGGTGCCCGGCTCCACGAGGGCGGGCAGGTCGCCGGTGATCTGGGTGTCGTCGCCGGCCGCGGCGGCGCGGGCACGACGGCCCGAGGGACGCACGTCGGCAGCGGCCGAGTCGTCGATTTCTTGCGACTGTGCGCGCTCTTGGCGGAGTGCTCGCCTCGACTGCGGAGGCTGATCCTGGAAGCTGGTCATTAGATACTCCGATACAAGTGGTGCTTGGAGATGTACTGAACGACACCATCGGGAACCAAATACCAGACCGGGAAGCCCCGGCTCACCCGGCTTCTGCAATCGGTAGATGAGATCGCTAGCGCCGGAACTTCCAACAAGCTTACGCCCTGCTCAGGTAAACCGGAAATAGACAGGGGATGTCCCGGACGGCTCACAGCAACGAAGTGCGCGAGCGGCCAGACCTGCTCGACGTCCTTCCATTCCAGGATCTGCGCGATGGCATCGGCCCCGCTGATGAAGAAGATGTCGGCGTTCGGACGGGCCGAATGGATGTCGCGGAGGGTGTCGATCGTGTACGTGGGCCCTTGGCGGTCGATGTCGACCCGGCTGACCGTGAACCTGGGGTTTGCGGCGGTCGCGATGACCGTCATGAGGTAGCGGTGCTCGCCCTCGGTGACCACGGAGTCGGACTTCATCCACGGCATGCCCGTGGGCACGAAGATCACCTCGTCGAGGTCGAACTTCTGCTGCACCTCGCTCGCGGCCACGAGGTGGCCGTTGTGGATCGGGTCAAAAGTGCCGCCCATCACGCCGACGCGAGCACGGCGCTGAGCTACCTCGACCACGCGCGGCGCCTAGTGGCCCGGGGTGTGGTGGTCGTCGTGGGGCGGGTTGGTCTTGTCGCTGTGACGGTTCGCCACGTCGCGGTAGCTCCAGACGACGATTCCAAGGGCGACGAAGACGGCCGCGGCGATAGCGCCGTAGCCGTACGGGCTCATTGGCAGCGCGTTCGACTCTTCGGCGGCTGCGGAAATCAGGCTGGTGATCAGCGACATGTGTGGTTCTCCATTCACTTGCGAGGTAAAGCTTAGCCGCGCACCTGGCCCGAACCGCGCACAATCCACTTGGTACTCGTCAATTCGCCGAGTCCCATCGGGCCGCGTGCGTGCAGCTTCTGCGTGGAGATGCCGACCTCGGCCCCGAAACCGAACTCTCCCCCGTCGGTGAACCGGGTCGACGCGTTGACCATGACGACCGCGGAGTCGACCTCGGCGAGGAACCGCTCGGCGTTCGCGAGGTCGTTCGTGACGATCGACTCGGTGTGGTGCGTGGAGAATTCGCGGATGTGCGCCATCGCCTGGTCGAGGTCGTCGACCACGCGCACCGCGATGTCGAGCGACATGTACTCGGTCGACCAGTCGTCGGCCGTCGCGGGCACCACGTCGGTGAAGATCGCTGCCGCCCGCTCGTCGGCGTGCACGGTGACGCCCGATGCCCGCAGGCGCGCGAGCACCGGGGGAAGCAGCCGAGGGGCGGATGCCGCGTTGACGAGCAGTGTCTCGAGGGCGTTGCACACGCTCGGACGCTGCACCTTCGAGTTGTGCACGATCTCGACCGCCATCGACTGGTCGGCAGACTCGTCGAGGTAGACGTGAACGACGCCCGCCCCGGTCTCGATCACGGGCACCGTCGACTCGGCGACCACGGCGTCGATCAGGTCGGCGCTGCCGCGCGGGATGAGCACGTCGACCTGCCCGCGGGCGCGCATCAGCTGGCGGGCGCCGTCGCGGCCGAACTCGTCGATGGTCTGCACGGCCTCCGTCGGCAGGCCGGTCTCGTCGAGGGCGCCCTGGATCACCTCGACGAGCACCCGGTTCGTGTTCTCTGCCGCGGCCCCGCCGCGCAGTACCACGGCGTTGCCGCTCTTCAGGGCGAGCGCCGCGATGTCGATCGTGACGTTCGGCCGGGCCTCGTAGATGGCGCCGATCACCCCGAACGGCACCCGCACCTGGCTGAGTGCGACGCCGTTGGGCAGGGAGCTGCCGCGCACGACCTGCCCGACCGGGTCGGTGAGGGCGACGATCTCGCGCACCGCCCCGGCGAGATCCGCGAGCCTGTCGGCGTCGAGGCGCAGCCGGTCGAGCAGGCCGGCGGCCATGCCGGAGTCGCGCCCGCGTTCGAGGTCGGTCTCGTTGGCCGCGACGATGCGCTCGGTCTCGGCGACGACGGCGCGGGCGATGGCCTCGAGGGCGGCGTTCTTGGCCTCGGTGTTCGCGGTGGCGAGCAGCAGGGACGCACGGCGCGCGGCCCCGAGCTTGTCGGCGAACGCGGTCTCGGCGACGAGGGTATCGGTCATGCCGCCTAGTTTAGGGCGGCGGGGATTTCGACAGGCTCAATCCGCGCGGGCGGCTCAATCCGCGGGGGCGGCCGCGAACCAGGTGCCGATGTCGTCGCCGGCGAGGGCCCGCGCGACGTCGCCGGTGGCCGCGAGCAGCACGGGCGTGCCCGAGCCGGCCGCGAGCTTGGCCGCCGCGACCTTGGTGCCCGCGCCCCCGGTGCCGACGCCGGCGGAACCGATGTCGCCGAACTCGACGGCGGCGAGGTCGTCGTCGAACGCGACATCCGTGATCTTGACGGCTCCCGGCTCGAGCGGGGGCCGGGAGTACAGCGCGTCGATGTCGGAGAGCAGCACGAGCACGTCGGCGTCGACGAGCTGCGCGACGAGGGCGGCGAGCCGGTCGTTGTCGCCGAACCGGATCTCGTGGGTGGCGACCGTGTCGTTCTCGTTGACGATCGGCAGGATGCGCAGGTCGAGCAGGCGCTCCATCGCGCGCTGCGCGTTGCCGCGATGGGTGGGGTTCTCGAGGTCGCCGGCGGTGAGCAGCACCTGCCCGGCGACGATGGAGAACCGGCGCAGGCTGTCTTGGTAGCGGTAGATCAGCAGATTCTGCCCGACCGCGGCCGCCGCCTGCTGGGTGGCGAGGTCGGTGGGGCGGGAGTCGAGGTCGAGGAACGGGATGCCCGTGGCGATGGCCCCGGACGAGACGAGCACGACCTCGCAGCCGCGCCCGTGCGCCTCGGCGAGGGCGTCGACGAGCGGCGTGATCTGGCCGACGTTCTCGCCGCTGATCGACGACGACCCCACCTTGACGACGATGCGCCGCGCGGCGGGGATCTGCGACCGCGACCGGATCTGGCTAGTCACGCGATTCCGCGGAGTCGCGGTCGGCCGACTCGCGGTCGAGTGACTCACGGTCGACGGCGAATCCCTCGTCGTCGTTCCAGACGCCGCCGGCACGCTCGCGGTCGAGCTCGGCGCGGGCCGCGGTCTTCGCGTCCATGCGTTCGAGGTAGTTGGCGCGACGTGTCTTGCTCGTCAGGCGGCGGCCCTCTTCGAGTCGCGGGTCGGTGCCGCGCGGGCTCGCGACGAGTTCGGCGGCGGAGGCCACGGTGGGCTCCCAGTCGAAGACGACTCCCCCGTCCGGTCCGATCATGACGGTCGAGCCGGGAACGGCGCCCGACTTGAACAGTTCGGTCTCGACGCCGAGCTTCGCGAGCCGGTCGGCGAGGAAGCCGACGGCCTCGTCGTTGGTGAAGTCGGTCTGCTGAACCCAACGCTCCGGCTTCTGTCCGATGACGCGGTAGACGTTACCGAACGTGCCGCCCTCGACCTTGATGACGAAGTCGACCTCGTTGACGGCGCGCGGGCGGATGACGATGCGCGGCTTCGCGGTCTCCTTCGCCTTCTCGACGCGGTCGGCCTCGACGAGCTCGGCGAGGGCGAACGACAGTTCGCGCAGGCCGGCACGCGAGACGGCCGAGACCTCGAACACGCGGTAGCCGCGGGCCTCGAGGTCGGGGCGCACGAGGTCGGCGAGCTCTTTGCCCTCGGGCACGTCGGTCTTGTTGAGCGCGATGAACTGGGGGCGGTCGAGCAGGGGCACCTGGCCCTCGGGCACCGGGTACGCGGCGAGTTCGCCGAGGATGATGTCGAGGTCGCTCAGCGGGTCGCGGCCCGGGTCGAGCGTCCCGCAGTCGAGCACGTGCAGCAGGGCCGAGCAGCGCTCGACGTGGCGCAGGAACTCGAGGCCGAGCCCCTTGCCCTCGCTCGCGCCCTCGATGAGGCCGGGCACGTCGGCTACCGTGTAGCGCGTCTCGCCCGACTCGACGACGCCGAGGTTGGGGTGCAGGGTGGTGAAGGGGTAGTCGGCGATCTTGGGCTTGGCCGCCGACATCGCGGCGACGAGGCTCGACTTGCCGGCCGACGGGTAACCGACGAACGCGACATCCGCCACGACCTTGAGTTCGAGGCGCACGTCGCCCTCGAAACCGAGCGTTCCGAGCAGGGCGAATCCGGGCGCCTTGCGCTTCGTCGACGCGAGGGCGGCGTTGCCGAGCCCGCCCATGCCGCCCGCGGCAGCGACGTAGCGCATGCCGTGCTCGTTCATGTCGAGGATCTCATTGCCGTCGGTGTCTTTGACGACGGTGCCGACGGGCACGAGCAGCACCATCTCGGCGCCCGAGGTGCCGGCCTTGTGGTCGCCTTGGCCGGGCTGGCCGTGCTCGGACTTGCGGTGCGGAGAGCGGTGGTAGTTCAAGAGGGTGGTGGTCTGCACGTCGCTGACGAGCACGATGTCGCCACCGTTGCCGCCGTTGCCGCCGTCGGGACCGGCGAGCGGCTTGAACTTCTCGCGCTTGACCGAAACACAGCCGTTGCCGCCGTGCCCTGCGCGAAGGTGCAGGGTTACCTGGTCGACGAACGATGCCATGAGATTCTTCCTCTGTAAAAACACGTAAGGGGCGAGCCGAAGCCCGCCCCTCACACTGTGCGAATGCGCACTAAGTGATTGTGCAGCTGACTACGCAGCCACCACGATGTTGACGACCTTGCGGCCGCCCTTCTGGCCGAACTCGACCGCACCGGCGGCGAGGGCGAACAGCGTGTCGTCTCCGCCACGGCCGACGTTGACGCCGGGGTGGAAGTGGGTGCCACGCTGGCGGAGGATGATCTCGCCGGACTTGACGACCTGGCCGCCGAAGCGCTTGACGCCGAGGTACTGCGCGTTCGAGTCGCGACCGTTACGGGAGGAGCTTGCGCCCTTTTTGTGTGCCATGAGTTGTCAGCCCCTTAGTTAATCGAAGTGATCTTGATACGAGTCTGCTCCTGGCGGTGGCCCTGGCGCTTCTTGTATCCGGTCTTGTTCTTGAACTTCTGGATGACGATCTTCGGTCCGCGGAGGTCGCCTAGGACCTCGGCGATGACCTTGACGTCCGCAAGCGCTTGCGCGTCGTGCGTGATCTTGTCGCCATCAACGAGCAGCACCGGGGCGAGCTCGACATTGCCGTCTTTGTCGGCCTGGATGCGGTCGAGGACGACAATCGTGCCGACCTCTACCTTTTCCTGCCGACCA
>Ga0247809_1000979_pt1 | contig 12769 bp, 9 predicted proteins | sample UWRJL104311B1_FD_180951 | JGI IMG/M metagenome (GOLD analysis project Ga0247809, IMG submission 180951) | Plant litter microbial communities from Arlington Agricultural Research Station in Wisconsin, United States - UWRJ-L104-311B-1 | ecosystem: Environmental > Terrestrial > Plant litter >...
CTTTGGTTGTGTAGCAGGTAAAGTCTCTACTGGTTTAATACAAGCTACTCCAGGAGATATAAAATCGTTCAAGTCGTCAACAGAAAGGATGGCAGACATGGTGGGGAATCTAGGCCTGTAGAATTAACATGCAGCTATGTTTTTTATGCGAAACCGAGAGTAACGTGCTATCTCGAAAGCAAAAGAATAAGTCTGGTGTAGATGCGCATGTTTCGTCCCGGAGATGTACTGTTCGGATTGGCACGAGGGAAAAAATTGGCCAGCCTCATTGAATTCTTGATAAGCATCTCGCCCGATTCGCGGAGCCTGATGTGGCTGGTGGCAAATGCCAAGAGCGGGCGGCTCAGCGGCAACAACTACCCCGCGCTAATCCGATTGCAGCCTTCCCGCTGTAATATGACGCAGGGCAGATCGGCTCTGTTCGCTCCATCACCACAAATAAATGCTCCGTTGCTTATATTTTCTCTTTAACCTATAATCTTCATCATCCAATTGACAGAAAATTCTGATATACTCGAGCATATTGATCATCTAAATAGTTTACAAAGCCAAAATGGACGTATGTAATTGTTAATTATGTTGCCCTTGATGACTACTTTCTAATTTACTTCCAGGTATATTATTCATTCTCCTACGGTACTACAGCATGGCTCAGCCTCCAGGCGTTGCCGTTGGTGGTTTCGCCTACCATCATAATAACTCTCCTTTCTCCGGATGTCCGTGAGCCTACCGGTCAGTAATGTAAACGACTGTTGTGACATCGCTTCCTAACGAGAACTATAGTAATTGAAGAGTACTTTGCTAGATCTTTGGGTATGGCTCTATTCACCCTCGGTATTATGGTAGTACTTCTTACGGGTTCTGTTCCTTTAACGTCGTCGATTTCAGAGAGTATGTTAGACTTCATTGTTGATTGATTTCTCAAGGCTAATATGCTTAGCAACAAATGCGGGAGTTACAACTTCCGCTTCCGACCCTAAAGCTCCATATGCGGTGCCTACTTTAACGATTGCTACTCTGTATCACTCAGCAAATGCCTTCTTCTGCTACGCAAGATACAGTACCACCGGTCAATTCTCATTTGCATTGGGAAGTGTTGGATCTACTGTATTGGCTAGCATCGGCCTGTGGTGTATTCTATTCGCCAGCAGTTCTGGTAGAATCAGCCGCAAGACTGGAGCAGACAAAAGAACCAGTGGGTTTCCTTTCAAGAACAACGAGTCTGCTACAGCTCAGAAGAAGAAGTTTGAAAAATCCAGATAGGAAGTCTGTAGATAATGGAAGCGTACACTTGTACTGTACTCTTGTACTCTTGTACGCTTGTACGCTTGTACGCTTGTACATCGCATCAATGTCTACGTTCCGTCCCTGTCGTTGAATTTATTACTTTCATTATCATGTAGATGACGGAATGGATTGGGGTTTCAGGTACTAATACATTGGCAACGTAGGTAGATGCCCCTTGACCTTGCGATTGAATAAAATTTATTACTAGAGCATTAAAACACTCTCGCAATTGCACATTTTATTTAATCTCCATTCCATCTGCTACCCCCAAATAATCATTTTCAAGGTTTTATTCTTAAAGTGTTTCTTAACACTACTGATTTCACGTAAAATTGTTCTACAGCAATAATACCGAGAGAACGAAATCTTCAGATTGAACCATTCTCAAGATTGGTCAATGTTGACGAATCGTTTCAGTTTCACAATAGTGCACCAACATAATCTAGTGGGACTTACTTTAATTTACTTTTAACGACATATACTTCTGGTATTTTTGTGCTTTACATAACGGTAAGTTTAGCGATGGAGCGGAGTTAAAGTATCTTACTTATGAAGCGTCGGTCACTAAAGTTCCCAATTCAAGTAAAAGCACCTATCTGGGTCGTCAATTTGTAATACCACACGTATAGAGGGTCTATCTTTGATTTTATATATTCGGTCCCCATACGTTTACCCTGAACCATCTAGAGTGCTTTAGTTGATGATGTGGGGCATAGCAACAGGTTTCAATTTTCCGAACGGCAACCTGTCATGTGTCTACAAGTTCTTTAATCGATGCTATATATTCATTAAGATTATACTTTGGCAATTTTTAAAATGGTGCTTTTCTATGTCGGTGATAAAATACTTAGCAGTCGTAATTTTAATGGCGTCCAAATTACATTCCCCTCTTTTCGGAATGCCAAGACCTTCAGAATGCCTGCATCAGGTAATGTCGAATCGTCATCGGAATTCTGAGGATTCTTAAATCCATTCTTGATCCCGTTGTTACGAACGTACGGACTTCGGAAGTTTAAAGATTTCTTAAATCCATCTTCGATACCCACCACTACTAGAGTACGGGCTTTGGTTGAGTATAATAGTGACGGCATTCCATATTTTTGAAATTTCGATCCAGCTTTAACCTCTACCATCAAACAATTTTGCATCGAGCCCTAAACCAAGGATTTTCCCATAGAGTAACTCTCTCCAGGCTGTTACAAATAAAGAGGCGAAATCATGGTTCTCCTTTTGGGAAAAGAAGTCGGGTCCACTGGCTACGGTCTGATGGGTAGGTTTTCTTCTTCTGAAGCCAATGAGCCTTTCTAACTCTACCCAGGACTCACATGGAGACCTGAACCGCAATCTGAAGAAGAGAGCTTCAAAGCATTGCGAGGAGCTCTCGCAGCTGGTTGTAACTTCTGGAATGGTGGCGAATTCTACGGAACACCAGATTTTAATAGCTTGACACTTCTTGAGAAGTACTTCACCAAGTATCCCGAAGATGCCGATAAGGTGGTACTCAGCGTCAAGGGTGGTCTCCTTCCCAGCCTAGTTCCAGATACCTCTCCAGAGAATGTTCGTAGGTCTATCGAAAACTGCCTGAAGCTTCTAAATGGCAAAAAGAGTATCGATATATTTGAGTGTGCAAGAGTTGATAAGAATACTCCTATAGAGACTACGTTGAAGGTCATGGAGGAGGAGTATGTCAAGACTGGAAAAGTTGGAGCAATCGCTCTTTCCGAGGTTTCGGCTGCTACAATTGAGAGGGCTATTAAAGTCACGAAAATTGTTGCTGTTGAGATTGAATTATCACTTTGGTCAACTGATCCGTTGACAAACGGTATCTTTGAGGTTTGTGCCAAAAATAACATTTTAGTTGTTGCGTAAGTGTATCATGTGTGTAAATATATGGCCATTCATCTAACATTAAACTAGCTACTCACCTCTTGGCCGTGGTATGTTGACTGGCGAAATCAAAAGCTACAATGATATCCCGGAGAATTCTACGCTGAAACACTTCCCGCGGTTCAGCCCAGAGAACTTCCCAAAGAATCTTGAGCTTGTAAAGAGCATCGAAGATATAGCGCAGAGTAAAGGTGTCACTCCTGCACAACTCGCCATCGCATGGGTCAGATACCTGTCCTCAGTTGAAGGGAACCCAGTTATTATGCCTATTCCTGGAGCAACGAAGGAATCGCGTATCATTGAAAATGCAAAAGAGGTCACGCTAGAAGAGGAGGATATCAAGAAAATCGATTTGATTCTCTCGAGCTTCGAAGCTGTAGGAGGTCGGTATGGAGGACCAGGAGCTCAGTTTATGGATGGCTGATCAGCTTGTTTACCTATTTAGCACCATTGAGACGTCAGCTTGCACTTGAAATATTTATTGAAACATAGTTTTGATGCTGCTGTGTTCTTCAGAAAGAATAATGTGAATGTTTGAGTAATCAACATGTAGCCGAAGCTATTAAGTATTGCAGAACTCAAGATTTGATCATCACAAGAACCAAGTCGAGATTTGAGATTGAAGCTCACCGAGCTGACAGAATTTAGGATGAGTATGAAAAAGCATAATACCCGACACGTCTAAAGACAGTTGGCCAGAAGTAGGGATTCTTGAAATGAAATCCTGCATTCGCACCAATCTGCACTTTTTCCTTGACTGTGTCGAACATCATAGAACTTTGATCCATTACAGCATTTGTGCAGAAATTCGACAGGCCCACGGTGGCTGAGAAATTGTAAAAGTGAGCACTTACTTATTCAAATTTTCAATTGAGATCCGTCTGTATCAGCTAAGACTTGAGACATATGTCGATTGATCACTTTAGTTGTATCGAGACTGAGCCCACAAGAACTTAAGGAAAACATTTTATACGCGGCTGTTGTTTTTGTGGAGCATGATCTTTTAGCGATTTGACAACCCAGCTTGAACCTTGGCGTCCGTAACTCGAACCGCGTTGCAGCTCTATACTACTCCTTAGTACACCCAAACCACTCCTTCAATTCTAGACAACAATAACTCGCCAATATGACAGAAGAATCACCTGTGGGGTCCCCCCTTTCCGACCTTTCTTCTGATGCATTTGAAGCCGAGGAAGAACAAGAACGAATGGCAGCGATGCCTCCAGCCAAACGGCAGAAGCTCGGGGAACTACATTCGCGCGCAACTCCTGTTCCTCTGCAGGAAGAAACAGTTTCGGGCTATATTTCATCTGATACTGATGGCGATCTTCCTAACTCACCAAGTAATGCTAGGGTTGAGGACGATGATGTACACGAACAAGTTACCGTTTGCGCATGGGAGGACTGTGATGCCGGGGATTTGGGAGATAACGACAAACTTGTCGGTCACATAAATAATGAGCATATTGAGAGTCGGACAAAGAAATATACGTGCGAATGGGTAAATTGTGTGAGGAAGAGCATTGCTCATGCGAGTGGATATGCACTGAAGTCTCATATGCGAAGCCATACTCGTGAAAAGCCGTTTTTCTGCTCACTACCAGGTATGTATTTTATTCGCGATATAAAAATTGCCCAATGACTAATAATAACTAAAGAATGCGATCGTGCCTTCACACGCTCAGATGCACTCGCCAAACATATGCGAACAGTCCACGACACTGAACCCCTTCGACCATCAGACCCTATTCCAAAAACACAAACCGCTAAGCAAAGGCTGAAATTCATGAATAAACAATCAACCTCACTAGCGGACGAGAATCAGCCGCTCAATGGTGTCTCAAATGGTACCGAGGTGCCTGAATGGACATCTTCGTTTCCAGGCGAGCTTGGTTTCACCGCCGAGGAAGAAGCGAGAGGTTCGAAGGAGTTATATCGACTGTTGCGAAGACAGGTGCACTGGGCAGAAGAAGAGGCTGTGTTGTTGAAGCAGCAATGCGAGGCTATAGAATCAGTGCGGTATCAGGAATGGGTTGAGAAAGAAGTATTACTGAATCAAGTTATCAGGACTGAGCTTAGCTGGAATCAACGGAAGCTAGAAGTTCTAGCTGGCACCGCCAATTTACCTAGTGGTGATGCGCTCAGAGCAGCAGCGGCGGCTGTAATATCACCGGAGAAGGACGCAATCCCCTTTGCAGCTGTCCCAAGCCAACCAGACCTTCCTGTACTGGATCACAGCCAACCATCTCCCTAGGATATTTAAGAATGATATGGCATCAGCAGTATGCTTTGTTTAGGCGAGCCTAAAGGGAAGAGAATCCACGGCTTTTATGGCTGTCCACCTCGCACAATCAGGATAAAATGAGGGAGTTTGGCTCATTTCCAGAAACGACGAGAAATCCAATACATCCAGGAGTAGACGAGTTTGGGATTTAACGAAAGAAAGACTTGCGATTTAGCGTTGGGTTTCAGCTTTGTACAGTAGCCGACAGTAATTGGGCTATTACTTATCTATGATTAATCATTTGTACTGTAGAGAGAAAAATAGTAATGACTGAGAGCATACTAGTTCACGTGTTCACTACATGTTACATTTCTGAGGAGTGTCCAGTGGAGGAAGTTTGCGGGAGGTGCTTTTGGGTAATATGGTGCTTTGGATAGTAATGCTATTATCAGTTAGTACCATACTACCACCTCCAACGCCCACGATGCAAAAGTAGTTGAGTACAAGCAACGCCCGCTAACTGTTGAACACTTTTAGTTACCGCTTCGTACCCCAATGCATCGAACCAGACAATACTGTCTATCCATTCCCCGTGTACCAATGCAATGCCCATCTCCTCTGTTTCACACCTCCTCTCACCGCTCACAACTCCTTCTTGCTGCTCTTGTTCTGTCTATCGGCTCTCTTCTGGTAGATACCAGCAGTGAAAGGATCTTCAAATCTTAAAGCAATGAGATAAACAATCAGCACCTCAGCAGTTAACAGTATCCCAGCAGGTTTGCCAAACAGTACTGCAGTTCCTAAGAAGCTCATCGTAGATCCATAGTACATTGGCGCATCCGTAACGCTGAATGGGAAGCCAGTCACCATATGGTCCATCAATATACCAAAATAATCACCCAAGTATGTGCCAGTAATTCCTAAAGCCCACATTGAAGAGAGGACGAGCACGTTTCCCGCACCAATGAGTGCATATGCGATATATGTTGCCAGTGTGGTTTCGAGCAGTGGGTGGGAGGGTTGAGCTCTGAGAGCACGCTCGTACAGGAAGTCACGAAAGATGCCTAGAGAGAAGATAGCGACTGCAAGTCCATAGCATCCATAAAGAGCGTTGCCGCCTGCAAGCTTGGTGAGCACTTTGTTGTGGTATTCTGTCGAGTATTAAGCTAGGTGGCTATGAGTGGGGTATGGTTGTAATACCTTGACGTGCAGCGATGCTGAGAAATATTAGAAACAGGCAAAATAATGAATGCAGGAGACTTACTTCCAGAAAATAGGATTGAAGGCAATTGAAGCAGCAGCAACTTCTTCGTGTTAGTTTTGGTAGGTATGGACGGAGCTTCATATTACCAGCGAGACTTTTCTGGTCAAAATCTATGAAACCTCTGCTAAACTCGAAAAAACTCGACATGTTGCTGGTATCTTGACTCGTAGCTTGTACACAATATTCTAGAATGCCGAAACAATTTTTTTCTTTTTACTTCTGCAGGGTTGAATAGGGGACAAGTCTTGTGTAGGTACGTTGGAGTTGGAAAGCTCGTGACAAAAGCTCCGGTACAACCCATGACCTCTTCTTGCTTCGCTAAACTTCAAGCGGGGCAAGCAGCAGCCATATTGTATTGTAGCTAGTGTAGGTACCTATCGATCAAATTAGCCTCAAAAGTCGCAAACGGTACGGAGGTACATCTATTTCGTAACCAGGAGTATATTACCTTAACTTACTTACATACATACATACATACATACACACATTCACACATACATACAGGCATACAGGCATACATGTCACAGCGCGGGAATAATGAATAAACCGTGAATACCAAAATAATATGCTATATAAGTGACGCGGGGATATTTCGTGGGCCACCATGGCCATTGGTATACCTAAACTCCTCCATATGCTGTGACTTCCCGCCCCGTAAATGATTACTATATACCAAACTGTTTACTGTCTTCTCGTTCTGGTCTTTTTAGCTTGCGTTTGGGGATCCTCTTCTTCCTCGTTCTCCCCCTTTTTGAGAGGTTCATCTAAGCCCCATTCATCTGGATCATACCAGTCTTCACCATCAGACATGTCACGATTGACCCCCACATGTGCTTCTGCCTTGGTCCATTTGTAAACCAAGTGACGGTAGCGTTCCGCTTTCAAAAGGCCTTCGTAGACCCTTTGTGCTCCCCGGCAAACCTCCTCTTGCTTCTGGATATACAATTGCAATAACCTTCTGGTCTCCTCGGCTTCCTGTTGAGGCAACCCCAAGTCACGGTCAGGATGTGAGCTTCTTGGCGCTAAGAAATAAGGGTGTATTGGGGGTTCATAGTTGGAGTCTGGAGTCATTGATCGGGTGCGGCTTGTGGCAGTATCCGTGACAGCCTGTGCTTGGGCTCGAGTACGCATGCGATGGGGAGCAGGAATATCTTCCTGCCCATCTATTCCACTAGCATCTCCCACTTCGTTGAGCTCCATGGAGTCTAAGGTTAAGGTTGCATCAGGGTCTATCAATTCGTCAACATCGGGTTTGGAGTTTCCATGTACTGCTGGTTCGGCCACAAGAGGCTGCCGAACTTCAGCGATATTCAGTTCTTTTCCTTGGCTACTCTGGTTGGTATTGGCTTCTTCCAATTCTATATCCATATTGGCATCTAGAGCTGTATCACTAGTGGTCTCTGCAGCCTCGATTGTCTCCTTATCTGCGCTTGGTAGGGAATCCGCAAGCCGAGGAACATTTATATGATCAATAGCATCTTCTGAGACTATAGTTCCAACAGATAGAAGATCTCCATCTTCTATCATGTTCATTTTCTGGATCCGGTTGTCTCGGTGCCTATCTCTTTCATTGGCAAAAAAAGTAAAATCGGTCTCGGTCTCAACACTCTCACAAGGTATCCAGGTATTGTCGCCGCTTAATCTTGTTAAAAGGTGCTTGATCCTCCACAGCGACGCTCTTTCTTTTTGAACCATCAAGCCCGCTTGTTTGGTAAGATCAGTAAGTGTTTTAGAAAGGAAAGGCTTCGAGAGGGTAGGATGATTTGGGAGGTCGGCAGCAGATGTCAGGGGCGCGAGAAGATCTGTGCAATTGTTAGATATAGTTCTATAGATGTTCTGCCGCCTCTGTTCAACTTGCATTCAATCTTTACGTCTGAGTAAGGGTCGAATTCTGCTGCTGAAACCACCGCAGCTTGCGCTCTCTCGTCATCGTCTTCGCTATCGACCTCATAACCCTCCTCGTCGACCAATGGTGGGTTTTGACTTATGATGTACCTGTCGAACCCAGCATGGTTGATTTTCTACGCAATAAATTAGCATCTGTAACAACCAACGTGCCCACCATGACCACTCTTTCGTACCCTTTTATAAACAGGCGGACCACTCGGCGGAGCTAGTTGGCCTTGATGAACATATCTTGCTTTCCTCTTTAGCTTGTTACCGCGATTTGTCAAGGCATCGATTGAGCTATCGGAGTCCGAATCTTGATAACGGGGTCAGCCAGGCTTTATCACTTATGAAAAAGTGCGGAACCATACCGTAGTCATTTCTTCTCACAGCTCTCTTCATGCCAGTGATAGTTTCCGCAAACATTGCAGCTTGAGACGCCATAGCGACGGAGTTGAGGATTGGGCTAAGAGAGGCAGGCGTTACTCAAAACGCGGCGTGGGCGGTATGTTTCGGTGAGCAATACATAGGTCGGATTGCTAAAAGACGTCACAAATGCTGAGGAAGCAGTGTAAATCTAAGAATAGCTCCAGTATCCGAAGGGGATAGTTTTTTTGGTGTCGCTATTTGAATGATAATATCAAGCATGAGTTTCGGAATTGAGTTTTAGTTGAGGTACCAGTGTTGTGGGTTTGCTCGACATGAAAGTGGTTAATGGTTAGAGTATGCGACCATGGCGAGGCTGATCCAAGGTTGACGCTAGTACGATGCCGCACGAGCGCACCCACATCATTACTCCTATGACAGGGGTTCAGTAACGGACAGAAGTTCGGACCTTTGGACTTTGATACTCACTTGCCGGTTCACAATAAGGAAGATAGCTACAAAGAAACTTACTGGGCAAATCGACATACAGCCTAGCAGTCTAACATGGAGCACACCATACCCTAAAATCTACCCTGCTCAGTCTCCAAGTCCAAACTTCATATCAAGAAGCTACTCTACAATCTGCCATCTACCTATGGATTCAGGATTGCAAAGCCATGGACGGGTATGAGCTAGCTTATGTGGCACATAATGTGCCATTCGTGGTAATAGCAGGACTGGAAACTTCTGCTAGCATTAGCAGTGATATTGATAGCCACGCCTTCCGAATAGCCTCCGACATCCCTTGTGTTGATACTGAAGATTCAAAGGTTCTTCTCAAACATTTCAAGGGCAGAGATGGGGACGGCCTTGCATGGAATGCTAAGGAATACAATGGGAGAAACAAATTCAAAATAATGACTATTAAAAGGGTATTTAAGCCAGCTGCAAATAGCTTTCTATCAGTGACTGAAACTCTGATAGGATTATGTTTTGCCGCCTCGAAGTGCACAATTACACGCGCCATCCGCAAGACTTCCTCAGTCTCGAGATCTTAGTCCCCTCCCTCGTCCTATTGCCCATTCGCCATTGTCGCCATTGACCCCAGATTCGGCGCTGTTCCCAGACGGTCTGATTCACCATGAATGGATTTCAAAACACCAAAATCTTGTCCCAAGCGCATTTGTAGCATTCTACGAGTTTACATCTGACCCAAAGCTATCAACTCTTCATGATAACCAATTAAAGACGGACATAAGCAATATCAAAAGCATATTGAGCAAGTCTGGGTACAAGACAAAGCTTGTCGTTGCATTACTTAGTGAAGGATCCATCATCAAATCTCCAGAAGTAGAAGATCGTCTTGCGAACATCCGCAAAGCTACGGGTCTTGATTCTAAGACTTCCTTCTTTTTCCTGCCACCTAGCAGCTCACTAGTAGAACTTGAGGCCTTCGTTGAAACCATCATTTCAACAATATATCCTCTATGCATAGAATACTACCGAGATCTGAGCAAGCACTCCCGGCGAAAGAGAAATAGAGGCATTATACCCCAGCCATCGTCTCCACCAACCTCAGGTAGGTCTCAGGTCTTATCAAGCCAGGGATGGAATGTACGGTACGACTTCAAGCTAGGTGTGTTTGCCGAGTTTCGACAAGAAATGGATGCTGCTGTTCGCTCATTTGAAAGCGGGTATGATACTTTACTAGCCGAGGTCATGGAAGCCATTCCTTCCTGGACTGTACGTTTCAATGAATCTCGCCTGCTTGCTGATATCTTTGCCATACGAACTATACGCTGTTTACTTTGGAACGGAAATTTCACTGGAGCTGTCCGTCGTTGGCAGTTACATCGAAATAGACTCCGTGTTTTCGTCGACCGAAAGGGGAAAGGATCATTAACATATGGTTGGGAAGCATGGGAGGCTAGATGGGCTACGGTTATGGCTGAGATCATACAGAAATCTGCGATCGAGTTTGCCACAGGGAATGAATCCTCATACCTTCCCCCAGAAAAAAGTATAGTCACTGGAGAACGTCTTGAACCTTGGGAATACATGCACCACCCGGGATATTGGTTTTGTTTGGCATCACAACACCTAACTAGCCGTCGCGCTCTCGCCTTTGCGATACCTGAGGAAGATAGATCTCCACAGAGTCAAAATTCGAAGAGTACGCAGTTGTATGATACTTATCTTTGTCCGCCACCTTATGAAGAGTATCCTCTCCCTGGAGAAAAGGGAGTAGACCACTCGTTACTCATAGTCAAGGCTTTAACAAACGCTATTCCTGAATTCAAAAAACATAACCAGCTCCGTCAGGTTCAAGAACTGTCTATCCAATCTGCAACCGAGAGCATTAGGCGAGAAGACTGGGATGCAGCTTTACGAATTCTTCGACCCTTGTGGCACAAGATGACTTATAGAAAAGAAGGTTGGTGGGGTGCTGTAGAAGAAGTAGGGTGGGCTCTCCGAAACAGCGCAGCTCATGCAGGAGATTCAATGAGTGTCGTTTCTGTAGACTGGGAACTACTCGACCGAAGTATGTCGCCGGATAAATTCCTATTCTGTTATGAGATATATACTAATTCTTCGCAAAGGCTTCGTTTATAGGCCACAGTGGCATTATGATCTAACCAAATCTCTAAATGGTATCGAGCTGAACAACAAGCCCAACATTGTTCTCCAGCATCAAGACGTCCATTCATTCCTGACAGCTACGTATGTCTTTGAGCATCCAGATGGTAAAGTTGGAGAGATGTGTTTGTCGCAACTAGCTGTATTTTCCAACGCAGTGGCAGCTTCAGTGCCTGTGACCATGTCGGAAATCAAAGTCAAGCTCGAGGGGAGTATGAAGGCAATAGTTATACGGCATGAAGACAGCAGTAACAGTAGTGGGAAATTCTCTTATAGTAGAGTCTCGCTAACTGATATATCAACCGAAGCTGGCAAGCCACTGCTTGGAGGTACAGCAGACCTTACATTTTCACCCGGCCAAACAAGAGTCTTTGAGTTCAACAATCTGCTGCGAGAGGCGGGTGAGGCTAGTGCCACGTCTGCGACATTTTCTATAGCTGCTGAGCTTTTTGATCTTGATTTTGTGCAAACGTTTGAGAGTCCTGTTACTCCAAGTATCTGGTGGTTGGCAACATCAATGAAGAAACAACTTGTGCGGGAGAAAGCCACTGCTATCACAATACTTCCAAAGCCTCCGAAGATGGAACTTCAACTCGCTGGCTTCCAAGATCAATACTACACCAATGAAAATCTGAAGCTACAACTTGATGTAGTCAATGGCGAGGAAGTCGACTCGGTTGCTACTATAGATATTTGGTTGCTTGGGGAATCTGTACCATCTCTAACTCTGAAATTACTCTCTCAAGGTGATGATGGATCAGATAATCAGAGTGAGGGTAACAGCCCATCTGGATTCAGAATTGGTACAATTGGAAGTGCAGAATCAACTAGTATTCAGATACTCATTCCGCCAATTCAGGTCCCAGCAATCTATGACTTAACAATGAAAGTCTCTTACTCCCTAGTTTCAGATATGGAGACTCCGATCTTCAAGTCGTCAGCAATTCGTCTGACAATAATCAACCCTTTCGAAGCGAACTACGATTTCTCACCTTTGATTCATCCTGAACCATGGCCTAGTTTCTTCAGTCATGACGAGTGTGGCGAGGATGAACATACCATCAAGCCTCATGGACTATCACAAAGATGGTGTCTTACTAGCCGCTACTTCTCCTTCGCAACGGAAGATCTCATTGTCGAGGATCTTGATGTTGATGTTATTGGTACTAATGGTGGGATACAATGCTCATCCCACAAGCCAGTCTTTCCCAAAGGTG
>Ga0247809_1000980_pt1 | contig 12764 bp, 11 predicted proteins | sample UWRJL104311B1_FD_180951 | JGI IMG/M metagenome (GOLD analysis project Ga0247809, IMG submission 180951) | Plant litter microbial communities from Arlington Agricultural Research Station in Wisconsin, United States - UWRJ-L104-311B-1 | ecosystem: Environmental > Terrestrial > Plant litter >...
TGATGATGCCGCCGACCGCGATCTCGCTGAGGCCGGCGCGGGCCGCCTTCTCGCGGTCGACCGTGATGGAGATGAACGGCTGCGTCACCGAGAGGTTGCTCGACGCCTCGGCCACGACGTCGAGCTTGTCGACGGCCTTGAGGATCGCGTCGGCCGACTTGGTGAGGTCGGCTGCGCTGTTCGCGGTGACATTGATCTCGATATCGGATGACGCGAAGCCCGAGCCCGACGCCGCGAGGGTGATCTCGCCCGCATCGTCGATCTTGGCCACGGCCTTGCGCACGGTGGACTGCAGCTTCACCTGGTCGGCGTCGGGATCGGTCGTCAGCGAGAAGGTCGTCGCTCCGCCTCCCGAGAACGCGGCGGCGAGAGAGCTGCCGCTCGACCCGAGCGACAACTGCACGGTCTCCACGCCGTCGACGTCTTCGAGCACGTCTTCGACCTTCATCGCGGCCTGGTCGCGCACCTCGAGGCTCGTGCCGAGCGGGAGGGTCTGCGTGACGGTGAGCGTGTTCTGTCCGCTGTCGCCGATGAAGTTGGTCTTGAGCAGCGGCGCGGCGAAGCCGGTGAGCACGAGCACGAGCACCGCGGCGAGGATCGTGATGAGCGGCCGCTTGAGCGTCCAGCGGATCACGGGCAGGTAGGAGCGCTGCAGGCGCGAGGGCGCCTCGAGCTCGTCGGTCGCGACATCCGGTGCCGTCGCGTGCTTGTGCGCGGGCTTCACCTTGAGGAACCAGTAGGCCAGCACGGGCACGATCGTGAGCGAGACGAAGAGGCTCGCGGCGAGGGCCATCGTGACGGTGAGGGCGAACGGGCGGAACAGCTCGCCGGTGACGTCGCCCACGAGGGCGAGCGGGAGGAAGACCGCGACGGTGGTGACCGTCGATGCGGTGACGGCGCCCGCGACCTCCTTGACCGCGGCGAGGATGGCGGTCTTCTTGTCCTCCCCGAGGCCGAGGTGCCGCTTGATGTTCTCGATCACGACGATCGAGTCGTCGACCACGCGGCCGATGGCTATCGTCAGTGCACCGAGGGTGATGATGTTGAGCGTGTAGCCGGAGGCCTGCATGCCCACGAACGTGATCAGCACCGACACCGGGATGGAGATCGCGGTGACGAGGGTGGAGCGAACGGAGAGGAGGAAGACCAGGATGACGATGACCGCGAAGACGAGGCCGAGGAGGCCCTCGACGGCGAGGCTGTTGATCGATTCCTCGATGAACGGCGCCTGATCGAACACGACGGTGAGCTTGGTGTTGCTGCCGAGCGACTTCTCGATGTCGGGCACGAGGTCTTGCACGAGCTTCGACACCTCGACCGTGTTGCCCGCGGGCGACTTGGTCACGGCGATGGTGAGCGAGGGCTTGCCGTCGACGCGCGAGATGCCGGTGACCGGGTCGTCGGCGATGGTCACGGTGGCGACGTCGCCGAGGGTGGTGAGCGGCGCGTTGCCGCCGAGCAGCGGCAACGACGAGAGGTCGTCGGTCGACTGGATGCGGGAGCCGGCCTGCACCGTGAGCGTCTTGCCGTCTTCGGTGATCTCGCCCGCGGGCAGCAGCACGCCGTTGTCGTCGAGCGCGTCGCGGATCGACTGCGTGCTCAGCCCGGCCGCGAAGAGCTTGGTGTCGTCGGGCGTGATGGTGACGCGCTGCGTCGTGGCGCCGAGCAGCGTGGCGTCGCTGACGCCGTCGAGCTGCTTGATGTCGGTGAGGGTGCTCTCGAGCGAGGCCGAGAGGTCGCGCGGGTCGAGGTCGCTCGTGACCGCGATCTGGATGACGGGCAGGTCGCTCAGGCTGAACGTGAGCACCTGGGTCTCGGCGCTGTCGGGCAGCTGCGACGAGATGCGGTTGATCGCGAGCTGCACCTTCTGCTCTGCGGTGGTGATGTCCGTGCCGTACTCGAACGCGGCGGTGATGCTCGAGAAGTTGGCGTTCGACGTGGCGGTGGTGCCGTCGAGGCCGGGCACCGTCTGGATCGCGGTCTCGATCGGGGTGCTGACGTCGTCGTTGACGACCTCCGGGCTCGCGCCGGGGTAGGTCGTCACGATGAAGATCTGCGGCAGCGACAGCGAGGGGATGAGCTCCTGCTTGAGCGACGTGAGGGCGACGCCGCCGAAGATGCCCACCACGATCGTCACGAGTGCGATGAGCGCGCGGTTGCGCAGGCTGAAGACAGACAAAAGATGCACGGATAACTCCAGTGATGGGTGCGCTGCGCGACGTGCTGTGGCCGCAGGATGAACGGTGCACGCCGGCGTGCCCTTCGATTATCCCTCCGGGCGGTCGGCCAGCCCATACTCCACCGGGATGAATCCTGCGCGGCCGCGGGTGCGACCGCGGTGCTACACGACCTCGGCGACCCACCCGGTGTCGACGACGGCGTGACGGCGCACCGTGGCCCAGGCCGCGGCGAGCGCGTCGACGGCCCGCTCGGTCTCCGCGGCGGGATAGGAGATCGGGATGCGGAGGAAGCGCTCGAACGCCCCGTCGAGCCCGAAGCGGGGTCCGGCGGCGATCTGCAGGCCCTCGGTGCGCGCGGCCAGGGTGAGCTGCGAACTCACCGGCGCACCCAGACCGACCCAGGTCGTGAGGCCGCCGTCGACCCGCGGCACGTCCCACTCGGGCAGCTTCTCGGCGAGCAGACGGCCGACGAGGTCGCGTCCCGCGCGCAGTTGCCTGCGCCGGGTCTCGAGGATGCCGTCGTAGTCCGCCATGAGTCCGGCGACCACGAGCTGCTCGAGCGCGGGCGTGCCCAGGTCGCCGCTCGAACGCGCGCGCACCAGGCGGGCGATCACCGAGCGGTCGGCGCGGATCCACCCGATGCGGATGCCGCCCCACACGGTCTTGTCGACCGAGCCGATCGTGATGGCCTGTGTGCCGCCTCCGCCGTAGGCCGCGAAGGGCAGCATCCGCTCGACCGAATCGATGTCGAGCTCCCCCATCGTCTCGTCGGCGACGAGGGTGGTGCCGTGCCGGTCGGCGAGCGCGAGGGTGCGCTGACGCAGTCCGGCCGACATCGACCGCCCCGTCGGGTTGTGGAAGTCGGGCATCAGGTAGCCGATCGACGGGCTCGTGCGCTGGATCGCCTGCTCCAGAGCCTCCTCGTCCCACCCGTCGGCGCTGGAGACCGGCACGGGGACGAGCCGCGCGCCCGCGCCGCGCAGCGCCTCCATCGCGTGCGGGTAGCTCGGGGTCTCGACGAGCGCCCGGTCGCCTCGCGCCACGATGGTGCGGGCGATGAGAGCGATCGCGTGCTGCGCGCCGAGGGTGACCATGATCTGGTCGGGCGTGGTCGGCAGTCCGCGGTGCGTGTAGCGGTCGGCGAGCGCCTGCCGCAGTTCGGGGATGCCGACCGGGTCGAACCCGCTCGTGCCGAAGTAGGCGGGCAACCGGTGTGCCGCGTCCACCGCGGCCGCCGCCAGCTCGGGGAGGGCGGGCAGCCCGGCCTTGCTGAAGTCGAGCATGCCGCGGCCCTGCGGTTCGTCGGGGAGGGCGGTCGCCTGCGGCTGGCGGATGACGCTGCCCGAACCGCGCACGCTCGTGAGGTACTGCCGCTCGCGCAGTTCGGCGTAGGCGGCGGCCACGGTCGTGCGGCTGACGCCGAGCTGGCCCGCGAGGTCGCGCTCGGCGGGAAGCCGCACCCCGGGTGCCACGCGCCCGTCGAGCACGAGCAGCCGGATGCGGTCGGCGAGCGCCTCGTAGGCCGGCATGGCCGTCGTGGCTCGCCAGCCATCGAGCATGAGGTCGAGCGAGCGGGCCGAGAGCAGCGTCATGCGTGCCACTTTAGCCAGATTGGCCTCTTGCGAGAAGGCCAATCGCGTAATTGGATTGCGGTTATGTCTTCTTCAGCGCTATTGGCCCGCCGCGTCATCCAATTGCTGGTCGGGCTCTTCTTCTACGGCATCGCGCTGTCGCTCATGATCCGCGGCGCCGTCGGGGTGCCGCCGTGGGAGGTGCTCTCGCAGGGGCTCGCGAAGCAGACCGGGCTGCCGTTCGGGCTGCTCACCAACATCGTCGGCGCGCTCGTGCTGCTGCTCTGGATCCCGATCAGGCAGAAGCCAGGCGTGGGCACGATCGCGAACGTGCTGCTCATCGGGCCGGCCATCGAGGTGGGGCTCGCCGTGGTGCCGACGCCCGAGGCGCTGTGGCAGCAGATCGCGCTGTTCGCCGCCGGACTCGCGCTGCTGTCGATCGCGAGCGGCCTGTACATCGGCGCACGCTTCGGGCCGGGACCGCGCGACGGCCTGATGACCGGGATCCACAACCGCTGGGGGTTCAAGATCTGGTGGGTGCGGTCGGCGATCGAGCTCACGGTGCTCACGGTCGGCTGGCTGCTCGGCGGCAACGTGGGCGTAGGCACCCTGGCCTTCGCGCTGCTCATCGGGCCGATGGTGGGGGTGACGCTCCCGTGGCTGCGCGTGCCGGTCGCTGCGACCCCGGCGGCGCCCTCGGCGCCGGCGCCGGTCGCGCCCTAGTTGATGCAGGCGCCGGCGCCGTAGGTCGTGCCGGGCGGGGTCGCCGCCGGGTCGGGCACCGCGGGCGCGGCGGGTGCCGCGGGGGCGGCCGTGCCCGCTGCGGCCGGCATCTGTCCGTCGGAACCGAGCACGACCGTGACCCCGGTGACCGTGGTCGACTCGGCCACCGCCGCGCCCGGCAGCGCTGCGGCGACGGCCTTGGCCTGTGCCTCCTGCCCGGCGGGGTACTGGATGGTGGTGACCGGGGTGCTTCCCGTGGAGGCGGGCGTGCCCGTGCCGAAACCGAGGCCGGCGAACGTCGCGGTCGCCGCAGCGGCGGACCCGTTGGCCGCACCTCCGTTGAGCACCGTGACCGTGACATCCGCAGGCGCCGCGGCCGTCGCGCTCTCGTAGGCGGAAGGTGCCCCGATGAGTCCATCGATGAAGGCCGGCATGGCCGCGGTGTCGACCTCCACGATCGAGAGCGACTGGCCGTTCACCCGGATGGTGGGCGTGCCGAGGATCGGGATCGTCGCGGTGGTGATCTTGTCGGCGCTCAGTCCCTTCACCTGGGTCGCGAGGTCGATGAAGTTGAGGCCGGAGTCGGTCTCGATGGCCGAGCTCACGGCGTCGAGCACCGAGCCGAGCTTGAAGGGGTTGAGCAGGGTTCCGGCCGAGAGGATCTTGCGCGCCTCGACCGAGAGGAAGTACTGCTGCCGCACCTGACGGTCGAGGTCGCCGCGGGGCAGCCCGTGGCGCTGGCGCACGAAGGCGAGCGCCTGTTGGGCGTTGAGGGTCGAGACCCCCGCCGGCAGGTCGACGGTGGAGTACGGGTCTTTCACCGCGTTGTTCAGGCAGACGTCGATCGGCCCGAGCGCTTCCGCGATGTTGTAGAAGCCGAGCAGCGAGACGCGCACGTAGTGGTCGATGGTGAGGCCGGTCATGTTCTGGATGACCGAGATCAGCAGCCGCGCACCCGCGGCCGGGTCGTCGTTGCCGCCGCCGAGCGAGAACGCGGCGTTGAGCTTGTTCTTGCCGTGGCCGGGCACGTCGACCCACGAGTCGCGCGGGAACGAGATGATCGTGGCCGAGCTGCCGTCGGCGGGGATGTGCACCACCATCATCGAGTCGGTGTTGACGCTGCCGCCGTCGGCCTCGGTGCCGAGCTTCGCGAGCTCGGCGTCGGTCGCGCCGTCGGGCCGGTGGTCGTCGCCGACGAGCAGGATGTTCTGGTCGGTGCCGTCGAAGCCCTCGCCGGCCCCCGGGTCGATCGCGTCGACGCGGGTGACCCCGGAGACGAAGCGCTGGTAGTTGTAGAACACGTAGCCGCCAGAGGCGACGAGCGCCACGACCAGGCCGACGACGATCCAGCGCACGATGCGGCGGCGCCGGTTGCGCCTCGGACCACGGGGCGGACCCGCGGGAGGCTCGACCGGCGGCTCGCCCGACCGCCCTCCCGCCGACACGGTCGGCGGGAGGGTCGGACGGGACATCCCCGACGGCGCACCCACGGAATGCGGGTCTACCGGCAGGGGATACGCGTCATACGAGTCGGGGCGATTGGGCACACGGCAGGGTATCGAGCGATCCTGAGCGCGACGCCCCATCGCGCCAAGAATCAACCGAATGGATGACGCGCCCGTCCGAACGGCCTAACGGAGGGCTACAGCTCCCGCTCGGCGAAGGCGCGCATCGCGTCACGCACGAACGCTGCCCCCGAGCCGCCGCCGTAGTTCGCGGCGAACCGTTCGTCGGCCACGTACATCTCGCCCAGCCCGACGAAGTACTCGCGGGTCGGCCCGGCCGGGTAGCCGGGCGTGCCGGGCACACCCCGCAGCCAGTCGTACTGCCGACGCGCGAGGTCGTTCGCCGCCTCGCCCTCGGGGTCGAGGCCGCGAGCCGCGGCATCCGACCAGTCGGCGGCGAGCACCGACTGCTCCTCGAGGAAGGCGGCCTTCTGTTCTGCGGTCTTCGAGGTCCACCAGGCGTCGCCCACGGCGTAGGCGTCGGCGCCCCAGCGCTCGGTCACCTCTTCCTTGTAGGCGGTGTGGTCGAAGCCGTCCAGCATTTCCGATGCCATGAGTTGTTCTCTCCGTTCTAGTTTTCCGATGGTGGTTTCGACGCTCGAGATCTGGGACTCGACCCGCTCGCGCTCCGATCGCAGCCAGCGCAGGTGCGTGCGCAGCGCCTCGGCGTCGTCGCGCTGGCCGGCGAGCACCTCGGCGATCGCGGGCAGCCCGAGTCCGAGCTCGCGCAGCAGCAGGATGCGCTGCAGGCGCACGAGCGCGTCGGCGTCGTAGTAGCGGTAGCCGTTCGCGCCGACGCGGGTCGATTCGAGCAGACCGATCTGCCCGTAGTGGCGCAACGTGCGGCTCGTCGTCCCGGCGAGCCGGGCGATCTCCTGTATCGGCCAGTCCATTCCCTTCTCCTTTCCGTCGTTTGCCACGCTACGGGTTGACGCAGCGTCAAGGTCAAGCGCTGATTTCGATCGGTGCTTGCGCGAGCCAAAGACGCGATATATCGTGTCTCTCGACACTCGCGATATAACGCGAGTCCGAGAACGAGGAGATCGCGGTGGCACAGGAAAAGTGGCTCGTCGACGGCGCCAAGGTCATCGACATCGAGTCGGTCAGCAGGCTCAAGGTCAGCCTGATCGCGGGCAAGGTCGACATCGTCGGGCACGACGAACCCGGCGCCCGGGTGGAGGTGCACTCGGTGAGCGGCAAAGAACTCAAGATCAGCATCGACGACGGCACGCTCGAGATCGACCATCCCCAACTCAGCTGGGACAACTTCATCGAGGTGTTCTCGAGCTTCCGCGGCAGCGCCAAGGCCGACGTGAGCATCATGGTGCCCCGCAGCGTCGCACTCACCCTGGGCGTCGTGAGCGCGAGCGCGCTCGTCTCCGGACTCGAGACGGATGCCACGATCTCGACGGTCAACGGAGACCTCGTGGTCGACGGCCTCACCGGTGCGCTGCAGCTGAACGGCGTGAGCGGCGAGATCGCTGTTAGCGGCCACGCCGGCCGGGTCGCGGCCCGCACCGTGAGCGGCGACATCACCGCCTCGGGCGACCTGAGCGTCTTCACCGCGGAGACCGTGAGCGGCGAGGTCTTCACCGACGTCACGGGCATCCCCGACGAAGTGCGCATCAGCACGGTGAGCGGCGCGATCACGACCCGGCTCGCGAGCGGCGTGCCCGCGCAGTACAAGATCAACACCGTCGGCGGCAAGGTGCACCTCGACAACGTCGAGATAAAGGGAGTGCACGGGCAGTACACCGGCAAGTACGGCTCTCTCGACACGCACTGGCTCGACTTCCGGGCGAACACCGTGTCGGGCAACATCAACGTGCTGCACGCGGTGACGGCGTGACTCCCCCCGTCTTCGCCCACGGCGCCCTGCGGCTCTACCTGCTGAGCCTCCTGGCCGAGGCGCCCATGCACGGCTACGAGCTGATCCAGGCGATCGAAGAGCGGTTCGGCGGAACCTACGTGCCGAGCGCCGGCACGGTCTATCCCCGGCTGGCCAAGCTCGAGGACGACGGGCTGGTGTCGAAGACCGCGGACGGCCGCAAGACCGTCTACGCCATCACCGACGCCGGCCGGTCGGAACTCGCCCACCGGGCGGGCGAACTCGACGGCATCGAAGACGGGGTCACCGACTCGGTGCGCCGGCTCGCGAACGACGTGCGGGCATCCGTCGACTCCGCCATGAAGACGCTGCGTGCCGACCTCGCGTCCGCCGCCCGCGACGCCCGAGCCGAGGCGAAGGATGCCGGCCGCGCGGTGCGCGCCGACGCCCAACCGGCCCAGGCCGACGGGCGGTCGCGGATGAACGACGCCGAGATCGCGATCAACGACTTCCGGCTGCAGCTGCGCAGCGAGCTGCGCACCCGGGCGGCACGCGGCACACTGAGCGACGAGACGGTCGCCGTACTCACCGAGGGACTCGACGAGCTGCACGCGCGGGTCCGCGCGACACTCTGACACCGCGGGCCGGTTGCGGGGCGACCAGCCTGCCGAGGCTGGCAATCCCCTCAACCGGCTCGCTTCCTTCGTACATGTGTACTATTCTTCTGTGAGTTAGGTTCGCGTTATCGAGCCGCAGCGCGTTCCGTTCCCGCCGTCGGCGACCGGGGCCGCCCCATCCGCGCCTGTCAACACGGCGCCCCACACCACGTTAGAAATGTCTGTTCCACCATGCTCAACCCCACGATCAATCTCGACCGTTCGCCCGAGGCCCTCGACGCACTGCCGCCCGAGCTGCGCCAGGCGGTCAGCCTCAGCTACTTCTCCGGATTCGGCAACGAGCAGATCGCCGGTCTGCTCGGGGTGACCGTCGAGGTCGTCGAGGCTCGGCTGCGCGAGGCACACGCCGCGCTCGCGGGGTGAGGGTTGGCGTCGGCCGGCTAGGGCGCGCTACTCAGCCGGCGGGCGCGAAGCCGACCGGCACGTAGAGGTCTTGCGAGCGGTCGCTCAGCGCGGTGTGGTCGTTGCGGGTGAAGATCCCGCAGGCGTCGACAGAGCAGTCGACGTTCTCGTCGGCGCGCGCCCCGACCTCGAGGTAGGCCGTGAACGTGCCGGCCGCCGGGTCGTCGTAGCCGCGGGCGCCGAACAGCTTCCACGCCCAGTCGTCGTTGATCCAGTTGCTCGGGGCGTACTCGACGGTGCCGGCCGTCCCCTCGGCGGTGGCCTCCTGGTCGGGAACCCCGCCGAGGCACGGACCCGGCTTGGCGTCCGCGTCATCCGGAATCCTGCAGACGGCCACGTAGAGACCGCGAGATCCGTCGTACCCGGTGCCGCTGACCACGAGGCGGTCGCCCTCGCTCAGCGCGGACGTGTCGACGGATGCGCCCGGCTCGGGCGAGAGCACGTCGAACGAGCGGGTGCGGCCGTCATCTCCCGTGGCCGTCACGGTCGTGGGCCACCGCTCGGCGAAGTCGCCCTGTCCGGAGCCGCCCTGATCGTGGTGCAGCAGGATCGGCGCGACAACGATCCCGACAGGAACGAGCACCGCCGCGAGCGCCGCGAGGGCGACCCACCAGCGGAATCGCGCCCGTCGCCCCGCTCGCACCATGCCTGAATTCTAGGCTGAAACATATTTCGGCCTATCGGGAATAAAAAGAGTAGGCTCGCCCCTCGTGACTAACGACGCGCGGTCACCGAAACGCTGGCTGATCGGTGAACCGCTTCCCTCGGAAAAGCTCGAGGGACAACTCCTCCCCAAACATTTGGCGCTCCCGATCTTCGCGAGCGACCCCCTCTCGTCTGTGGCGTACGCGCCGCAGGAACTGCTGCTCATCCTGACCCTCGGCGGTCTCGCCTTCCTGTCGTTCGCGCCGTGGGTCGCCGCGGCCGTCGTCGTGCTGCTGATCGTGGTCGTGGCGTCGTACCGCCAGCTGATCAAGGCGTACCCGTCGGGAGGCGGCGACTACGAGGTGGCGCACAAGAACCTCGGCGAGAAGGCCGGACTGGTCGTGGCATCCGCCCTGCTGGTCGACTACATCCTCACTGTCGCGGTGTCCGTGGCATCCGGTGTCGACAACATCATCTCGGCGTTCCCCGAGCTCAACGCCTTCCGGGTCGAGATGGCCGTCGGATTCATCGTGGTGCTCGCCGCCATCAACCTGCGCGGCGTCGCCGAGTCGAGCAAGGCCTTCGCGCTGCCGACCTACCTGTTCATCGGCAGCGTCGGCGTGATGATCGTCACCGGTGTCATCCGCCTCGCGCTCGGCGACCCGGCCGTCGCGGAGTCGGCGCACTACACCGTGCAGGGCGAGAGCCTCACCCAGGTCGCGTTCGTGTTGCTGCTGCTGCGCGCGTTCGCGAGCGGCTGCAGCGCCCTCACCGGCGTCGAGGCCATCGCGAACGGCGTGCCCGCGTTCCGCCGCCCGAAGATCAAGAACGCTCAGCGCACGCTCGTGCTCATGGGCGGCATCGCGATCGTGCTGTTCATCGGCGTGATGGTGCTCGCGCTCACGAGCCGCGTGCACTACGCCGAGAACGCGTGCCACCTCGAGGGCTTCGTCGACTGCCTCACCCAGCCGCAGCGCAGCGTCATGGCGCAGATCGCCTCGGCGGTGTTCGGCAACGGCTCGATCATGTTCTTCGTCATCCAGGCCACGACGGCGCTCGTGCTGCTGCTCGCCGCGAACACCGCGTTCAACGGCTTCCCGCTGCTCGGCTCGGTGCTCGCGCGCGACAAGTACGCACCCAAGTCGCTGTCGACCCGCGGCGACCGCCTCGTGTACTCGAACGGCGTGCTCGCCCTCGGCTTCGTGGCCGCGGTCATCCTCATCGCCTACCAGGCCAACCTCACGCAGCTCATCCAGCTGTACATCATCGGCGTCTTCGTGAGCTTCACGCTCGGGCAGACCGGCATGGTCGTGCACTGGACGAAGATGCTGAGAGACGGATGCGCCAACCCCAAGCAGGTCTACCGGTCACGCGCGATCAACGCCGTGGGCGCCCTGCTCACCGCCACGGTGCTCGTCATCGTGACGATCACCAAGTTCACGCACGGCGCCTGGCTCGTGTTCGCGATCATGCCGATCCTGTACCTCGTGATGCTGCGCATCAACCGCTACTACGGCAAGGTCGAACGCGACATCGAGGTCGACAACACCACGCAGTTCGGCGCGAGCGGCGACCACGCGATCGTGCTCGTCGGCAAGATGCAGAAGCCGACGCTCAAAGCCCTCGACTACGCCATCGCCGCCCGCCACGCGTCGCTCGAAGCGCTGCACGTGTCGATCGACGACACCGAGTCGGAGCTGCTCGAACGCCAGTGGGCCGAGCAGGGCATCGATGTGCCGCTGCGCATCATCGCCTCGCCGTACCGCGACATCAGCATGCCGCTCATCGCCTACATCAAGAACCACCGCGAAGAGAACGGCTCCGAGATCGTCACGGTCTACACCCCGCAGTACATCGTGGGCCACTGGTGGGAGAGCATCCTGCACAACCACAAGGCGAGGCGCATCCGCCACAAGCTGCTGCTCTGCCCCGGCGTCACCGTCGCGCTCGTGCCGTGGCTGCTCGACTCGACGCGCGCGCTGTACACGCGCCCGCAGCGCCCGCTGCCGGGGCAGGACCGCCGTGGCGAGCCCGTGCGCGTCATCCAACGCAAGGCGCTCCCACCCGCCCGCATCCCCACGAAACGCGGCTGAGTGGACGGGCGCTCGCTCGCGGCGGTCGTCGGCGGTGGAATGCTCGGCACTGCACTGCGCCTCGGGCTCGATCTCGCGATCCCGCACGGTGACCGCGACTTCCCGGTGTCGACCCTGCTGATCAACGTCGTCGGCGCGTTCGCCCTCGGACTGCTCGTCGCCCGGGTCTGGCCGACCGCGGCGCCGTGGCTGCGGGCCGGTCTCGGTGCCGGGCTGCTCGGGTCGTTCACCACGTTCTCGGCGTTCGCCGTGGCGCTGGTGTCGCTCTCCACCGCGGACGAATGGATGCTCGCTGCCGCGTACCTCTCGGCGACGCTCGTGCTCGGGCTCGGTGCCGCCTGGGCCGGGTTGACTGTCGGGCGTGCCCGTCGCGCACCCGGCCCCGCCGGCCCCGCCGGCTCCCGTGACGGGGGCGACGCGTGACCCCGCTCGTGGCTGTCGCCGTGATCGTCGCCGGTGCGGTCGGGGCCGTCGTGCGCTACCTCGTGACCCTCGCGCTGGCCGGCCGGCCCGGCTTTCCGTGGGCCGTGCTCGCGGTGAACGTAGCCGGCTCGCTCGTCGGCGGCGCCGTGCTGGCCCTCGCCCAGCGCGCGGCGATCGGCACCGACGTGAGGCTCGTGCTGCTGACCGGGCTGTGCGGCGGCCTCACGACGTTCAGCACGTTCGGAGTCGAGACCGTGCAGCTCATGCTCGACGGACGGGCGCGCACGGCGGTCGCCAGCGTCGCGGCGAACCTGCTGCTCGGGGTCGGCGCGGCGGCGACCGCGTACCTGCTGCTGCGCTGAGTCGGCCGCGGGCAGTCGGGAGCCGGTTTCGGGCCACCGAGCCTGCCGCGGCGGGCCCGGTAGTCCGAAACCCCGTCGCGACCGGCCGGTCGGACCGCTAGTCGTCGCTGCGCGGGTTGAGCAGCTGGTCGAAGTCGGGGAAGTCGGATGTCGCGGGCCGATTGCGCCTCGGACGGAAACGGTCGCCGTCGTCGACGTCGTCGTCTTCGGGCTCGACGTCGAACCGGAACGCGGGTTCCGGTGCCGACTCGGGCTGCGGTTCGGGCTCGGATTGCGGTTCGGGCTCGGATTGCGGTTCGGGCTCGGGCTCGGGGTCCGGGGCGGTCTCGTCCGAGGTTTCCGCCTGGGTCGCCGC
>Ga0247809_1000982_pt1 | contig 12758 bp, 16 predicted proteins | sample UWRJL104311B1_FD_180951 | JGI IMG/M metagenome (GOLD analysis project Ga0247809, IMG submission 180951) | Plant litter microbial communities from Arlington Agricultural Research Station in Wisconsin, United States - UWRJ-L104-311B-1 | ecosystem: Environmental > Terrestrial > Plant litter >...
CGGCCCGTAGGATTGTGCTGGGTACTCGGCCTTGACCGGGCTGTACTGGCTCTTTGTCGGGCTGTACTGCGGTTGCTGTGGCTGGTGGTATGGTGAGGGAATTTGCGCAAAGCTATGCTGAGGCGGCAGATCGGGGATCGGGGGCATATATTGCGTATTAGTGCTGTTAATTGATCCTCCTAGCCCAAGGCCTTGTGGTTGGTGGAATGACGAAGTATTCGGGGTGTCGAAAGGCGGAATGCTAGGCGATCGCGGTGCGTAGGACTGGCCCGGGACGTGTCCTTGTGAATCTGGCTGCAAGCTGGAATTGGAACGCGAACGCGAGTGTAACTGTGAATGGGGCTGGTAGGGCTGGTCGTGTTTGCTTGGAGTGTCCAGCAAAGAGGAGAGGTCGGGGGAGAGAGGACGATATTGGCTTTGGTCCATGGCAAAGGTCAAATTCTGGTCTCCACGTTGTGAAGGCGGTGGGAGGCGGTGGGTGGTGGGTGGTGGGTGGACAGGGCTCAACATGCAACACTAATGCAAATGCAGTGAGTGACGGACCGTTCTGCTTGGTCTTCTTTTTTTGGTTTTTGGGCTTGGATTTTTCCTGAGTGTACACAGACAGGGTGTTTCTGTTAGAGAACAGCACTTTTCACAGTCCCCATCGACGAGCGATGGAAGTTTAAAATAGAATAAAATAGAATATAAAATATAAAATATAAAAATGGTATTGGGAGTCCAGAGTCCCCAAGATGGCAACTTCCTGGCAGCACTTCTGCCGCTAGAAATGGCTAGATTGGGACAAGTGGTGGTGTGGGCGGTGTATGAGTATCGAGTCGGAGGGGCGGATCGGATTAACAATGATCCCGATGGAGTGGAGTGGAGTGGAGAATGGAGATGGCGTGATTGGGTGAGTGGGTCCACCTTTTTTGTCTTTTCTTTTTTTATGCTCGGACTTTTTCTTTGTTCACGGGGCATTCGGGGCTTCATATAAGTAGAAGTCAGCACTGCCGACCAGGATCTGGCGCCAAGCCTGGGGGCCTGGTTAGCGTCTGACCCTTTGCAGGAATTTCGCTCGACTACTGGACGATGCAAACTCAACGCGGTCGCGCGCTTCTTCATCGCTAAGAAAAAGTGATCAAATAAAATAAGGATAGCACAGGGGATTTTGCTCGGTACCGTACTGCAGGATAATCTATCAGATTCGAGATTTAGGATTCGATGAGATGAGATGGTGTGCATTTCATTCATTGCAGTAACTCGAGATAATTAAATACCCTGATGAGACACAAAACACATAAGCCGACCCCTCACATGCGAACCATCGAGTCAGCTTACCGTCACTGTTGAGCTGAAGAGGCAGCCTGGTTTGCCGATCCAAACCATACGCCATCGGTTATCTACAAGTATCTACTTCGTATGAGTCTATCTATCAATACAGCTACATGTTGATCCTGTGTCCTATATACACAGTACACAGTACACAGTACTCATGCTCCTGTTCATGTTCCTGTTCATGCTCATGTTCAGTCACCCTCACGTCCTTGCGCCTAATGCTTAATGCCCAGTGCCCTATCTGGTAGGATCTTTTCATCTACGTTTCTCCCGTGGCCTTTGGTGCAATCATGATCTTGTCCTTTTCTCGACTTGTTGCCATGTGGTGATGGTCGTGGTGCGCAGTATAAGTCTGACCGACTACTGGACAGGTAGTCTTGCAGTGCTCCCTGTCTATCTAGCATCATGAGAACCCGCGATTTGTTGTTAAACATTTGCCTAGCTTGCGTCCTCTTGGAGGCCGTAGCCGTGTCATTTAACTGTTCAGTCAATATTAAGCAGCGGCTTAACATAAACTACTTCGTATTAACTACGCGAGTGATCCCAGAAAGAAGGTTTGATCGCAGATCTAATTAGCGATCTATATTTTCTTTCATGAGGCCTTTGCTATGTGCGAATGATCTTTTGCTATTGGTCTTGGTTTGCACGTACTGTAGCGTCCGTATATACCTAAATGTTGATGTCCTCACAAAACAATAAACCAGGCAACGGGAGACCCCAAATAAATTGATATGCGAGAGTATTGCTGCCACATACTTAATCTTAATTCTTGTTCTTCAATTCAGCCTCAAAGAGTTTCGAAGACGGTCGTTACTGTTCAAAATGAACAGCAAGGCTGTGTTGGTTATATCTGCAATACACTCTCATCCCTATTGAAGCATCAACATGCAACACGCGTTAATACCCAATACACACCTCTTGTACTGAACTAGCAGACTTGAGAAATCGTGTGAAAGGCTATCAAAGCAACTTCCATTCAAGATGTGCCAGGGTAGGAAGTGGTATTTTGCATGCGGGTGCTCATCCGAGGATTCGGACCTCTGCGATGGTAGCTGTATAGAAACAGCGCTCGATACAACCATCACACAGTTTCATCGTGATGACTTTTGCAATACCTGCATTATGGAAGAATCCTATCCCAAGGAACCACACCCTCCTGAGTACAGTGATAGCAACCGCGCGAAAGCACGAGCGACTACAATATGCCTCTGGGATTCTTTCGCCGCAAACCCCGAATACTACTCAGAGCCTCCGGACACAATTACTGACGAAGATATTGGGGCCTTCCGGGAATCTTTGACTTTTCGGGATATATACTGGCTTGACTTGATAGTTGGTCGGTACTATAAGGCCTGCTTTGTTGGTGCCAATCCATTGCCAACCGATAGAGATAAGCGCTTTCTTTTCGTCCAGTTGCGGGATGCTCTGGTCCATTCCTATTGTCTACTCATCGGCCGCCTTCAAAAAATGAAGTTCAGAAAAGAAAGGATCAAGATGCTTGAAGAGCAGCTACAGATGCACCGAGCTGAACGTATTGAACAACACCTAGCAAATGTCCTCGTACCAAAAACTTTGGAGTCTCTCAGTCCCGAAGATCGTGTTTGTGGGATTTGCATGGAAGAAATGAACAAGCAATCTCCTGGAGAAACGCCGGTTCAGCTACCGTGTCCAGGAAAACATGTTTTAGGTTCATACTGCGCTCGGAAGGTTATGCTAATGAAACCAGAGGCGACCTGTCCGTATGATAGATATCCTATTCCGCTTGGGCACAGCTCTTTACAAGAGGAATCAATCCACCGTAGTCTTGCCACCGAAGATTTGGCGAACAATGCTGACTCGGCATTTATACATGATGGTCCGACCCCTGATTGGCTGCGTGACATCAGGGCCTTTCTGCAAGCTAAGGTCAGGGGACTAGATGAGAGGGCGAGAGTCGAATTATACTGTGGGAATTACCTGAGGCTGCCCATCTCACCATTAATAGAGTAAGTAGTGCGTGCCATGATGCGGCATCAAAGAAGGTTCGACAGTCCGGCGTGAGATTTGCAAAGTAGTTATTTAGAACTGCATTTGCTAGATCTAGATATTATAGGTTTGGTGGGCTAGTTCCTGTGAGAGCTATCAGCATTCCTCTGTGCTAAGTACCCCGGATTCTCCGAAACTCTTTGGGGTGCCATCTGCCGAACGATTGATTACACTCCGGCTGGGGTAAGATGATATCGCCATTCCCAAACAAATTAAATCCATTTCTTAACTAGAGGATATCTGTCAAGAATTCAGTAATTTCAAAGGCTTGTCCCGAAAACCCCCGCACTTGTGGTATGCCAAAATAGTGTTGCTTTTCATGAGCTGGTGAGATGTATGTACTGTAGTTAGTGTATACCAACTAAATGTGAATATCAACACAACACGTATATACTTGAAGGCTTTGGGCTTTGTACCAATAACAAACCAAAGCGTGTTTAGAAGATCGACTGACTAGAGATGAGTAACGTGTAAGCAAAGTGCCAATAATATTCGTGATGCGTAGGCAATCAAGGTAGTATACTTCGTATATACTATCCAGTACCATATAAGTTTGCGAATGCATCCGTTGGGCGGAGACACAGCGGACACACAGCGGACGTCCAGCGGACCCCCCACGCCTGCAATGCACTCGCGCGAATATTTCATCATACTATACTATAGATGAGGTAGATGATCGGAGTCTCGTGAAGGAAATTTGAAGAAGTTTGAACGAGTCCGGCGGAGTCCTCCGCGAGCACCAGCTGGCTGACGGGTATTGTGTTAACAAACCTCTGGTATGCGTGCAAAGTAACGAAAGTGCTGTACTTTCCAAATACTGTTGAGAGAGAGAGAGAATCCTGGCTGGTCACCTCGTCACCTTTTCTTTTCCTTCATTGTCCACTTCACCTCCTCGTCTTCTTCTTTTCCCCCGCCATCTTCTCCATGTTCTTCGATGGGGAATACGCAACAGTACTATTGTAGTCATGGTACGTCCGAATCTTTCGTACTTTTGTTTGGTCTCCACATATGTGTGAAGTGAGTGAGTGGCTGGAGCTCTGCTTATTGAACATGCTGTCATCACCTTAACTTCACGACCTGCGACGGCCCCACTTAGCGTATTTGTCAATGTTTGTAATTGTGGAGTGTGTGGGAGCCGTGATGATTGCAACTGTGATTATTGACCGGCTGTATATTAATTTTAGGTCTGATTTACGCACGAATTTGATTTGATACAGAATGAGTGAGTGTATGGATGAATTGGCAGGGCAGGTAAAGAAAGGTAGGTAGGTATTGGTTGTCTGTCTACTTCGCACATTACTCATGATTTGTTTATTTGGCATTTGGCATTTGGAATTTGAGATTTGAGATTTGAGCTTTGAGATTTGCAATGTTGTATTTCAACTCCTTGATCTGATACATGCCTATGTACAGTATATAGGTATGGCTACTGGATGACTAAATGGGCGAGCAATATTCATAATCGACTGATACTGTCTGTGTGCATATACTTCGCCCACTTTTCTTTTATTTAGGCTTTTCCTCCTACTGTATTTTGCAAAAATCCTTGGTTTTCATAAAAACCTTTTACCGGCCCACTACGAAATACGGGCTATTTATTCCGCTGCCCACTTCTCGAAAGTTCTTTGATTCAGATCGTGGAGCCAACCAACCCATAATACAGTAGTAGTGCGTTACGAAGGTGCTTATACATCCAAATTACCTACGAACACGGTAATTAACAGGGTGCAAGCAAGGAAAGGGAAACGGTAGCCCTTCGTCAGAACATTCTGCACACGGAATGGCGTTTTCGCGCTCGCTCTTGCTTGGTAAACGTGTGTCGTTGGTCTTGCCATCTATAAAACCCGCTTCCTCCTCCTCAACTTCGACATCTACTACCTCACTTCACTACTACTCTACTCGCCTTACCCAACAGCTTCAACTCTCTTCCAAACCTAATCAACTCCTTCAACCAAACCAAACTCGATCCTTCACTCAGACCAACAAAACATCCGCAATCATGTCTCAAGCTTTCCTCGACGCCATCAAGACTCGCCGATCCGTCTACCCTCTCAAGAAGGAGTCTCCCATTGATGACAAGAAGATTCAAGATATCGTCAGCCAAGCTCTCCTCCACACCCCATCCTCGTTCAACAGCCAGAGCACCAGAGTTGTCGTGTTACTCAAGGGTGAACACGAGAAGTTCTGGGAGATCACCAAGGCTGCAATCAAAGCCGTTGTACCAGCTGATGCCTATCCTGCATCCGAGCAGAAGCTCGACATGTTCAAGGGCGCCTACGGAACTGTACGTGTTTTCTCTCCCCCCTTACATTCAATAAAACGCCGGTGTTGTTCAGTCAATGCATGATCGAGTCATGTCAATGGCAACGCGTGACACTGTGTAACGTGACGTTGTATGAATTCATGCTAACGATACATCCTAGGTTCTCTTCTTTGACGATCGCACTGTCGTCAGCAAGTTTCAAGAAACCTATGCCGCCTACGCCGACAAGTTCCCAGCTTGGGCCACCCAATCCAACGCAATGACTCAGTTCGCCGTCTGGACTGCTCTTGAGCTCGAGGGACTCGGTGCTAACCTCCAACACTACAACCCATTGGTTGACCAGCAGGTCACTGATACATGGGAATTGCCTAAGACCTGGGAGCTCAATGCTCAATTGGTCTTCGGAGCCCCAGTTAGTGATGCTGGTGACAAGACCTTCATGGACATCAAGGAGCGATTCAAGGTTTTCGGCGCTTAGATGCTCAACTACTTGACAGAACTATTAAATGTAATCAACTGCCAATTGGCATCAAGGGATACGGGCGGAACTCATTCGCATGGCATGGTGTTTGGATGGCTTTATGAGATATGATACAGGGATTAGAATGCGAATGCAATTCTTCTTACTATGTTTTGTTCTTCTGGTGTTGATGACACTACTACAATGCATTGCACAAGTTAGTGTTTATAGATTTGACTATATTGATAACCAGTAACCTTTGTTTGCTGGCCTTTACTCTGACTATGAACCTATTCCGATTTGTCCTATATTGACAGAGATAATAAGAAGAACATTTAGCCCCAAGGGAGCATTTGAAAATACTAGCTTTATGACAAGAATTACATTTCTCGAATCTGATTTCCTCTTTGAATCTCTTCTCCTTTTTGTCTCTATTAAATCACTCCATTCACACCGAACCATATTCGTTTTATTGATTCCTAAATTCCCTTCAAACTATCACTAAAGAAAACAATGAATGGTTCATCAGGTAACTTGGGTAGTGGGGAGTTGTATGGAGAATTTTACGAACGAGAAAGCAGAGGTTATGTCACGTAGTGAAAGTGAATGTGCTCTTGTATTGTTTGTTGATGTGGGATCACTTGGCAAGGTTGTACAGAAAAACATTGGTAGGCCCTATTGACTTTAGGTAGGCAAATATGTTTTAAAAATATCAAACTGGAGGATTCTTTTTCAGTGCATTTGTAACCGAGGCTTGTGGACACAGAAGGAGATATGGAGACACGGTACTATTGTTCCTTCTTGTAATCTTTGATCTAGAATGTGTCACTTCATCTGCCACAACGGAGGTCGTGTACACTTCTACTACCGGTTCCTTCGCTGCAGTGTGGTCCATAGGACGTACAAATAACTTCTTAGGTGGGTCGGGTAACACCGAAAGCAAATCAAAGGACTCTCCATTTTGGAATGCGGAGATTATTGGGCAGTCCTTCAACGTCTTGTTTCTCGGGCATTGGCCCATAACCACGGAAATGAGTCGATATGCTCGAGGGATGTGTGTGTACCAAATATCACCTTTCAGGCTCTTTGCTCCGCGAAGTCCTTCCACAACTAAGACAAATCCTTACACCCGAACGAAGATATTTGCTGGTATTCTGTTTGACAGTCACCATATTGAAATAAACCTGAGCAGTTATCGTAAGAGCCTGTAATGCTGCATTCGAGAGTCACAACCCATTTTATGTCAACCTGATGATTACGGAGGTCCCCATATGACCTCACTATTGCGAAATGGCTGGACTTATGGAGTCGAAGGCGTGGGCATATCTCGTATCACATATAATCCAAGTACTGGTCGCAAGAAATATTGGATAGAATATAGAATATAATTCGCTTGAAACTGGTCAGTGAGCCTCTGAGCCTCTGAGAAACTGATATTCCGCGGCCCTTATTCTCTAATAGTTTCCAGATTGCTCTCGCACAGGACCATAAACAGGATCTTCAACAGTTCGCCAGAGTTGGGTCTATTGTAATAGTTTCGCATAACCATTGCAAATATGGCGGTGCTTAATCCAACCGGAAGCTGTTCCTTCCAAAAGGTGTCTAGTATGCTACAAAATCCTTTCCACAGAATTGAGAGTATGTCGTTGAAACCCCCCAACATGCTGTGCAAACTCACAAATTGATGGCTCATATTTAGAATTTTATGTCAGCAAAGAAGAGTAAAATCGTTCGGACCTTTCTAGAGCTGATAGAGACCGGAATTCGTTTGTTGCACTACGTAAATGTGCTAGGCTGAGGAATTAAAATCAGCAGTGGACTTAGTAATGCTAAACAAACCTGAATACGGCAAAGCAAAACTACGTAACTATAACTTTGTACTTACTTCGTCCGGTCCATTTACAAAACTGCTGCTAAACTACTCAGCGAGTCGCAGACCGTTTTGTCTCGTAGATGTTCACATAATATGACACATTACTCCATAAATTAGTCCATATTTCGAGTTTTCAAGGCGGTGGTGGTACATTCTCCTCTACTGGATCGCGATTCTTTTTTGGCTTGACCATTAATAAAATAAACATTCCCACAACCAACAAAATCAGCAGAAATATTATTCTCCTCTTTGTTCCTTTCTTCTGATAGCCACTCGCAACCTTCAACTCTTTATCAGCGGCCTTCACATCTGTTGCCATACGCTCCACATTATAATCGATACGGTCTAGCATCGTCCCTTGGTCAATAATCATCCCCTGTAACTCCTTAAAAATGTCCGCTAATTCGATAATGCCTTGGGCTATGTCAGTGATTTCTCGCTCACGCTGCATAATAGCAGCATCATTAGATGTAAGTTGTTTTTGCGAGGTTTGCTGAAGTGCTGACTCGGAGTATGATTTGTCGGCATCGGACTCCATGATAGAGGGATCGCTGAAATTGCTGTACAAAGGCGTCGACACACGTTCTATTTGGGCATTCATTCCGGAAAGACCTCGAAGTTCTGCTTTTCATCAGCATAATAGAAACGACCGGTCTTGAGGAAGACTCACTCTTTAGATAAGCGCTCTGCTTCTTCCTAAAGCCAGCAGACGCTTCTTGTACCCTTCCAGCCAATGAAATCTGGATATTCCTGGCCATGGTTTCCTCTCCTTTACTGATTCCTCCCTGGTTTTTACTATCATTCACTATTTGTTCCACTCGCTTTATAGCTTTCTGGCAATCATGGAAACCTTTAGTGATGTCCTGCGTCAACTTTTCGATTTCACCCTCCTCGTCCCTTTTAACTTCCTCGTCGTCAAATCCCGGTAATACGTGTTTCTGGTGCAGCTTCTCCAGCTTTACACTCTTCATCGCAATTTTAGTAAGATACTCTGTGACCTCATCAGATATATCTGCCCAGCGTGGCGGTAACAGGTCCATCTCAATGATTGCATCGCCATCATCTTCAAATGCGCCGGCAGACATCAGCCCCCAACGCTCCTCCGAACCTGATCCAATGGGATCGGAATAGCCATTTCCAGATGCAGACGAGTACTTAGTCTTCTTCGCGGGGTGGTGGGCATAAGATTGGCGATAAGATATATAGCTATAGGCTGTTAGATACTGGAGGACACCTTGATGCTCGTTGTGCTTACAGATTGGTGCGATCGCGCCACATGGCGGTCGCAAGGTAGGCTACTTTTCTATGAAGCTGTAGGTTTGTGAGACGATATTCATAAAGAAGAGATAGGGAAGGTTTGAGGTTGTGAACTCGTTTAATGGTAAGGTGAGTAGTGGTGAGGATGCTGTTTCTTATTACAGCCACGGTCAGGCTTGTAGGCATACGAAGCTAAATCAGGCATTGGCTTGGCACTCTCAGAGTCGCAATCAGCAACCACAACATCGCACGCATCGAAAACAACACAATACATTTAGGCGTACTTCAGACAACCAACCTACCGCAAAATCTACAAACTCGATCGTATCTATACATACGACTATACACAGATCTAGTCCTCCAACTTCTACCAGATACAATAGCATTATGGTACGAACCAATCTGCCCAACAGAGGGACAATTTAACCCCGCCTTGACGTCTACCACCAAGTGCAAACTGCGAGGTGTTCAATGGTCAAAATAGAATTTGATTACTGACCGATGTTCCCATAGGCTGATTCTCTCACCGAAGAGCAAGTCTCTGAGTTTAAGGAGGCGTTCTCTCTCTTCGTAAGTTCCCATCCCCACCACGTTATCAGCCTCATCCCCAACTTGAGTACAATTTCTGTGAATCTGCATGCTAACATCTCATGGTGCTTCATAGGACAAGGATGGCGATGGTGAGTAACTTCAATAGCTTGTTTGACCCTTGGATGGTATCGCGTTACCGCTGGCGTATCAGTTATGCGTCTCTAGATACTGTGTCTAGATACTGTGTCTAGATACTGTGTCTAGATACTGTGATAGTGATCAACGCCAGCAACGCTAGGAGGAAACAAGAGCACACAACAAAGCATTAATGAATATGACTGACAATCGGCATACAGGACAGATTACTACCAAAGAGCTAGGCACCGTCATGCGGTCGCTTGGGCAGAACCCTTCCGAGTCCGAGTTGCAAGATATGATCAACGAGGTTGATGCTGACAACAATGGCACGATTGATTTCCCAGGTATAGAATACGAGTATCTGCATACATAACATGGATATTGATGCTTCAATAGAGTTTCTCACAATGATGGCAAGAAAGATGAAGGACACGGATTCCGAGGAGGAAATTAGAGAAGCATTTAAGGTACGTTTTCACCTCCATAGGAAAAGTGGTAATTTCAAAATGATAGCAAAATTGAGCTGATTTTATGGCAGGTATTCGATCGTGACAACAACGGATTCATCTCCGCAGCCGAACTGCGCCATGTTATGACCTCTATCGGCGAGAAGTTGACGGATGATGAGGTCGATGAGATGATCCGAGAGGCTGATCAAGATGGAGATGGACGCATTGACTGTATGACTTGACCCTCATTACATACACCAGAACTCTATATACTGACTTCTCATTCTACAGACAACGAATTCGTACAACTCATGATGCAGAAGTAGATTAGTTTAGGACGTTCCTTTCCAGGCGTGCTATTTTGACAGCGTTGTATGCAAAGGCAGCTGGGCTCCATAATGACCTTCTAGATCGTTGATTTGGTGCCTATAGCTATAGGATTCTGATATTCCGAGAATCAAAATATGATTTTCTTCTTCACTGAGCTGGGCTTTGATTTCTCCATGGCATGCCTTACGCATTCTGCTCTACTACATATTGAGTTTAGCCTTATTTGACAATCTTGCACTTCTCTAAGAAATTCAAACTATCAAAAGGAGGTTATTCGAAATAGATGCATAAGCTTACTCTTTGCATTCCACATTTAGTCTTGGCCCATGTTTTTTTAACCTTTTGATCACTATTTATTGTGCTTGTCTGCCCCTGAATCGCTAACAGCCTTATGAGCCTTGGCATTGTGGTCCATGCAAACCAGGAACTTCAAGTTCCACCTCAGCCTTGAGCACTTTATTAGCCTCGCGCGCGACTCCATCATCGACCACCTCAAAGTTTGGCCTCATAAATCACATCAAATATTCCGATTTGCTCTACTTTACTACACCTGCGATCCTTACGACCCACTATCTATCACATTGGCTGTTAATTACTATCTGTTACCTGTAGCCACCCAACGCGAAATCCGGAGCAGCGAGAAATACTGGAGGTGTATCAAGCCAAATGATCGATTGAACGAACATATACTATTTGGTCGGTTTTCCAAGAGCTATGCCCGCAGTACGGAGATGGCGTGTCGCAGCTCTTAGCGTTGTCTTTGTCGTTGTAACCCTCTACTATCTCACAAATCAACGAAATACTTGGAATTATGGTTACACGAGTTATGTTCCTCGCCCACCCAAAGCTCTCGTTGAAGACGGACGAAAACATTGGTCTAAACTCCCAGAAAGATATCCGGTCACCTCGTTTATTCCCCTCCCAACGGGCAAGCCAAAGAGTATACCTCAGATTCAGGCGTCACCACCAAAAGAAAGTACCGCACAAAAGACAGAGAGAGAGCGACGATCACAAGCAGTAAAGGATAGTTTCACGCATAGCTGGAATGGATATAAGAAGCATGCTTGGTTACGCGATGAGGTTGCGCCGCAATCAGGGAAGTGGAAAGATACATTTGGAGGCTGGGCGGCTACCCTGGTAGACTCTCTTGACACGTTGTGGATTATGGGTATGAAGGAAGATTTTGAGCTTGCTGTGCATGCGTGCGAAGAGATTGATTTTACCACTACAGAAGAGAACGATATCAATGTGTTTGAAACCACAATTCGATATATGGGAGGATTTCTAGCTGCTTATGATATTAGTGAAGCTAAATATCCTACGTTATTAGCGAAAGCAGTTGAGGTGGGGGAATTGTTGATGAGTGTTTTTGACACACCAAATCGAATGCCTATATCGAGATGGGATTGGCAGAAGTACGTCGCACCTTGATTTCGCGTAGCATAGGATAGCTCGATGGACCTCAAAGACTACCGAAGAACCTTACCATAAACTAATGTTCCATAACTCAGCATGCTAATTTGTAATGTGTAGATATGGAGCAGGTGAACGACAGGTAGCGCCTCAGAGATTATTGGTCTCCGAACTTGGCTCTCTGAGTCTTGAGTTTACGCGCCTGTCGCAGTTGTCAGGAGAGCCAAAATTTTATGATGCAGTGCAGAGAATTGCGGATGAGCTTGAAAAGGCGCAAATGACTACGAAGCTTCCCGGAATGTGGCCTGTAATAGTGGATGCATCTAAGCCATCCTTCGATGAGGATGGAAGCTTTACTCTTGGAGGGATGTCTGACAGTCTGTACGAATACCTTCCAAAACAATTTCTAATTCTAGGCGGGCTACTGACTCAACCTAAAACTCTCTACGAGGGTTTTATTGAAGTAGCAAAGGAGCACATGTTCGCCAGGTTTTATAATCCGAAGAATGAGCCTCTTTTGGTCTCTGGCGACGTCCATGTTCATGGGAGCGGCCCTGGTGCAGACATTCATTTCGAAGCTCGAAATCAACACCTTACATGCTTTACTGGCGGCATGGTAGGAATTGCGTCTAAAATTTTCAATCGCCCTCAGGATTTAAAGGTAGCAGAAGAATTAACTGCTGGCTGTGTTTGGGCATACGA
>Ga0247809_1000983_pt1 | contig 12757 bp, 4 predicted proteins | sample UWRJL104311B1_FD_180951 | JGI IMG/M metagenome (GOLD analysis project Ga0247809, IMG submission 180951) | Plant litter microbial communities from Arlington Agricultural Research Station in Wisconsin, United States - UWRJ-L104-311B-1 | ecosystem: Environmental > Terrestrial > Plant litter >...
GCTTTCTCTGCGCGTTTACGATCGCGAAACATTTTGAGGAGATCCTTGACCTCTCTACGTAGAATCACTGTCTCTGGTGCAGTTTGTGTATATTGCTCATCAATCTGTTGCTGAATCTTCGCGCGTGCCTGCAACACTTCTGTCTTGGTCATTGGTTCATCAATATCATGGAGCAACTCGTATACGGCCTCCTTCGCTGTGAGCAGTTGATGATTTTCAATATCGTCGTAATCAAGTAAAGAGCCACAACTCGAGTCACTTTTTAGAGAGTCTAGACTACCTGTGGAAGACGCACTCGACACAGAAGCAGATCGGGTAGCTTTTCTAACAGGGACGTCGAGATTAACACGTTCCCGGTCATGATCACCAACTTCGCGTCGAAAAATGGATCTTCCACCCATGCTTACACCGCTGTCGTCTGCCACGATACCTCTACTGCCCCCGAGTCGGACTCCTCTCTGGTCTGCTTTGAATAAGTTGCCCATCCTGAATCCATCGTTGTCTGCAACGATAGGTCCCATGCGAAACCCACCACCATGTGGACCTGCTTGGAAGCCTCGAAAGAATCCTCGACGTCGACCAGCACTAGATGATTCGCCAATTATCTCATGGTCGTAAGGTATCCAGGTTGGGATCACTCGTGCAGGCGTCGCGTCTGGCAAGGCCGCATGCAGGACCTCCACATCAGCCACTGGTGAAGGCGATGTAAGGACAATGTGAATGCCTCGAGGATGAAAGAAACCTCTATTCCACTCCGAAATCGTTGCTTCAAATTTATGCCGGCTTTCTTGTGCTCCACCGAGCACCGCAGGCTGCGAATGAGCTCCCTTCTCATCGACATCCAAGCTGTCCAAGGTAGAAATAGCATCTTCGAGATCCCTTTGTGATTGTGTATGTTCCGCTCTTCCACCTTCGTTCAAAATCTGGTGCGGCAACAGAAAGTTTGCAAAAGTGAGCCAGTCTGCATGATGAACATCGTGTGCTTCGAAGCCCGCTGGGTAGGAAAGCTCGAGCGGCTGAGTACTCGTGGTAACATTGATGGCGTGAGTTGTATGCGCGCCGTGAAATGAATCAATTGCGGGTCTGCTATCAAAGAACGCGTTCGCGGCCAACGAGGCTAGGTGATCATATTCGCTTGTGCTATTGCTTCTACTTGTAGCATCTGGGCGTGAGTTCAATGTCCTGTGCGTGTCGGGGGAAGACTCTGGAACATCAACAGCATTTTGGTAGAAACCACTCGTTGTGCTAGATGAGCCTGCAACTATATCGATCGTGTTGGTTGGTGGAGGTTGCACATGGGAGGGATCTTCCTTAGAGTAAGGTGGAGGTAGAAGGTCCATGGCACGCCATGAAATGCATATTAGGAATTTAACATGAGTAAGTAAGTACGTTTAAGCAATATGTGTAAATTCACATAAGGGTCTGGGGAAGTGTATACAGATGCCAAACAGTAGTGCTTACTATGCAATGCGGTACCAAAACGAAGGAATGCTGACAAGGAAGCCTTGGCATAATACAGCAAGCTTTCACGAGACGTCTATGAGCCAACAATTTATTCATATATGCGTGCGGACATGCCTATCTAGGTATTTACTTCTTGCCCCACCCTATTGTTGGACATGCCCACAGAGGCGGCTTTTGTTGTGTGAGTCGACTTGTTCGAGCACGATCAGATTGCCTTGCAACTATGGCGAACCTTTAAATGCTCATAACAGGACGATTTGTGGTCGGGCCATATCACAAGTAAGGAGAGTACCAACAAGTGTAAAGTTGCATTCTGCACATGTGCTGTTCTTTTGTGCATTGGCATGGTCCAAATCTTGATATACGGCCACCGAAGCATTCGTCAGTTTGTCTTCTCTCCTCCTCTTGCATGTGCTAGATTCATGACATGGTTTTCAGAACCTTAGCTCCGGTTTATTAAAATTGATATCTTCCGCCTTGTAGTGGTCGGCAACTATTCGGTACAAGTAGGAGGGAGCATGGGCACCACTACGAGAGGTCAGTCTTGGTTGTGTAGTTAGAAATACGAGATTCTTACAGGTTCGTGATGTATAAATCAACTAGATCTGGCGATACGTAATCATACAGGGGATTATCGACCTCCAGACTATCCACAAGCTCACCCTCGTCGTACTGAATGACACGTCCAGGATCCCCATACTCAATCAACGACTCGAACTCGAAAGGATATTCAGGACTGAGCTTGTATACTCCACTCACAACAATGACGGGCGTTCTGTGAATTTTGGCTGCTTTAGCGATAATACTAGCTCCAGCAGCTGCAACCAAACCGCCATTTGCAATGACGGCATGCGTAGCCAGAATGACCTTATTCACTCTTGACATAATCGCAAATATGCTTGCATCAGTAATAAGAATAACTGTGACCCCAGCAGCTGTAAGAGGTTTCATGAAGCTGTCCATATAAAGCTCATCACTGTCCTCTGAGTTGTGCCGTGATTTCCCGCTCACTGTCGCATGCGTTGCCTCGTGATCGTTGGGATATGATTCTGCCACAATGACAGTGAACTTGCGCTTCTCGGCAGCCTTAAGCAAAAATTTCTGAACACTCAGGGACGACGAGTGTGTCAAGATCACCTCGTTAGAGTGAATATGTTCTTGGGCGTAACCCGCAATCTGGTCATCAACCTGCTCAAGCTCATCGATGATTTCTTCGATGCCGCTAATGACCTCGGCTTTCAGGTCTTTCGAAGAATTCGCAATTCTTTCCGCTAGTGACGCAGCATTCATCGGAGCTTTCCCCTGAGGTGAGGCGGTATTCGGAGGAGTTGCAGACGGCGTAGCTGTTGCCGACAACAGATTAAACATAGACTGCTGCACAGGTACACCATTCAACACCGCATATGAAGTATGAGATGTCATGAGAGGTGGTCTCGATCCTCCCTGTCGAGGTCCAAAGACGTCGTCACCACCTGTCTCTCCGCGAAGCGCTGATGCCATTGCTGATCGAGGCGAATTATAGCTAGGAGGCGCGGTCAAGTCCACCCTATTAATCTGACTGTCGCTGGCCTCACGCCTCGGCGATCCGATCTCACTGTTGTTCGCCGAGTCACTGAAGTCCTCCGTTCTGTCCTCCTTTGCTTCATCGCGAATCATGCCCAACACTCGACGAACAATATTGCCCACTACAACCTCTCTTGGTTGTGCTTCGATTAATCTTGCTCCCACATCCTGTATACGCTGTAATAGTTTATTGATGTTTGTCCATTTGAATCGTGCAACCACGCGAAGCAGAAGATGTGCAGTTGCGATAGCGCAAGGTCTGGAATTCTTGATTTGTCGCCTTTTGAGCAAACTATTGATGCCACATTAGCAGTTAATCTTTCTATATATCTATCTGCTGTCTCTAACAACATACGAGATCAGACTGTCTATCGACGATTCCAAAGGCGTCGTCTTGAGTGACTTCAGGTACAAGTTGAGGTTTGGCGCATAGCCAGATTGCGAAGGCGCCATGTATGCGGAAACTTCTTGTGTGACTTGTTTTGGATATTTTGCGACAATGCAAAAGTGTTGTTATTCCGAACGCGTGATGTGCGAGAGAAAGCTGTCGGGACGAAGTGCTGTTGTGCACATGCAATAAATTTGTATGGCTGTTCCGTTTTAGTTTGTGGAGGGAGACTCCTTCCAAAGGTCGGTTGGAAAGCAATCAGATATTATACTATCGACTGAGGGTTATACGAATGCGCTCAATGTATCGTGGGTGGACATTGTCTGTTCTTCGGCTCACTACTTGTTCTGTTCCTTGACTTGTTAGATGCGTGGTGTTTATCATTGATGTGACTCGAATATTATCGCAATTGGAGCCCCACGTTCCATGGCCAAGACAGGGGTCTGAATGTAAGATGACGGGGATGCGAAGAGAAACAACATCACAAGCACATGGCATTCGTTCCAGATTCTTCGCTAATTATCACATGTTGATTTTCAAGTGTCAAACTACACAATAAATTCAATCCAGAGAGCCCTTCCCTGACAATTTGTACTTTTACGTATTGTCAAATTTACTTCAGCTAATACTTGCGTCGTTAGCAGCTCTAGCTGCATACTCCCGCATCCTCTGTCAGCTCCAACCCATCGTTCGCGACATTCGTCCTCACCTCAACGAAGCCACGGCCTTGTTCAGCATACCACAAAGGAATCATACACAACGATCGCATAGTCGCGCATGCGCATAGGACCATCGTATCAACCATTCAAGTGACGCGTCTCATCGATCCCACACTCGGCTGTTACTGTAGTTTGACTTTTTGGCAGAAAGTGCGGAAGTCGAACATCATCTCTTCATGGCTCTGATATAACAATGAATTCCCTGAACATCCTATCAGGGCGAGTGTCACCTGTACAAACTCCGAGTCCCTCACGAAGCAATTCATTTGGCAACATTTTGTCCTCAGCCGCTAGAAATGATGCCGACCACGGTACTCAAGAACATGCGTTGAGTGAGAAGAGGGACGGTCAATACGGTGGAGATGCGAGCACATATAAGCATGAAGAGGATGAGGCGGACGAGAAGCAATCCTTGCTTGAGGATGAGAAGCTGCCCGCTCCCGAGAAAGAGGCTACAGGATGGCTTGCACTGCCCAAGCGCATAGCTTCCACATTCATTGATACACTGCGATGGCTGCTCACAACTGTCGCCTCACCAGGTCTGTATCTTGTATCACTACTTTACAATGAGGATGGCATGTTCATGCCATTCTCTGTATTCCATCGACATCCTGTAACACCTGCGACGAGCAATCTTGCACGGAAGACATCAAAGAGGACGGAAATTGGGTCGGTGAAAGTGAGCAGGAAAGATTCTACAGGGCGCCGTCTTTCCACTCGTGAAAGTCGAATACTGTCTTCCAATTCTTCTTCCTCGGGTATGTCATCAGAATCAGAACAGGAGCGCGATGGGGTATTGAGAAGTAAATCTGGAAAGCTACCCAGGATGAAACCTTCACATCTGTCCGACGAAATCTCTCCAGCACGCAGATCTATACGGATCAAGCTACATAACGAAGATAGTCTACGTCAAAGGAATCGACGCAAGTCACAATCGGTCGAGAGTAATGGTGCAGACTCTGTGACTGGAGGTGAGATTACACCAGCAAATCTCAAATCACCCACATCTCCACCTTCATCACTATCTATGACCAAGTATCCAAGAGCCCCAGCCCCTCCTCGACCGATCGTTCCACGTCGACAGCCATCTTTTACTCTTCATGAAGGCCCTGGGATACGTGGAGGGCAGAAGACCCTGGTTCTTGACTTAGATGAAACACTTATCCATAGTATGGCGAAAGGAGGGAGGATGGGAACCGGTCATATGGTCGAAGTAAAGCTTAATACTGTTGTGGGCAGTGGCAGCAATGCTACTCCCGGACCACAACATCCAATTCTGTATTATGTTCACAAAAGGCCGCACTGCGATGAGTTCTTGAGAAAAGTGAGAAAGACATTCTTAGGTAGTGGGTCATCACAAGCTGACGGAGCGTAGATCTGCAAATGGTACAACTTAGTCATATTTACAGCATCAGTTCAAGAGTATGCCGATCCAGTTATAGACTGGTTGGAGCAAGAGCGCAAATTCTTCTCTGGTCGTTTTTACCGCCAACATTGTACTTACCGACACAATGCTTTCATTAAAGATTTGAGCTCGGTGGAGCCTGACTTAAGCAAGGTCATGATTCTTGATAACAGTCCCCTCAGTTACATGTTTCATCAAGGTATGTTTCTCAACTTGGCACGATCAATTGGCGCACATCATGCTCACAATATTTTAGACAATGCAATACCGATAGAAGGCTGGATCAATGATCCATCGGACAACGATTTACTGCACCTTGTGCCCTTATTGGAAGGCTTGCAACATGTGACCGATGTGAGGGCGTTCCTGGCACTTCGGGGCGGAGAGGATGGGAAGCATGTTTAGTCTTTAAAGCAATAGTATTCTTATTACTTCAGCATGTTTTGAAGACCAGCCAGCCCATACGTATCATGCATGAGTGCACTTTCTGACATGAATAGAAGCCTAAATTTCAGCCATATTTTGAGCGATTTCAAGATACTGCTGATCACTGCCCATCGTTTGAGGTGAAGTGTGATACGTGCCTACAATTGTGGACTTGTGGACTGATGGTTCGCGTCATTTGGTCAACCGTACCGATCTGGTTGATGTGAATGCGCCTGACGTAAGCTAGAGAGACTGATGTCAATGCAATAATTTTGCTTGCAGTGAGTTAACTGTTCGCAAAACCAGGAGCGATCATGATAAATAATTGAAGATGAGGAACTTATCAGCAGCCCAGCGAGGTGTCTAATGGAAGTAGTACTCAGTTTTGGCGAAGCAATATCTTCATACTACAGTCGTTTGCCAAGTCGTGGGGTAAAATATAGTGGAGCAGATTGATGGAAAACATTTTGGAGGTGGGCTACGACTGATGCTCACTCTGTGACTCAAAACACAATCTCATCACTCTCTTCCACACTATTCCTCCACGCCTTGCGAGTGCGCGACCTTGAAGATATATAACCAACTATGCAACGGTAGCATTAGAAGAAAACTGCACACATCTCCAACGTTTGCGCAGTAACGAACATCACCATGCAGGAGCCTTCAGATGGCGGCGGCGAGGTCGTCAAGGCTCAGGTAGTCGACAACATTCCTAAACGCTTCAAGGAACTCAAGTTTGGTATCCAATCAAATCAAGATATTGTCAATCAGGCGGTATTAGAGGTTTCCGATCGCATGCTCTACGATGTCGAAAAGATGCGTCGACCAGTCGCGCATGGCGCTTTGGATACGAGACTGGGTACTTCGAGTAAATCTGGGATATGCGAAACCTGCGGAGAAGGTCTAAGCTTGTGTAATGGACATTTTGGCCATATACGACTCGCCCTACCAGCATTCCATATCGGTTATTTGAAGCTGGTTATGGGCATTCTGCAGGAGATCTGCAAAGATTGCGCAAAGGTCCTGCTTCCAGAGACAGAACGAAAGAGTTACCTCAAGGAGTTACGACGGCCTGGAATCGACAATATGAAGCGAGTCTCTATATTGAAGCGTATTAATGCAGACTGCAGGAAAGCAAAGCTCTGTCCTCATTGCAATGCCTTGAATGGTCAGATTCGAAAAATTGCGGTACTCAAACTTGCGCACGATAAATTCCAAGCATATCACAAGTCGACCACGAAAACTAAGCCTGTACCGCCAGTGAGCTTAGTCGAGTTTGAGGCATCAATTGTGGAGGCAAAGAAGACGAATGCGGAGATCGATAAGCACGCCAAAAAGGCTATGGAAGATCTCAATCCATTGAGAGTGCTTAACCTCTTCAAGATGATCACACCGAGTGATTGCGAACTTCTCGGTATCAACCCATCCGAAGGTCGCCCAGAGATGTTTCTTTGGCAGTATGTGCCAGCACCACCAATCTGCATCAGACCCTCCGTGGCGCAGGAAAATGCAAGTACCGAAGATGATCTCACGACCAAGCTGGCGGACATTGTACACATCAGCTCCCTGATACGTGCAGCCTTATTGAAGGGTCAGCCGGTGCAGACAATTATGGAACAATGGGACTACCTTCAAGTACAGATTGCCATGTACGTCAACAGTGATGTGCCAGGTCTTCAACAGCAAGGTCTTGGCAAGTCAATTCGAGGTTTCTGTCAACGACTCAAGGGTAAACAAGGCCGATTTCGTGGAAACCTATCAGGAAAGCGTGTCGATTTCTCTGGCAGGACCGTCATCTCACCTGATCCCAATCTAGGTATCGATCAAGTGGCTGTTCCCATTCTTGTTGCGAAGAACCTTACCTACCCCGAGCGAGTGCAAGCACACAACATTGAAAAACTACGAAAATGTGTGATCAATGGTCCAAACGTGCATCCTGGAGCACAGCAAGTCACAAAGATGGGTTCTGACCATAAAATCTCCCTCAAGTTCGGCAAGCCAGATCAGGTCGCAAAACAACTGAGGATCGGAGATGTCGTGGAACGGCATCTCGAGGATGGCGATATTGTGCTCTTCAACCGCCAACCCTCCCTTCATAAATTGTCCATCATGAGCCATTACGCCAAAATTCGACCTTGGAGAACCTTTCGTCTCAACGAGTGTGTATGCAATCCATATAACGCCGATTTCGATGGTGACGAGATGAATTTGCATGTGCCACAAACTGAGGAAGCTAGGACGGAAGCTATCAATCTCATGGGAGTGAAAAATAATCTTACCACTCCAAAAAGTGGAGAGCCCATCATTTCTGCAACCCAGGACTTCATCACGGCCGCTTATCTGCTAGGTAGCAAGGAGAATTTCTTTGACCGCAAGACGTTTACGCATTTGTGTATGTATATGGTCGATGGCAACATTCATCTCGACCTTCCGCCTCCAGCCATAATCAAACCGCAAGCGCTGTGGACCGGCAAACAAGTGTTTAGTGTTCTTATGCGGCCGAACAAAAAGTCCAATGTATTGGTGAATCTCGATGCCAAATGTAGAGACTATATACAGCCAACGGACCGAAACAAAGAGGCAAGGGCAATCGAAAAGCAGAACAAGGATAAGGGTGAAAACCGCCCTGTGCATTACCTCAGAGAAGAGCCCGAGATGTGTCCTGCAGATGGCTGGCTCGTGATCCGTAACTCGGAAGTCATGTGCGGAGCTATGGATAAAACCACGATTGGATCCGGAAAGAAAGAATGCATCTTCTACATCATCCTTCGAGATTTCGGTCCCGACGAAGCTGTTATTGCGATGAATCGGCTGGCCAAGATATCTGCGCGCTATCTCACAAACATGGGATTTTCAATTGGAATCAGCGACGTCTACCCGTCTGCCGCGTTGACGGCTGAGAAAGACAGCCTACTTGCTGCCGCAAATGCTGAGTGTGAAAATGTAATCGCTTTGTACAAGATCGGTGAACTGGAGAAAGCGACAGGATGCGATATGGATCAGACGCTTGAAACTAAGATATCTGGTGTACTGAGTCAGGTCAGAACGACTGCAGGAGCTTATTGTGTAGACTCGCTCAGCAAGTGGAACTCGCCACTGATCATGGCCAAGTCTGGCTCGAAAGGTTCTGCGGTAAACGTTGCCCAAATGATTGCCTTGGTCGGACAACAGATTATTGGCGGCTCTCGTGTCCCCGATGGTTTCCAAGACCGAAGTCTGCCTCATTTCCCAAAGAATTCGAAGCATGCTCCAGCAAAGGGATTCGTCAAGAACAGCTTTTTCACAGGACTTACCCCAACCGAGTTCTTGTTCCATGCAATTTCTGGTCGTGAGGGTTTGGTCGATACTGCTGTCAAGACTGCCGAAACAGGCTATATGTCCAGACGTCTGATGAAGTCCCTGGAGGATTTGTCAACGCAGTACGACGATACTGTGCGCAATTCTTCTGCCGGTGTTGTACAGTTTACCTTTGGTGCCGATAAGCTTGATCCTGTGGATATGGAGGGAGATGCTGTGCCTGTGAACTTTCGTAGGACATGGCTTCATGCCGAAGCAACAACCTGGGACGATGCCGAAATTGGACTGCTGCCTTATGAGATTATGGATGCTGCCGGCAAAATGCTGCAACACAAGAAAGATTTGTATACCCGGACTGGTATGCTCGGAGAAAAGATGCCATATGACGACAAGAGTGATTATGGTCTAGACGATTTGGAGAGCGCTCGAGGTTTTCTTGAAACAATCACGAAATTCATCCAAGACAAGGCTACACAACTCGTTGATGCGAGACAGCGAGTTGGTCTGCATCCCATGGCTACAAAGGTAGCCTCGAAGCGCAAGCATGATGATGGCAATGTGGACGCTGCCAGCCGAGCCTATCCTGATCGTGTAGCGAAGGTGTCTCATAGTACCCTCAAGGCCTTCATCAATTTGTGTTTACTCAAGTATGAGCGGGCAAAGGTTGAGCCGGGTCATGCTGTTGGAGCTGTTGGAGCACAATCCATTGGCGAGCCTGGTACACAGATGACCCTGAAGACTTTCCATTTCGCTGGTGTTGCTGGCATGAGTATCACACAGGGTGTACCTCGTATCAAAGAAATTATCAACGCTTCCAAAGTCATCAGTACACCCGTCATCACTTGTCCTCTGGAACACCCTGATGATTTCGAGGGTGCGAAGATCATCAAGGCACAGATTGAAAAGACATTTGTCAAGGATGTGCTCTCGTTTGTGGAAGATATGTGGTCAGCAAGAAGAGCCACACTCTGCTTACATATAGACTTGAAGCAGCTGTCTGATCTAAAGTTAAAAGTTGGAATTCACGACATCGCCAACGCCATCTGTAAGCACAAAAAGCTGAAGCTCAATGCCGACCATGTTAAGATGATCGAGAATGAGATTTTCGTCGACATCCACGCTGCAGGCGATCCAAAGGGGTCAAGCAGGAGTGCTTCCGCGAAGAGCAAGATTGAGGATAGCAGTGATCTACAACTTCGAGTCAACTATCTGAAGCGCATCATTCCCACAGTGCCAATTGCGGGCTATCCCGAAGCGTTCCGAGCAATCATTAAGGCAGACGCACTGAAGCAGAGCACTGTGCTCGTCGAAGGGTACGGTCTGAGGGCGTGCATGAATACCCCAGGTGTTGTTGGCACTTCCTGCCTGTCTAACAACGTTATGGAGGTCAGAGAAGTGTTGGGTGTTGAGGCTGCTCGTAGAACCATCTCACAAGAGATCAGTGAGGTCATGAAAGGTATGGACATTGATCCTAGACATATGGATCTCCTCGCAGACGTTATGACCTACAAGGGAGAAGTGCTTGGTATCACGCGTTTCGGTTTGAGCAAGATGCGTGATAGCGTTTTGCAACTTGCTTCCTTTGAGAAGACTCCTGATCATCTTTTTGATGCAGCGGCCGGAATGAAGTCTGACCAGATTGAGGGCGTCAGTGAGTGTATCATTATGGGGCAGACGATGAGCGTCGGCACTGGCGCTTTCCAGGTTGTAAGAAAACTTGGATTGAAGGATGAGGATATGATCGTTCGAAAGACGGCATTCGAGGATGCCTGGTCGTTGGACAAGCTTGAGAAGAAGAAGCTCATTCGAGCGATGGCTTAGATCAGGGGATTGTATCAACCATTGGGCTGGCGTACTGTTTTGAGCGTGCATCCAGAATGGAGTTTTCGTGTGTTGGCATATTATGGCGTAGTTGTTCATGCGATGTGATTGTGGGGTGGCAAGTGTTGCAATTCAATTAGGGTAGATACAAAGCGATCTCAAATACCACCACCATAAAATAACAGAATGGTCTTGACCATGGTATGTAATTATCATTATTACTACTTAAAAGCTTGCCTGTTGTTACACACGAGCGTTCTTGTCCACAATATCTACGTAAGCACAAACTCCCCACTGACTCCTTCGAAAGCAGTAATAGTCCCATCAATGGTTTTCGAGTCGCCGAAATATCTCAATCTATACAACCCTCCACCCAGCGTTCGTTCGCTTTCCCATACAATCTCCACCTCACTTGTCCCTAGAATTTCGCTCGTCTTCTCCCAATGATATATCAGACTCCAGTCACTATCGTCTCTCACCTTCCTCCACACACCTTCATCGCTCATCTTCTCGAGCGCAGCATAGTTTTCTTCCAATCGTAGGTTATTGCGCGGATTAGCGCCCACAAATCGCGCACTGATGGCATCGCCGACGTGATATACAGGTTTCACGTCCTGGAGAATAGTACCGTATGGCTTGAAGGGAGGGTGGCCGTCATATACAACCCCTGTGATGAATGACAGAGAAACATTGACGTTGTTTGGTGGTAGGATACCTTGCTGTAGTTTCTTGGTGTTGGTTGAGCGGAGGTAATGCATATATTTTGTGGTGAGGTCGATGTAGGCATCCAAGGTCCACTTTCCGTATAAAGTACTTGCACCTTCGTATCGTTGTATATCATACTCCTCCGGTGTGGCAATGTAGTGGGTATAGCTGTTTGCGGGACCGCCAATGACAACAATAGGCTTCTGACGTGTTTCCTGAACAGTCATGGCTGTGGCAGTTTCGCGCACGGCTTCCTTCCAACGACGTCCTGCCATAGTAGTAGCCTCACCTGGCGATACGATGATGTAGAATTGTCCAACACGTAGAACTTGGATGTCGACTATGTTTGGCGTCCACAAGTATGGAGACGTGATTTCGCCCACATCGAGCAGAATAGGTTTAGGATGATGACATTTTTGTTGTTCTTTGCTTGGACTCTTGAGCGTTCCAGAGACAACTTTCCATAACGGCGAAGCTTTGGGATCGTTTGGATTGTTCTGGGTAAAGTCGAATGCTCCAGGTCCATCAGACGTTCCGGCCGCAAAGGAGTATCCCAAGGCCGCCGGACAAGTCCTTACAAGAGTGCCGTTGGTGACCGCAAAGCTGTAGTTTGACATATCCTGGAACGTGTGGAACGACTTGACCATTGAGCCGGTGATAGCAATACCGGATGTGGGCAAGCTATCGAACAAAGCTTTGGCTGGCTGGAATTGTCTTTTACCGATCTCGTAGCACGATGAAGCTCCATTATCCTTTACTCTGAAAAGAGGCCCGCGAGCATGACAACTTTGACTCTTACCATCCGCACATGTACTGTTCTCAAGGCTGCATTGAGTCCCAGTACCGTCTTCACACCATGCCCCAAGTACATTTGGCGAGGTATCTCCCACATTCGCTTGTGAGAAGCCGGCAACGAAGTCTTCGGCAACATTGTCATCATCGACGACACTTTTCTCAAATAGCGCTGCT
>Ga0247809_1000987_pt1 | contig 12735 bp, 12 predicted proteins | sample UWRJL104311B1_FD_180951 | JGI IMG/M metagenome (GOLD analysis project Ga0247809, IMG submission 180951) | Plant litter microbial communities from Arlington Agricultural Research Station in Wisconsin, United States - UWRJ-L104-311B-1 | ecosystem: Environmental > Terrestrial > Plant litter >...
GCAGAATACGAATGGGAAGAACACGCGGCGTTGTTCAGAATTTAGGGCTGGGATACAGTGTAGTCGGTCGGCAGAAGTAAGCACGCAATTGCTTTCCAAAGACGATGCTGCTGACTACCTAACAGACTACCGCGTAGGCGACTTATTGTACATGTGTCAGAAGCTTCCGGACAGCGTATCTTTTTATTGAGTTGGTCAGATGACGCCTCGATTGCAACGTTGTGAAAGTATACTTCATTTAGTGTCTAGATCTAAGCATGGATTTTCTGTCATTCAAGCCGACTTGCAATGTCTTGATCTGCGCTAGTCGCAAATATGCAATTCAATCAACAGCAGTTGCATGTCACCTATATAAGTACCATAAGGCTACTATTCTCTCTGCTAGAGTCGAGCAACGTGCCTGGCTCTTGATACCCAATGCCCCTTCTCTCTGCCAGAGAAGTAATTCATCTTCACGTCCCGACCGATACTACCACTATTCCTTATCTACAGATACACGACAATGGTTACCGCCGCACGTCGTGCTCTCCTGATCAGCTATATGTGATCTGCGATGAGGATATCCTGCTTAAGCACCCCTAAGGATACACATAAGTAGTGTAAAAGCAAAGGCTTTACGGATCAGCGAGTCCAAATTTTATCTTCAGCCTAGTACTACTGCCTCCTACCACGTTACTTGCCAAATGCTCTATATATCAATTCATACTCGCTACTTTCTTGTCTATAATGGTAAGTCTGATTATGGTCCAATGCTGGCGCTGCTCGCAGAAGCTTTTGAAGTACCCCTTAGCCTACGAGAACACGTGAGATATACCCTTGCTCAGAAGCTCCAAGAACCGAGGACCGACATCACACTGCGCCACGAACAAAACTAAATTGCAACAAACCAATTCTGCATGAAAGATTTGTTTTAACTGGCACAGAAATTGTTTCCGACCTAAAGATTGTGTTATTTATCCTAATCGCATAGCCAACGCATACAAACCTCAAGCCTGCCACTTATTTGAAAATTCTTCACAGCATGCTTTTGACTTTCTATACCGTTGTCCTTGCTAATGAGCTTCTAGGACAGCTGTTCGAAATTTTCCTTTCCCAGCATACTTTTCCATGTCTGAAAGACCTGTAATATCTTGAAGGCTGTCGCCGAGTGTCATTCCGAATCAAACGACCCGCAAATATCTCTACCATGTAATTACTGGCATTCATAGTCTTCGCATTATGCTGAGTATCAGGGACAAATCCCGAAACCAAGAATGCTTGTTGAGAAGAGGTCACATGTTTTCCCAGCTCAACTGACAAACTCCGGCTAATGCTCGCTGGCGACGTTCCATCATGTCGATGAGTGGGAAAGAGTGGAGCCGAGTGATTGGAAATGGTAGTGCTGAAAGACTTCAAAATCACCTAGTCACGATAGAGACTTTCGCATATCCACGTTGGTATTCATCAAAAGTATTACAATACTCATACACCGAGCAATGCACAATGTCAATGACAACATCCTCATTCAGTTCCTAATCCTTCTCCCGTCTGTCAACAGTCTCCTCCTCCACGCGATGCTTGGCATCAGTGAGTGATGCATCGCACTCAAAATCGCGGACCTTCTCACCATCAAAGATGATTGCGATATCTTCCAGTGAAGGACCCTTTGTCTCAGGGAACAACAGGTAGACAACTGCAAACTCAATCAAAACCCAACCAACGAAGATAATGTAGAACTTCCATGTGATGTTCTCAAGACCGATTGGTGTGGTAAAGGATGAGAGAATGTTGAAGCAGAATTGAGCAAAGTAGAAGACAGCCAAACCAGTTGTGCGCAATTCGTATGGCAATATTTCTGGGATGTAAAGACCTAAGTTACCGTTGAAACCGAGATTATAAGCTGGAGAGAAGAGGTAGAGGAAAACGACTACAGTATATCCCGCAGCTTTGTTGTTGTTGTTTTTTTCAAACATGGCACTTCCTGCGGTGATGCAGATATCACATATCCAAATGGCGATAAGTGACCATAAGAAGAGAGTGCGCCGTCCGAGTTTGGCAGGTAGGGTGGCAAAGTACAATGCGGAGAACCAAGAGAGCATCTGCGAAGTTGCGTTGATCAGAGTTTGTTGGAGCTCAGTCTTCAATCCCACAGAGCCGAGAATTGGTGCAAGATAGTAGCTGACAAAGGCATTTCCAGATAATTGAGATATCAAGGCTGCCCAAACCAAGATGAGTGTTCGCTTGCGGTTTCCGGGTGTCTGAAACAATTGACCAACAAGTTTCACATCGTCAAGTAGCCCCTTGGAAGTAATGCTATCAGCGCTGTCGATGGCGGACTTGATCTCGGAAAATTCGAAGATGGCCAATTTATCTTGCTCATTGCCTTCGGCATGGTAGGTGTAAATCATCTTCCATGCCTCAGCTTCACGGCCTTTGCTGACCAACCAACGTGGACTCTCTGGGACCCTAAGAACTAGATTAATGTACATACCGTCACAGGAAAGGATTGAGTACCCACCACCAGATACCAATGAGTTGAATGAGAGATGGCAAAGCCTGCAAACCAGAAGGAATACGCCAAGCAGCACTGTTGTTGATGCGGAAGGTACCGAATGTGGTCCAACCTGCAACAATGGAACCAAAAGAGTAAAATGTGAGGAACAATGCGGTGGCGGTGGTACGTTGATGAGGATGGGCGATTTCTGTAATCATGGGAGATCCAACACCAGCTGTGATGACACATCCAGAACCAAGGAGGAGACGTGCAATGACAAACATGGCCAAGTTCTGTGAGGCAGCTTGAAGAACACCGCCGAGAACCGAGATTGCGGCACCGAAGGCAAGACCAGCCTTTCTTCCAAATCTATCACTAACAGTTGGGATGAAGAAAACACCCAAGACACCTCCAAGAGGATATGCAGCATTGAAGAGACCGAGGATTGCTCCCTTTGGAGTGCCGAAATAGGTGCGCCATTCGTTTACAGCTTGAAGACCGTTCATCATGGAACCATCGAATCTATATATCTCATGATCAGTATGGGTATGAGCCTGTGCGAAACAATCTTTTGACTTACCCCTGGGAGAAGATTGAAATCAGAGGAAGCAATAGCAAGAAGTTCAAAGTACGAAGATTCTTGTATCTCCACCACTTCCCAACATCTACGCCTCCTTCCGGCATGTAGGGAGCTTGAATATTGGTTGCATGAGGCTCCATCCCCTTGTGTTGTGCCATTGCAGCAGTTGATGGGATGTTAAGATTTATGATTGTGATGGCTTGCTGTATTTCGAGACCAATGCACACCTGTACAAGAGTGAAAGAAGTTGACTGCAGAAGATAGTCTGGCTGGGGGGTAATACCGTTATATAGACCACTGTGAGGGTCTAGTTGTTTTGAACTTCTTGTAGTAGATGATTTCGGGCAAGTCTGGGGAAGCTTATGCTTCTCCAGGGTCAAACAATAGCGAATATCGTCCCAGGGATCAGTACACCATGCGCAATCCCCGCCATTCGTGTCTTATTTCGTATCCAAGGGGACGAAGATAGGGAGGGGATAACGCACGTGCGGCATTACATTCAGCGAGGTGGAAATTTCATTCAGCCCCAACCACGGACTTGGGACTGAATTTGTCTCCTAGCACCACTGATGGGCACCCCGTGATCGCGTCTGTGTGTTCTAGCGACTGTTAGTGTGCTCTGTGTTCCAAAAGCTCCATTCTTGTTCCCCAAGGTGCTGGAAAAGATTTGGATGCTTGTGACATATTCGCGTTAGCATCATCAGGTGGGCAGGGTTGGGACTTCCAACATGAGGTTGGACTTGGCACCGTATTTCGGGTTGGCAGCCGAGCATTGCGTGACTCGTACTCACAACTCGGTTCGGGGGCTAGTCCCCCATATGATAAATTCGTCGGAGCAACATCTCACGAGATTGATACATCCAGATCGTTATCCCTCCATCTTCTCCACATGCAGGCTTACCCGGCACTTTTTCAACCCTCAAAATATCGCTTGTTAGCATAATATCGGTACGTCTGAGCTTCGTGGATAGCAAAACTGGCTGTTACTCCCAAAGATCGTTGTTTACGAGGACCTCATCCATAATACTCGCCTCTCCTTCGACCGATTAGCACTCCGTCTCCATGATCGATAGGGAAGAGTCGCCAGATCTGTCAAGATCTCCAGGTGAGTGGAATCATATTATATATGGTCAGCGATCTAATGTGCAAATGCAGCGGGATCGGATATTGCGACAGTGCGAAGATCCACTTCATCGTGAGTTGCAAGGCCTGGGATCACACATGCAAAGACTTACGAAGAAAATAGTTGTGAACGGTGCAAGCAAAGGAAGCTGAAATGTGATCGAGAGAAGCCGTCCTGTCAGCGCTGTATCAAGTCAAATACGTCCTGCGACTATCCGAGCAGGCGGAAACCAGGATTCCCAACAGGCCAACGACGCATTTTGGAGGAGAAGATTGGTACGTCAGCCTTTTTGAAGACTGTAGGCTTCAAATTGACGCTGCTTAGTCAGTTTGGAAACAGAACTCGAGGAGTATCGTCGTGCCCCAGCGCCTGAGATTCAGGTCCCTGTCACGAATCCCATCACTAAATCTCTACAATTGCCAGTTGACAACGAAGAGCCGAACAGCTTTCCAAATCAGCAAGAAGAACTCAGGCAAGTACCCGGTTTGCCGGAGAAGTCACCACGCCAGGATAGATCTCTCACTCCAATTGCAACTTACGAGAAAACGAAGTCAATCAAAGCGCGTGAACCACCTCCAGAGATGATTCTGAGTCTTACGTCTCTATATCTTCGCCATATTCACCCATGGCTCCCATTCCTTGACATTCAGAAGGTATTCACAGACATTGGACTGTCGAATGAACTTTCAATGACACATCATGCACTCTTCGGTATCTCATTGCCATATTCGACCGATCCAAGACTTGATCAAAAGTCCTGCGATGAGTTCTGGACATTTAGCAAGAGGAGAATACTTCTGGAAATACTAGAAGAGCCATCTTATAACGCCTTGGAAGCGTTGACTGTCTTGCTACTTGATCTTTCTGGAATGACACATGGCCCTCAAGTACTTGGTCCTTTATCAATAGCTATATGTAATGTAGCGAACCTTTCGACGAGTGGCAATCGTGGTCTCAAAAAGTCAGCAGCCGATCACTCCAGCAGGGAGTTGAGTGGGATAGAGCAACTACATCAATCTCGTCTCTTCTGGGCTTTATACGCGATTGACACCTATGTCAGTATTACTTCAGGAATCCCTTCGTGTCTGAGATCTTCCGACATTGACAGATTTCTACACAACCGTGATGAAACCTGGTGTCCTTCGATGGGCACTCAACACGGATCAGAGACAATTTCATTGCCTCTTAGAGTATTCGGTTATCAATTGAAATTACTGGACATCGCAAGACAGATTCACCAAGTCTATCTGCATAAGCCAGAGAACGACTCTGCCGTAGAACCACTGCGTTGGACTCAAGATTTTCTGACCTGCTCCACGTTACTGTGCGAGTGGGATGGAAGATTGGAACAACAACTTCATTACAATTTGATTCCACACATAATCGAAGATGGTGTCGCTCCAGCGCCTGTCATGATGCTACATGGGTACCACCATGGACTTGTCATTCATTTACATACCCTATCAGCGTTTCCACCAAATAATATGATCCATGCACAAGTGAACGAGTTTTCTTACGAAAGCAACCGCCGATGTACTGCAAGTATCATTACGCTAGATAAGCTAGCCGCGTTCCTCACGGATGATGTCCTAGATAAAATGGGGTGGCCGTTTGGTTGGGCAATAGTTGTAGCCTTACGTTACATTCTGATTCAAGCGCACAGATATGTAGAAGTGGACATCATGTTGATGAACCGTCTACTCGCTTGTTTGAAAGCTCTGGGCAGATATTGGCAGGTTGTCAAGAAGTATTGGAGACTGCTGAGGCAAGCCATGGGAGAGTTGAACATAACGCGGCAAGAGGAAGATGGGAACATTGGTAATCCCGCACTCGCGGCTGTGACAAACCTTGAAATATCTCTGTCCGATCTTGAGGATTGGCATCGACCTGATCCAATCATTAATACCTCTGCTCCTCGCCGAGGATTTGACGGATCATATCTACCTACACCTTCGCTCTTGACAGATGGATCCTACACAGAGACAATGCAAGGTACGATTTCACATGATTGGTTGCTCAGTACTCCTGGGACTGCGAGAGGGAATTGGTTCAACTTTCCACTTTTGGCAACTTCTGGATACCAATCGTAGATAAAGTACACGAAATATGTGTAGAATGAAAAATGCAACATGCCATATGGAGCTATCGTGAAGAAAATCGGTCTGAAGATAGGTAAGAATCTACACTTTGACAGTCATCTGAAGCCACCCTTTCCCACCGTTCCAAACAAACTCTGCTTGGCCAGGCACGTTCACGAAAATAGTCACATCATGACCCTCAGGAGGTCGCAGATCCAGAGAAACTTCCACCATTCCTGCCGAATTCTTTCGCCATTCAACATGTGCTAGCCGCTGAACTCCATTCGACCACCTTCCACACGGTACCTCCGCCTTGAAGAAAGGCAACAATTGCAGACGCGGCTGGAAGCGGACAGAGCTCCAACCAGCTGACTTTGGAGTGATACCAGCTACCTCTGCCATGTACTCGAATATCGGAGCACTACCCCATGCATGACAATCCGAGCGCTGTGACACGCTATCCTCTTCCCAAGTCGTGAGACCCAACTCTATTTGTCGTTTCCAAGGATCCCAGAATGAGGAGAACACTCTGTCGTACACAGCCCCTCCAGCAGCGCTTGCTGCACGTAAAGCATAGAATGCCATAGAGATTGAAGTTTTCGTGAATGTAGCCGTAGCTGGGGAATGAATCGTTTTGTTCAAAAGTTCTTGTGCGGGAACACCGCTCGTAGCCCCACACAGGACCGCCCAGAATTGAGAGTGCTGACTATAGTCTATCGCTGGATCAGCGCCTTTCGCAAGTCCATCAGTATAGAATGTCCCGTCAAAGCAATATGCGTTGGTTGCACAGATGACACTGGCAGCACGGACTTCATACTCCATGGCAAGACCACTACGACCTAATGTTTGTAGCATGTTGGCCGCGATAATCAGCACATAAGCATATAGACAATTGGTGTAAGTACAGAATCCCGTCCTTTCAGCTGCTGGTGGGATTCCAAAAGGACGCCATAACTCTGTCCAATCCACAAAGTTCCAAATTCCTATCGTCATGTCAAGCTTGACAAGACCATATTTGGGATCGATGTGCGAATTGAAATATTGTAAAACACCGTCAACCACTGGTAGGAATTGTTTCAACCAGATTTTGTCATCAAAATATGTCAGATGATCCTGAAGCATCATGATCCAGAACAGACTGAAATGAGGAATAAGCTGCCGAACATGCGATGGTGCCCGACTCGCTGTCAAGGAGTCTCGTGGGTTATACGAATTGTGCAATTGTATAATTGCTTGTCGAGACAACCGATCATCTCCAGAAATATAGTATGTAAAGAGAATCGAATTTCGAGTATCCATAGCGTATTGTAGTTGTTCGTAAAACGGGCAATCTTCATAACAGTCGTGCATGCAGTTCTCCAAAGTTCTGACACTGATGTCCCACATTGTCTGGCCAATCCTCCCCTCATCTGTGTCTTCTGTCTCGATTTTGGCACGTACGTCCAGTGGATAGTTGGTTCTCTCGATATCGATACCATTAAAGACCAGATCCGAGCTACCAGCTTCAATTTCGATCTTCAGGAAACGGAAGGTGCGGAAGTGGAACGGTGCTACAATTGCCTCATTGGTATCGGATTGACGGTATTCCAACGAAGATTGACTGCTTTGTAGACTATAATAGTCCTGAGGTCCATATAATGACTTTGAAAAGTCAAGACGATGTTCTTTCCGACGCAGATATGGTACAAGAGTTGGTTGATCTTCATAACTCTCTGAGTACGTGACAGTCAGTGTGCTGCCTTCACCTTCGATCTTCTTGAAACGGAATTTCAGAAATGCGGTCATATGGAGCTCAGATTCCAGTTCGACGAGATGTTTTGTGTTTGCTGGAAGAGTGATGCCATTTGAGCTTACTTGGTCGTCTTTCCCACCTTTTAGAACTTCCAACCAATTTGCAGCCGGAACGCTACTGTTCACATTGTGAACATTATGAACTTTGGCCTCGCTCCTTTTTGCCACAGGAATCATTCTTTTCTGAAGCTTCCACGGTGGAGTATGCCCAGTTGAAGTTTGGAAGCGATACAGTTTGGCGGAGACCCATTTCAATGAGCTCGCATTTGCAGAGCTACGCTCATAAACATGCAGGAAATCATCCTCGATGATGTCCACAGGCAGAATAATCCTATGATCAACAGCAGTTTCCCACAAACTACTACTGTTAATGTTGATCTCCGCATCGGATCTTTCATTGAGTGATTTGATCATCACACCACCATATGGTGTCCGGGGAAAACTTGGTGCGAAAGCTGTTGCATAATAAAATCGTAACACATGAATCCCGATATGATTGACTCCTATGCGCAGGAAAGGAGTGATGTCAATCTCGTCAAAGAACCAGAGAGTCTCGTCCCCTTTCACGGGTCCGCTCGTGACGTATTGATGATTGATGTATAACTTGTATTTGGTATCTGCAGAGAGTTGCACGATCCAAAGTTCGGAGGGCAGAGTGTCAAGGGTAAACCTCCGACGAAAATGTAGGAATACACCGGCTGTGTCACATTGTGTCTCGTCGTATTGGGGATGCCACATCCAGGACGAGTCCTCTTCTGGAGCTGCCATGGCGATGTGCAAGTCGAGTGTGCTGGTACAGGTGCTGGAGATAGATACTGCACAAAAACTGTCCTTTGTTGTTCAATGTCTATGAGGCATTCACTGATATGAAAAACTAATCACGTTTATACGTGCAGCAAGAGAGTGTTTTTCGGAATTAGGTATCACAGTAAAGTCTTTTATTGACGAAACCCGGTCTATGTTGCACCGAAGAATTGTGGATCAAGCTCGTAAAGTTCAATGTGGACTCTGGGGCAAGAAATTTTCAATAGCACATTTACATTCTGCTATGCTAAGATCTTGGTAGGGTCAGTTGGTGGAAGCGTCAGAGTCAGTTTCCCGTAATAATGGCATCCTGCATCGTCGCTCCTCTCATGCTCCGCTCATGACAAATACACCAAGACAGCTTCCGATGCTTTCAGGGTGAACTTGGCTTCACCCTGGGAGATCTTGACCCTCTCATTTTCGTTCTTACCTTGTAGCTTGCAATTGGAATTCGAGAAGTATTGTCCTGCATCACATAATTAGCATTGTCCGACATCCAATGGTAGATAATCTACCTGCGATAGTGATCTGAGGTCCTGCTACACGACGAGCAAGTGTAACCTCACTGGAGGCTGACGCGAATCTTATGACTTTCAAGTTATCGTTCCCCTTCAAGTTGTTCAAAGTGAACACTGTCTCAGACCGGGTGCCGTTGCCAGAATAGTAATCAGAGTTGATAAGCACAACGCGATCTGCCTTACCCTTTTTGTAGACAGTATAGGATGCGTAAGAGCTGTTACCAGCATCATTGGCTGTGATAGAGTCTCCTTGAGCCAATGCGAGCATTGCCATGTATCCTCCATACATTGGTGCGTTCACTTGATCATCTGACCACCAGTTGAAGAAAGCTACGAACAAGTCAGTGGATGTCATACGAAATAGAACTGTCTCATACACACCCTGATTAATGGTTCCTTGATGATAGAACAATCTCTTGATGTCCATCGAAACAGCTTTCATAGCTTTGTCAAAAACTTGAATGGCCCCACCAAATGTTGCGTCCATTGTTGTGTCCACACCATGGAAGCCTGTTTCGCCCATGATATACTCGCGACCTACTGACTTTGCAAGTGCGATCTGCTCGGTGAACAAGTTAAGATCCGTGACAGTCTTTGCATGGTTCATGTCGGCTGTAAGGTTAGTGCTATCAGAGAATGTGTACTCATGACCCGAATACATCTTGGTTGCCGCCTTAACAGTATTGTTATATGCGGTAGTGAGCAGATATTTCATATTCGGCCAGTTTGGCTGATACTCGAAAGGAATAGCGTACTAGATCGTCCATCAGCATTGCGAATCGAGAACATTCGTCATAGATCGACTTACGGATCCAGCTGCCAATATGGGCAGTGGACTCTTCCAGATATCAATGAAGCCTTGGGCCCAGCTGGCCGCATCAGCACCTTCTTGAGTATAATTCCATGGTGGCTGTGCGGTCGCAACAGGGTAATTCCAGAAAGCCAAGTACACTTTGCGAGTTAAGAAAATTAGGAGAACATCGAATCCAACAGTATTCCTACTTACAGTCCGGCTCATTGCCCAGCTCAATCGACCAGAGATATTTCAAAACATGTGCTTTTGCAGCAAGCACGGCTTGATATGTGTTTGCTCGATTGTTGTTGGCTCGATTGAATCCTGTCGTGTGTGTGTCAAGAATGCAGTACGCTTTGTTTTCTGAACCCAATCTACATACCTAGCATTGTCTCGGTGCCAAAACTTGCTACAAGTATGTCAGCTTGCGTCATTGTTGATATCTTGCTCCTTTCGTATACCAATCAGATCAAAGAACTTTGGTCCATATGTCAATGCCGTTGGCGCAACTAAAGGATCTGGCGTCGTGTATGATACATATGCATCCTTCATATTAGGATCGTATGTGGCTCTGTCTTGAGTCGTACCGCCAATCCTGATAGGTATCTTGGATCCGTAGATTTTGTTAAATTGATCGATACATTGCATGGGTGGCGTGATGTTTGTCATGTAAGACGGCCACATGAAGAATTCAAATCTTGTGTTATACCGTCAGCACGAGAATTGTTCTGAAGATAGCTGCATGATTCACATGCAGAGAGTACGTACGAAAGTCCTACTGGCGTAGGATCCAATGTCGCTACATTTCTGGGAGCCTTATCTTGGACTTGAATCGATACCTGTGCAGCTGAAGTGGCAGCGGCAAACCCCAGAACGCAGCTCCAAGCAGATGATCTGCCAAACATATCGAACAACTTTGTATCTCAATATGCCGTTGAATTGAGTACATGTGAAGTGATTCTAGATATCGAGGGACATGTCTGATCTTTTATATTAATTGCCGGTTCAACTTTCTTGTTCAGCAAGTAAACAAATTGATACACATGACTATCCTTACGACATTAATCGTGAACATACCTGGTTGACAATGGTGATTGATGGTATGACCCACATCCCAACGCATTATGCCAGGAAACTGCTGCAAGGGTAGTAAGGTAAAGGGTGCCCGAGGGATACGGTCATCATCTCGTAGACTGCTGTGAGAGAATGGGTTTGCAGTGTCTAGCCAGGAATGGGATAATAGAGTGTACATACGGGATGACTTGGTCCGATATGATACTAGTCTTTATATTGATTGAATGTACTAAGTGAGGATATGGTCAATCACTTGCGGATATCCCGATCTTATTGCTTTCTGGATGATAATGAGACTCCATTATTGCATTGTGCGATCCCAATGCGGATTCCATTCCACAATGGCTTTGACAATAATGACTATCTGAAGGTTCAACCACCAAGAGCACATCATCAGAACATTTAGACTCGCCCCATATCTGCAAGTGGCCACCTTGCCGAAAACTACCTGGGTAACGTACACGTTCTACCCCATGGGGACCTGTACCCCGCATCACTCGCTACCATCTACACCATTTCAGCGACGATTTGCCTGTCACATTACTGCGTAAGCAAGGTGATTATTGGACTAAATCAGAGAATGTAGTTGGAGTCTTGAAGCATGTCGTATATCAGATCGCCCGAAGGTAACGTACGGCGGGCTCTTTCGAGTCAAGTCCCAATTTTCTGAACCCACAATTTTCTCATTGGCTCCGGGACCTGGTTAATACGTGTTTCGGGCTTCGTATCTCGTACTCTTTCCTTTACGAAGTCCCTCAACTTGTGGTGAAGCCATCTTGTCATTCATGTATACATACGTGTACACTTTGGTAGTCTGTTCCGCCAGCACGATTCGCTATATCTCGCTACCCACGTTCTTGTACTTGTTATCCGAACTATTCGTGGGCTGAGACATGGAAATCCAGTGGTCATCTAACACTTTAGTCTCCATCTGTCCTACAGCCCGCGAAACTTTGAGCTCAATGCGTTATGTACTCTGCACAAAGAATGTTTGTGCTGTGTCGTGCTTCATATGTTTAGGTAGACATGAAAATATGCATGACATTTGGTTCGCTGTTTAAGCCTTCGAAATTGGCAAGTACCGGCGATGCTGGTTAACAACCCAAGGAGTGTGCCCCACTATGCCGTTTCTATAAATTGTTCCGATGAGAAAATATAAGCATGCGTTGCCTTCACAAATTCAGTCTCTATTTTCACCACCCACGTTCCTTTTATTATCAGCGACCTTCAGCATGGCAAGTCCTATATGTGAGCCTATTCCATCGCATTACGCACTAACATGTTTCCTAGCACGTCTCATCTGTGCTCTCTCTTGCCGTCGCGGCGGGGAGTGTTCAGTTATCGTCTGCCGCAGCTATCAAGGCTACGAATGACAGTTTCTTAAATCCCGGACGTGTCTATCGTCCTTCCGTTCGATACTGGTCAGCATATCTTATCTGATCAGAGCTACTTCAGCAAGCTGATTAATTGACAGGCTGCCAGATGCTTCCGTTTCCAATGA